>Ga0208919_1002073_pt1 | contig 10805 bp, 5 predicted proteins | sample 4_EtaG_FD_184076 | JGI IMG/M metagenome (GOLD analysis project Ga0208919, IMG submission 184076) | Marine viral communities from the Subarctic Pacific Ocean - 4_ETSP_OMZ_AT15127 metaG (SPAdes) (version 3) | ecosystem: Environmental > Aquatic > Marine > Oceanic | place: Pacific Ocean | collected... | reverse complement strand
GCGCACACTTCGCTGTGTTTCCGCCTGATCTAATAGAACCATGCGTTCTTGCGGGCTGTCCTAAAGATGGAACTGTTCTTGATCCTTTCGGGGGTGCGGGAACAACTGGCTTAGTTGCTGATCGGAATGATCGGAATGCTATATTGATTGAACTCAACGATGAATATGCTGAGATGGCTAGAGATCGACTCTATAATGATGCCCCACTTTTCGTGGATGTAGAATAAGCATCTATCAAATCTAAATTAGTGTTAGTTTCTGATGTGTCAGAATGTGACGCTTGTATAAATATTTTCAAAACCAGAATCCTGCTTGCCAGAAAAATATTTTCATTGCCGGCTTCGGCCCGAGAAAAAAAATATTTTAGTTTACCTACTGGTTTAGTCTTGTACCTGTAGTGTTTGCACTGTAAATATTTTAGTTTACCGACAGCAGTATTATTGTTTGCAGAAACTCATAATGTAGCAGTAGGAATACTTGCGTTAAATTAAATATTTTAGTTTGAATACAACTGGTGCAAGGAATGTAGCAATAGGTTAGTCAAATATTGACTGGTCAAAATTAGTCGAACCGACCTACTTTCTCGTCATATCTCTTATTGAACCTGTTGTATTCTTTTCTGATATCTTCGTCTAATGCTTCTATTTCATCTGCTATGTTTAAAGCATCAGCAACATTTTGAGGAATTTTGTCATCAAGTTTCTGCCTTCTGTCTCTTAATCTCTTTAATACTCTGTCAGTGTTTTTTACACGCTGTTCCATTCCCATAAGGTTTCCATACCTATCCTTATATTCATTTCTTCTTTCACGAAGCAAAGAACCTGACATATCATCGTATTCAGCAACAGCATTGATGACGTTTTGTTTCCTTTGAAAGTATTCTGTTTGAGACATAAATGGATCAGGCTCACCCCTGACTCTTCTAATAAAAGGAACCTGACCAACAGGTATGTCTGGCAACTCACCTCTAGCCACAATAGACTTTGTTGTTTCTTCGGCAAGACTAAGTGTTCTACGAGCAGTTTGTCCCGCACCACCTAATACTGTGTCAAAAAGATGTTGAACTGTATCTGGCGAAACATCAATCAAGCCTTCTTTATATTTACTACCGCCTGTCATCTCGTTTAGAAATGGCATCAGCCTTTTAAGAAACTCGTTTGTATTCTTTTTAGCAAGAGAGCTGTCTGATCTTTGTGCGCCTATAGGAAAGTTTTCTGTATAAACAGGTGCGCCAAAGAAGTTTTCATTCATTGCAACCTCAACCAATGGAACTAGAACTGTCGGCAGTCCTGTTTTTACCGCCCCTGTTATTAAATCTTCTGATCTTGAAAAGCCTATTGGATTAAATGATGTTAGCAGTCCTGAAGTAATCAGACTGGCTGACTCTGCGGGGCTAGAAACTCCCATAAGTGTATCTGCAATTCCTGTTCCTATATTATGAAAAACACTATATCCATATGGCAGTGGTATTTTAACGTATTCTCCAGAGCCATCAGTTTTCATAAAAATTAAATTTCTTTCTTTAATGTAATCAGGGATTCTTGAGTAATGACTTCGACCAGTCTCTTCATCATCACCGCCCGACATTTCATTAACGATGGCATGAGCCATTGCAAACATAGCAAGACCCGCAACTGCTTGTTGTTTTCTTTTTGAGGTTTTCAAACCTCTAAGCATATTCGCTGTACCCTGAACACTTGCATTGAAGAATAGATATAAACTATTGAGAAGCTGACCATTCATTCCTTTTCTGTTGAAGTTTACTGTCAGATTTTTAGCAAGTATGGCTGACTGTTTTTTTGAAAGACCTACTTTTCTAGCATTTTTGTATGTTGCAAAACGAACTCCATTTTCTACAGAAGCATTTGTATCATCAACCCATTTTCCTAATGTCTTTACTCCTTGTTTAAAATTCTGTTTGCCTTCAGTCATTTCAATTAAATTGTTTACATTATCAGCAACCTCATTGACTGTTGGCACATAAAACCAATCTGCTTTTGCACCTGAAGATAAAAAGTCATTAAACATTTGTTGTTCTTCAACTGGAAGTGTTTCAAATGCTTGAGGATTTTGATTCCTTCTAAATCCCGCATACATTGTTCTTATTGATGATGGTGTATCTTTTACAACCTGTTTAGCAATCGCCTCTCCATCTAGTTTTCCTATGTCTTGTTCTGTAATTAAATTAAACACACCTGTTTGTATGTCTCTTACAAAGTTTGAAACAATAAACTCAGGGTTGAGGGATGTATTAATCATTGATAAGTATCTGCTTATCGGTCCGAAGATTTTGATAATTTTATTATTTTCTTGAACGCCTAAGTTTTTTAAAGCAGTCAACATACGAACATTGTTCAGCTTAATATAATGTTGTTTGCCATCTCTTTTAACACCGATTAAATCATCCATGTTTTGTAATTGATATGTACTGGCTTTAGTCGGTTTTATTGTGTAATTTTTTACATATCCATCTTTTCTTGTATTGCTTGTTATCGTTGGATCAGTTGGGTTTACATAAAAAACTTGAAAGGCATCTCTGAATACAGGCGTATCTTCTGAAAACACTTCCCACAAAGCATCGTTTGGATTTTGTTCAGCTAGAGTCAAAAGCTCGTTTAAAACTTTATTCTTTTCCGCTCTAATAACTTTTGCAGTTCGATCAGAAATTGTATTTAACAAAGGAGATGCAGATTGAACTCCCGCTCTACCTTTTACTCTTCTATTCTCTCTACCTATGATGCTCATACCACGACCTGTAGGCGGAGGAAAACCTTCTACTTTTTCATCTCCCGCAATACCTTTTAGTGGCACATAAAAATTATAATTTTTCTGCCATCCATCGACCTCTTCTTCAGCAACAAGACCAGCATCTTGCATAATGTCTCTATTTTTTTGCAGTATTGGATCAACATGGTCTTGAAAAAATTTCTGCATCTTTCTTCCAAGCTGATTTCCATTCTTCCATTGATAACTGATTCTATCTACATTTTCTATTCTATTGGTCTGAGCCAAATCAGCTTGTAGTTTCTTTAATCTGTTTTGTTCTCTTGTATCTAAATTCTTTTTGACTTGTAGCTTCGCAATGCTGTCTAACAATATTTGATAATCTGGATTAACAATCTGTTCTGTTATCACCTGTGGGTCTATATCAAACCCATACTTTGTTTTCATAATTGCTTCAGCATCGGCTGTAAGAATGCCTGAACCACCATCGGGTTGGTTCTCATTGATCTCTGCAACAAAAGCATTCCTTTCGGGTGCGTGTCTCATCTGTGCAAACTCATCAATCATTTCCAAATCAATATCCCTAGCTTTCATTTCTTCAACCATAGGTCTAACTTCTTGATTTTCAAGCTGTCTTATTTGTTCTTCTGCTCTGCCTTCAAATACAGTAAGCCCACCATACGCATCTGCTTCATCAGCTATGGGGTCAGCTCCCTCTTTCTTTCTTTCTTCTGTTATTTGTTGCTGTATTTGTTTTAAATCAATGTATTTATCCTGAACCCTAAATATCGCATTGGTGACATTTGTATTGTCTGACTGATTAAACTGAACTCCCGCATCTGTTTTTGGATCATTTGTATTGGGAGTTTGGAAAATGTTAAACCTTTCAAGACTTCTTGATAAGATATTTTCATTCTGACTTTCTTCATCATCTCGTTTTAATCTCTGAGCATTTTTGAAGTTCCTGACAAAATTTTGATTAGGTATAAAACGATTATCTTCTTTTTGTATAACGCCTTCAGCATACATTCTGTCAATAATCCCTTTTAATTCAGGAATATTTGTAATGCCTGTACCCTGTCTTATTGTTGTAATGTTTACATTTTTAGCATCAACCACCGCTTCTAAAGCAAGTTGATAAGCATCTTGTGTTTCTGTTGCTGTTTCTTGATTAGAAGCCAATACAGCAGATGGCACTGTTGCTGAACCTGCCGCTGTACCACCAAGTATTCCCTCACCTAATGCTTGTTTAGCATCTAGGTCTAGTCCTGCTAATGTTCCTGCCGTGCTTCCTGTTTGCTCTACAATAGACTGAGCACCCTCAGTAACTGCTTCTCTACCAGCAGACGCTAACCCTGTTTTCAAAGAGTTATTTAATAAACTTAAATTCTTAATACCAATGGCATTTAATGCACCTGATGTTCCTGAAGCAAGAGCGGCAATAGACCAATCTTCCCAAGATGGTTCTTCTCTTCTATTGTTTTTTGCTCTGTTTAAAGCAACAGGTCCTAATAACTGAATCATTTCAAACAATGCAGGTCCTGCTAATGCACCAACAGGTCCTGCTAATGCAAAGCCTAAACCTGCTGAAGCAAGTGAACCACCAAGCTGACCTGATTGCTCAACAGTTGCTCTAGGTAAATAACCAAACTCAAAACCTTTGCCTTGTTTATTTATAAAATCCTCAGTTGCACTTGCATAATCTTCTGGTGCTTCAATAATATCTTTAAACCAATCGCCCACACCTTCAGCACCTAATGCTTCAAGTGTTGTACCAATATTCTCAAGCGGTTGGTCTAAGCCATAAACAATGGCAGAACCAAAAGATGTATCTTCTTCAGTGGGGGGAGTGGGTTGCCTTGAACTAGACATAGGTTGTTGTACCTCTCTCGAAGGAGCGGTAGCCTCATACATAGCTAAAATTTCTTCGTCAGGTATGTTTTGAAATTGAGGATTCTGTTGTTTAAATTCTTCTACAGAAAAAGCCATTGTTATTTATTATTTTCTTCTTCTGGAGCTGGCGGCAATGTTATTCTTATTGCCTCTTCTATTTGTTGCATAATAGCCTCTGCACTATCTGGATAGTTATCAGTAATAAAATCTCTATTCATTTGCAATAAAGCAAGCAACTCTTGTAAAGTTCTTCCTGTTTGATTGCTAAGATCACGATCAATATTTGCAATTTTAAGACCAATATCTATATCCATTGCTCTTGATTCGCCCATAACTCTTGCTCTTTCTTTAGCAATATTAAGCTGTTCTGTTCTGGCTTTAGTTCCAGCTTCTTGAAAGCCTTTGGCAATATCGCCACCATGACTAGCATTAGCAATTGATGCGCCCAAGTCCATAAGTATTTGTGATTGACGAGTAGCTTCCATGCCTTGAAGAGCATCTAAATACTCTTGGAATGTAGTATCTTCAGGAACATTTTCCATAGCACTAGCAAGCATTTTTCCTGCTTCTGTTTCCATTCCAGTTTCAACACCTTCGTCTAAGACTTGATTAGTTGTTTCATTATCTCTTTGTTGTTGAAGAGCATCTTGTAAACTTTGAATATTGTCTTGTGTAATTGCATCTTCTGTAGATGCTTCTGCTGATCCACCAATACTAGGCTCAACATCATCTGGAATAAGTGCGCCCCCTACTTGGCTTCCTATAAAACCAACAGGAAGAGTTCTTCTGACAAAAGGATTAGATAAATTTAATGGCATTGGATTAACATATTGACCAGCTTTTTTTAATGTTTCTTCTCCTAAACTTTTTGTTCCTACCATTCTTCCAGTAACAGGATCACGAACAACAGCCGAACCTTGAGGAATTAGTCCTCTTTTTGTAGCAGTTCTTGTTCCAATATCTCTAAGCTGTTTATCTTTAAAAGATTGAGCACCCTTGTAAATTTTATCTTTTGATTGTGAAAGTGCTTTAGCAATTGCATCTTTATTTTTTAATAAACGAGCTAGACCCATTCCAGCACCCCTAGCAGCACCTATAGGAGTAAACATTGAAGCAATAGAAGCAACACCCAAAGCAGTTTTTAAAGGATTTTCTGTTACATAATTAATACCATCTCTAAAAAAACCACCTGTCTCATCAAAATCAATATTTTCTCCTTCTTGATATCTAATATCACCACCCTCTCTCATCTGCATAGGCGCATTCTGAGGCATTTGTTCTTGTATCATAGGGTCTTGCATCATTTGTTGTTGCATCATGTTAGGATCGATATTAGGTATTCCCTGTAATTCCATAGCCTGTTCTTCAGCAACACTCATTTGAGGGGGCTGATTCATCTGCATTTGATATGAATTACGCATATCGTTTCGTCTTTTGATTTCTGTAGCAACCAAGAAACTAGGTGCAATCCCTGTAGGTTGCATCATTTCTTGAGCCAGTACATCATCAGGGTAATACTCAAGCTCTTTTTGTTGATCAATTATACTCATTGCGGTCTACCGCCTCCCATACCTTGATAAAGTCCCAGAGCACCAAGCCCTGCACCTAATGTTTGTTGGAATAAGCCGGGTCGTTGTGCATAACTGCTAACAGTTTGACTTGGTTGTAAGTTAAGCCCACGAATAATATTACTCTGAAACCCAATTTGTTGTTGTGGATAACCTTGTTGTCTAAGGAAGTCCTCATATCCAATATCAAGTCCAGCTTGTCTAAAGCCTCGTCTTTGACCGCCAACACCACCAAGAGCACCGATTCTTTCAAGTGCCATTTGTTGTGCTTGTGGTGCAAACCCACCTAATAGTTGTGCGGCACTTAACTGTTGTCCTTCTTGTGCCATTCTGGATGCTCGATCTCTTTCAAATTGTTCTTGTGCCGATTGATATCCAGACTGCAATCCTTGTGTTTGTATATTGCTTAGATTTCTAAGCAAGTCTCTATTAAGGTTAGATTCAACAATGCCTTCTCTATAGCCACCCAATGCGCCTTGTGAAGCTGCATCCAAACCTATATTAGATCGTTGAATGTCAGCATCTCTTATTGCTTGTTGTTTAGCAATATCAGTAACGCCTTGTTGGTAAGGAGACATATATCTTTCCATTGGAGACTGATATCTTGGTCTTGGTAATGGAAAAAATCTTTGTGGACTTAATCCTCTTAGCCCAAATGATTGCATTTGCATTGGGTCTTGTCTAAAGCCTCTTTCTCCACCATAAATCATTGGTGGTCTTTGTTGTTGAAACCCGCCATATATAGGTTCTCTTGGCTGTTGAAAACCTGTGAATGGCTCAAAGGGTCTGCCTTGTGAAAGCTGAGATGCTGTTTGCTCTGCTTGTCTTTGAGCAAAAGGTGTTCCTTGTCTAGCAAGGTTTCTTGTCATGCCAAAAGCCTGTTGCTCTTCTGGAGCAAATTCTGCTAAACGCTGACTTGGGTAAGCCGCATAAGGTTGCAGGCTTTCTGCTTCTCCTCTTGAGAGCAGACGACTGTAATAAGGTTTTGCCTCTTCAGGAAATTGTGTTTGTGTTACTGTCTGCTCTACTGGTTTACTAGAGCCACCGCTACTTCCGCCCATTTATTACTCCTGTATTCTAACTTCAAAAAAGGTGGCATGTTTTCTCCACCCCATATTCTTAAACCAATTCCAGAAACCAGTTCTACCGATTCCTTCTATACCATCATATCCATTTTTTTTAGCAAAATGACCCAACATATCTAAGCCATCTTCTAACCACCAGTCCATTTTAATGCCTGCAATATGATCTATGTGTAACATTCTCAATCCTGTTGGATATTCTTTTAAGAAAGTAACACTGCAACCTATGATCTCAAGATTAGATGTATCATAAACTATCCACATTTGACAACGACCAGAGTCAATGTCCCTATAGACATCATCAATGGTAACACGACCACCGCTTCTTTTAACTGACCTTCTTAATAGTTTTGCACACTCATCCCAGCATTTATCTAATATTTCTGGGTGAACCATTGACCACTCTAGCTCATGTTTTAAAGCAGGTTGATTCATACTGGCATTACCTGTCTACTGTCAATAGGCTCTGCTTGTTTTATTGTTCCTGTTTTAGCCATACGAGTTCTGTCCAACATTCCATCTAGTTTTCTTGAACCCTCTTCAGAATTGCCATCCCCTAATTGAGAAACCACATCTGCTGGAACTATATATTCACCCGGTGATGCTGCTATTCTATTTTGATTTCCAGCAACGCCTTGAACAAAGTCATCCATTCCGCCGCCAAAACCCTCTATCATTCCTTGTGTTTGTGTTTGACCATCAGGATTTAATACTTGTTCTCTTAAAGACATAAAGGCTTCCTGTCCATAAAGTCCAATAAACTGATTAATAACAGCATCTGCTGTTTCTTGGTCTGAAGCCATTCCTTGAATAACCATAATTGTTGCTTGTATAAGCTGTTCATTTCCTTCAGTCATCATGCCATCATCTAATCCAGCAATGCCTTGACCCTCTTGATACCGAATGTCTCCACCTTCAGCAAAAGTTAATTGATTGTCAAAAGTATTATCAACTTGTGGAGTGTTTAATCCTTGTAATAAAGATTGTAATCCTCCTAGTTGTGTACCTAATCCACTTAATTGACCAGACAAATCAGAAAACTGTTGTGAATAGTTAGGGGTTTCATAAGTAGGCATTTGGAAATTACCAAACATATCAGTTAGTCCTCCTAACTGAGATGATAAATTAGAAAACTGTTGACTGTAATCAGGGGTTTCATATGTTGGCATTTGAAAGTTTCCAAATATATCAGTCAAATTACCAATGCCTTGTTGCAATCCTTGAAACTGACCAGAATAATCAGGCACATCATAAGTAGGAAAGTTAATTTGTCCAGCAAGATTGCTCGCTAACTGATTATAATCAAAGTCAGGAACCTCGTATGTTGGCATTTGAAAATTACTAAACTGATCTGTTAATCCGCCTAATCCTTGTTGCAAAGACTGAAACTGATCAGAGTAATCAGGCATTTGAAAATCAGGCATTTGAAACTGAGATTCATCAAAATCAGGAACATTTATTTTACTGGCTAAAAGATCATAATCTATTACAGGTTGCTGAAATGTGTTTTGGTTTTGAAATAAGTTTGATATATCAAGCCCACCAGCAGTTGTATCACCAAGATTAATGCCACCAAATAAATTGTCTAAGCCGGGAAAGCTACCAAGACCAGAACCAATACCTATGGGTGGCATCGTAGGTGGTGTTATTCCATATGGGTATTGCCCCATTGTTGAAGCAGGAGGATTTGATGTTGGAAAATAATTAAACTCAGCATCAATACCCGGTCTATATCCAACAGGAGGTGCTTCTGGAACTCTTGCTTGTGTTGGAACTATATTTGGATTATTAAAATTTGGAAAGCCAAAGTTATAACCACCATAATCATAGTTATCATATGGACTCATCATTGTAGAACGATTAGGAGCCATTCTTGAATAAGGTTGTGAAGGTAAAGAAATTCCTCTTCCTCCTTGATTTCCTCGAAAGTTTAAATTAGATGCTCCGCCACGACCAAAAGTCATTTCTTCAACAAAAGGTGAAGGTTCTGATATATACATCATTTCAGGTCTTTGATTAGGTTGAGCAACATCTATAATTTCCCCATCAAACATCATTGTGTTATTTCTTCTAGCCATTAGCTATAGTCTCCATCAAGGTATCGTTTCTTGTATAGTGATCCGCCTTCTCTGGCATAGTAAGGTATGTTTTCAGGATTCATACGATAAATTTCTGCTTCTCTCTCTTCTTCTTCTCTTTTCATGTTTGCAAGCATATCTTGATATCTTCTTTCTGTATCTCTGGTAGCCTGCAATCCTGTTCCTCCAATTAAACCCAAACCTTCTAAAGACATTAGTTCATTTTGCAATCCCCCAAGACCAGCAGACTTAATGTTTCCAAAAATTTCACCTGTACCACCCATGTTAGATAAAGAACCTATTTGACCAGCAGCATCTCCAATAGCAGGCGTTAATGCTTGATTAATATTAGCCATTTGAGATGCAGGTAAATCCATTGAGCCTAAAGCACTACCAAGATTCATGCCTCCTCCAGTTAAGTTTTCAACATTTACTAATTGTTCAGGAGTCAATACAGAACTTAGTTTATTAGCATTTGCAAGAGCTTGCGTTGGAATTGCCGCAGTTGAGTCAACAGCCGTTGAAGCTAGATTTTCTGTAAGACCTGCGGTTTGTGCACCTGTTTGAGCTAGATTTTCTGTAAATTTACCGCCTAAAGCACCAGTTGCTCCACCAAGCAATATGTCTTTAAAATCACCGCCTCTTATTGCGGCACCACCTGCTCCACCTAATGCTCCTGCTGCTACTGCTCCTAAACCCGGCACCAACATTGGAAGCAAGAAAGGCAATCCAAACCCTAGTATATCTCTAAATAAACCAGCTTCAGGCAATCCTGTTTGTGGATTAGTAGTCATTAAACCCGGTGCAAGAGATGCAATTCCTGCAACCTCATCAGGTGTAACGTGCATAAGCATTGTGTCATCACCACGACCTGCATTAGCAAGCTGTTGTGCTTGACCCATTAATTGTCCACCACCAGCTTTTTTTTCTGGTTCGTTTTCTTTCATGTATTCAATCATATCTTTACTGAATGAATCTGGATTTTTTTCATAAGCCTCAAAAAACTTTTCTAATCTTTCATCTGATTTTTCTTGTTGTTTTTTATCTTTAATTAATTGCTCAATTGTTTTTCCTTCGTTGTATCTTCCTGCTAATTGCATAAGCTCATCTCTATATTGACTTCTTAAATAATCAGGCAAAAACTCTATTGCATAATCAGGATTTCTTTCGTATGCATCTGGAGTCTCTCTCATTCTTCTTGCTCTTTTTTGCAAACTTCTTAATTGATTGCGACCTAGTTTAGAAGAAACATCAAACTGAGGCTTTGCTTCAGGCACTTCTCTTTTGCTTGCACTAACTAAAATTTCTTCTATAGGTATTTGTGGTTGTGGTTGTGTTTGTGCATTAGTGCCCAAACCCAAAGATGTTCCCATAGTAAATGGAATTTCTGGTACGCCAGCAAACCCCATAGTTGATGCCGCTCCTGAAGCACCTGCTGGTACAGGGTACTTACGAGAAAG
>Ga0208919_1002072_pt1 | contig 10805 bp, 24 predicted proteins | sample 4_EtaG_FD_184076 | JGI IMG/M metagenome (GOLD analysis project Ga0208919, IMG submission 184076) | Marine viral communities from the Subarctic Pacific Ocean - 4_ETSP_OMZ_AT15127 metaG (SPAdes) (version 3) | ecosystem: Environmental > Aquatic > Marine > Oceanic | place: Pacific Ocean | collected... | reverse complement strand
AATTTTAGAATAGTCTTCCGAGTCGATTAGGTTCTTTGCTTTACGTCCGAATCTTACTGCGAGTTCACCCGTGTGCGTTGCTTGAATAATCTTTAACCTTGGCTCACGGCCCACCATCCATGCTGGTAGCAAGTATGATGCAAACTCTGATTTCGTGTGCCTTGGTGGCATGTTCACGATTAGTCTAGTAATTTCTCCTGTTGCAAGTTTATTAAATTTATCTGCTATGTGTCTATGGTGGGAGCCTTCAATAAAATCGGGCCACATACATTTGACAAAGGATAAAAAGTCATCTTTAGCTTTGTTCTGTATCTTTTTTTCAGCGTGCATTACTTGCAGCTGTTTATATTTCCTACGTACATCTGCAGGTAGTTTACTTATATCTATATTATTCAAATTCATTTAAAATTTTTTAAAAAATTTTTTGCATCACATTTAAGATGTTCAACATGTTTTTACCAGCTAAAACTCTGTAAATCAAGCTATACAACCTAGAGTAGTGGGACCCCTTTTACATAAAAAGGGGGATAGGGTCGAAGCGATTAGTGATGTTTGGGATTGGTTCGGGACCCCTGGCCCGTTAGGGCCAGGGGTAAGAGAGTTAGTCTAGTAATGTCATATATGCTTTGGCATTTAATCTACTAAACATAGATAAACCTTTTTGTACTAGAGTATAATTCTCTAGTTGCTCATCTAGTTTTATCTGATCGTATAACTTTGCCTCTTGCTCGGTTAACATTTCAGACTCACCAGAAAAAGGGTTCGTTCTTTTTATATTTCTTTCTGTTGTCATATGGGATAATCCTACTCTATTTCAGTTCTATTGTCAACCCTTTCAATAGAATAACTTGGACCATAACTATAATCAGTTTTTACCTTACGATATCCTTGGCTCTCGCGTCTGTGTCTGATAAACTCAATCGGTCGACCATGCTCGATGTTTTCCATGTTATCACTCAACCAATCAAACTTACATCGTTGACTACAAAAGTATTTATCTGAATTGTTAAAATAATAATAGCCATTAGCCTCTTTATTCATATCAGTATATGCATAACGACCTCTAATCACACCTCTAGATTTTAAAAATCTATCTTGTGTAACTTGTGTATGGCAATTAGGTCCTTGGCAAAAATGTTTGTTTGGCATTAGTGCCTCACTTTCCAACTTGTAGTTGCCGTTCTATATCCATGTGCATCTAGATCATAATAAACATAATAGGGAACACCTTGTTTTGATGTACCATATCTGCTTTTGTCGTCATGCTTTCCTTGTCTAGTAATATGTTTCTTATGCTTACTAGCCCAATAAGTTATGTAAAATGTTTTAGTCATATTTCTCTCTTTCTGTTATGGGATAATCCTATAATAAAATTATCCCATTGTCAATAGTCTAATTTAGACTTTCTTCATATTGTTTTCTAGCCAATATCTTTTGCTCTCTTGATTGATGTTTATTCTTCATGCCTTTAATCATACTAGCCAAATTACTTGGATTGTAGATTGTTAGACCTGTTGAGTTAGTTCTAATTAGTTCTGCCTCATCAACTTGTATTCCAAGTTCTGTTGCAAGTTCAATACCCTCACTCAAATACCTGTATGCTTTCAATCCAATTTTTAATTGATCGCATTGTTTTTGAATTGTATCAATCCAAGTTTGATGTTTGGAAACTAGATTAGCTTTTGCAACTCGCCATGCCTCAAATTGTGTGTACTCATCTTTGGTACAAGCGATTGCTCTTGACCTACAATAAGATGTTCCAATAACATCAAGATAGTATGGACTATCAAATTCTTTTGATATTCCTATTTCACTCTCATTGTTATAATTACCCCCATTGTGTCCAAGTGCTTTCATACATTCTTCAACGTGTTTTGTTTTGTGTGGATTGTCTTTGTTTGCGTCTTGTTGTGCAAAGATATCTGGGTTGCAATCTTTTGCTTTTAGTTCTTCTCGGTAGTATGCAACTGCAAACTTTTTGCCCTCATCACTTGAATACTCACTACCATTTAGATTGCCAAACAAACCAAAATCAAAATGTGATTTAACCTCTGTTGGTTGATTATCTTCATCAACACACTCATTGTGTGCAAAGTAAAAACATTTATCTTTTGCAACAACATCACAAGGTTGACCATACTTCTTTTTGAAGTGTCTTAATGTTGCAACATCATCTTTTGGATAAGACCTTTCAACTACTAACTTTGCAAGTTCACTTGCATATTTATAGTGATGATCTACACTCTCTCTTGCTTGAAGAAATGCCTCACGTTCTTGCGTTTCCTCATTCTCAAAGACATTTTTTATTTTATTAAAGAGTTTGTTTCTTAACTCTGTGTTCATTCTTACTCTAGTCATATTGCCTTTCTGGTTATTATTATTTATTTGCATGATTTGTTTTTAACACTTGACAAAAGGATTGTCAAGGATTATATATGATTTATTCCCTTTTGCTAATTACGGAATTAAAAAACTCAAATTAGCTGACTAGATTAGAAGTATAGACATGGTCATTAAATATGCAATGCTCTCTGGGACTTGCACCAGAAAAAGCAAGTAGGATTAAAGCGAGGGATACACAGACAACCTCGCCTGATCCCTGATCCATTGGGTAACTTGTGTTTAAACAAAGCTAGCACGCCTGATGGATCTGGGATCAGTCATTAATGACTGTGAGATTAAACACTATAACATAGGGCGTGATACCCGGACGGTATGGGAAATTAGGGTTGCAAACTGAAATCCTCCCCTACGTAGCATAGTGACTGATCATAGAATTTTGAAAGCTCAAGGGCGTCCAAATCTTGCTTCTAGCATTTCCCTGTACGTTAGCGATCATGGGTAAAACCTAGCAACCTGGAGTTTGGCCGGCCGCTAGTACGTCGACGGAACGCGGCTGGTTTCATATGAATTAAGAAAGGAATTATGAGTAGAAAACCAGGACCAGGACTTACAAAAATTTTAAAAATTCATGCAGCTTGGCTGGCAGCTAACGGCTACCCGAAGCAGCAAGCCACAAGCTGCAAGCTCCAAGCGTCAAGCTACAAGCAACGAGCAGCAAGCTTGACAAAATATAGAAATAGGATAATATAAGATTATGAATACAAAAGAAGCATGGACACTAGTTGGAGGATTAAGTAAACCATCAAAAATGCCTGGATGGTCGATAGGTTTACCGGCCAAAGAATGTAAAACTGGCGGCAAGCTCCAGAAGGTGGAGGGCTCAGTATGCTTTGACTGTTACGCTTTAAAAGGTTGTTATGTTTTTAAAGTTGTACAAGCAGCGCAATACAAGCGGCTAGCAGCTATAACAAATCCGTTATGGGTCGGAGCTATGGCGCTGTTGATCAATTCTAAAAAGTCGGATGTCTTCAGGTGGCACGACTCAGGAGACATACAAGACGAAGCTCACCTATTAAAAATTTTTGCAGTTTGTAAACTAACACCAAAAATTAAACACTGGATGCCAACGCGGGAGGCGTGGGTAAAATCTTTTATGCCTATGTGTCCAGACAATTTAGTGATCAGGTTTTCTGCACCGATGATTGACCAGGAAGCAGGGAAGAGCTGGGCCAATACTTCAACCGTGGTGACAGCTGGCGCTACATGCCCGGCACCTTCACAAGATAATGAGTGCAAGGACTGCAGGAACTGCTGGGACAAGTCAATTAAAAATATTAGTTATGGAAAGCATTAAAGAATTCCCGCGTGGAATACTGGATCAGGCAATTAGCAAAGAACCGGCGACGGCTGGGAATCAGCGTTCGCCTGGTCCGGGCCTAAAGCGTCAAGCTTCAAGCAACAAGCTCAGAGAGATTCAAGCTTCAAGCGGCAAGCATCAAGCCCCAAGCTACAAGCATCAAGCTTCAAGCCGCAAGCGACAAGCTCTTCTATTTTACTACCCTCATAAAGTTTCAAGCTGCAAGCGTCGAGGCGCGTGGCTAAGATAAAACTATTCTTAGGATGGTTGATATGGTAGGCAATTTGATGTGGTGAGAAGCGTAGTTTATTACCCTTCGTTACTTTCAACTCTACTGTAAAATATGTTCCAAAATTATTATATCCCAACAGATCAGGTGTACCTAAATTGCTTGTATTTTCTATTCTTGTCCACTTAATTGTGGGTGTATTCTTCTTCCAATACCGCCACAATCCTGACTCATTGTTGACCATATTTTACCGTAATGTCTTAGGTCTTGCCTGTAAGTTAAAATGTATAAATCTAAATGGATCAATGCCATTATCCACACTAAATTGATGTGGCAACCATGAGTTAAACATCAAAAGTGTGCCTGGTTTGACTGGCACAACTTGTCTTTCCATGGCTGAACACAGTTTAGAATGGTTCTTAATAGGAAGATTAAGCATCATACGACCTGGACGTGGGTCATGAAATACTGGTCTTGATGTCCTTTCAGATGCCTCAACAAAATAAAATCCTGATATATGATTGTCCCAATGTACATGTGTATCTTGGTGCCCTCCACCTTCATAGGCAAACTTTTGTATCCACATTTCAGTATAGTCTAGTGTGTAATTAGATATATCAAAACCTTGGTCTGTTAAAATATTACGACCTGTGTTTCTAACTAACAACTCAAACTCTCCTAGTCTTTCATCTTTGTATAACTCTGGTCCAGAATGATAAGACATACCATGATCTTTTATGTGTGCATTGAAACGTTTGTGTCTGTCATCAATAGTTTGTTTTGCATCTGCTATGGCTTTGTCTGTATGTTCATCACACACAGCCATAAAACTTTTATCTTCTAAATACTTTGGTATTTCTGCTTGGTATATCAATGTATCAAATAACGATACTGCTTTTAAATCACTCATCAAAGTATAATACCACCATGGTCTTTTACAACTTTACCCATAGGAGCTTTCTCAGGTATAACTTCTATAACAATACGATGTGATTCTCTTGCACCTATAATTTTATTTTCCATTAGTTTTACAGATTTAATATCATGAAATACACCATCCAAGGTCTTAACTTGCATCCTTGCATGTTTTACCATTTCTGCTTTCAAAAACTTATCTAATACTTGTCGTATTAATTTAGCGTCAATCATTGCTTGCTTTTTACAACAAGTTACGTTATAAGTCAACCATGGGTTTACCAAAAAAATTAACAGAAATGCAAATTAAATTTGCACATGAACTTGTAACCAATGAAGGTCGTAAGTATGCATTTGAATGTGCTGTCGAAGCAGGTTATGCAAAAGACAGAGCTAGAATTACAGCATCAGAATTACAGAACCCAAAAAAGTACCCTTTAGTTGTTAAATACATAGGTGAGATCAGAGAAGAATATCAGAAAAAATATGATGTCACCTATGGCAGACACATTACAGAATTAGGTAAGATAAGACAGGCAGCACTAAACAAAGGTGCATGGTCTGCAGCAGTCAATGCAGAAGTAGCACGTGGTAAAGCAGCAGGACTATACATTGAACAAAAAATAATTAGAACAGGTAAGTTAGATGACTTATCAGCTGAGGAATTAGAATCAAGACTAAAAGAAATTGTAGATGAGTATTCACCTATACTTGAAGGTGTTGAAACAGAAGACATTACCAAAGAAGTTAAAAAGAAAGTCAAAGAGTCTAGACTTCCAAAACTAAAAAAACTTAATTAATTTTTTTAATTGATACAATAACAGCTGTAGGAATTATAGTTGTATTGCCAATGTTATCAAATGTAGGTTTATCTTTTGTTTTAATATAATCTGTAAATATTCTAGTAACACCATTCTTTTGACTAACAAGATAACCTTTGGATACACACGTTGGTAGTTCTTCTTTGTTTAATTCTTTCGTATCACTCCAGCCCGCATTTCCCTCGATATCACTCCACTCGATTTCCACAAATGGATATGCTTCAATCTTGTTTCCTAAAGATTTTAAATTTAAAGGAATTATTTTTTTGTTTTTGATTCTTCTTTTGGTTCTCTTTTTTGTTTTTCGTTTTGGCATAGTGATATCCTGGATTGTGCTTTAAATTGAATTTATCCCAAAAATCTTTTTCTGTCATTATACTTATTACCATAACTTTTATAGTTTTCTACCTTCCACATTTTTGAATTGAATATAACCGTTGGTAATTGTAGTTTTTTTGCACCTTCCACATAAAAATGTGGAAGCTATTTTCCAGAATCGTTGGTATACAACACTTTCCACATTTCTACATAAAGAGTTAAAATATTTTTGACTAACCTCGGTTCAATTTTGGGAAAAGAAATGTGGAAAACGTGGAAAACGTACTATTTGCTATATATACCAACGGTTTTAGCTTCCACATTTTGCATTTTAAAAATGTGGAAAATGTGGCGAACGTTAGTTTTATGCGGGTTTTTGAACCTAGCTTCCACATTTTTCAATTCTGGAATTGTGGCAATTTTATGATTTGGCCACATTGTTGCCATAATATGTGTCAACCCGTCGCAGCCATTCCCATTTCCATTCTCGAAACTCGCCGCCATTTACGATGAACCTTTGAAAAAAATTATCTGGTGTACACATCAATATGACACCCTGCTCGATGCTCGTTCCATAAACTTGGTCATGAGCCATAGCATATGCAACAAGTTGTAACTTATAGTCATTTATCCATTCTGCCTTTTTGGGCTTGTTAGATTGTTTAAAGTCTATTATACTTTCGCGTCCTTGATAAATTCCACAAAGATCAGTCTGACCAGCATATAGTCCAGGATACCTTAACGTACATTCGACCCCCCACACCTCTTCCATATCAGGAAAACCCTTTTCAATTATAGTTTGCCCCATGCTGCTAGCTTCTCGCCCCAAGTCTGTAAGGTCTAGAACGTTGCCCCCCTTAACATAATGCTCTAAATAGGTATGCATTGCTGTCCCTCTTAGAGCAGCTGTGTTCTTGATTCTATCCGCCTCAACATTACCAACTTTAGCTTTCCACCTAGCCAAAGACTCAGCTTTCTCCGGGTCCTGTGTGCTTTGTAATATAGTCGTAACACTTGGTAATTTTTCTTGACCAATATCATACGTACGCACCCCATCAACAGATGATCTTACAGTCTTTGGGTAGTTGTATAATTTATTCCAGTTCAAATTTTTTACTTTCAGCGTTCGTGCTTTTTAAATTTTTAATATATTCTCTAGCTTTCATCATATTTGATTCTAACACTTTTGTCCAAATATAAACTGTCTTAGATTTTTCATCTAATTCTCTACAACACTTTATAGGCATCCATGTTTTAACGCCATCGATTTGCAACCAGATTGCTTTTTCTCTTTTCTCTAGCAGCTCATCAAAATTAACTTTAGTATGATAGTATAACGGATCTCTATTATAACTCATTTGTTTCCTCCTTTCTATTTTTCCAGACTCTAGTAATATTAACTATATCACTAAGTCTAACTTGATTTTTTCTATTATTACAACCTACACAACAAAATACTATATTACCTTGCTTATAAGTTTGAGTAGAATCTAACCGGTCAATTGAAAAATTAGACTCAACTCCTCCACGTTTACGTGCAGTATTTTTTTGTCCTCTAACACCTAACGCTCGTTGATAGGTCCAGGGCTCCTTGCAATACTCACAGTTTCGACCATGATCTTGTATATATAACATCAACTCATCATACAATTCTTCTTTAGTAATTTTAGGGACCCAAAGTTTTCTACCATTGTTGCGACGGCCGCGTTGAAAAACTCCGTTAATGACTTCACCCACATAGCCGCGTTCTGAGTTAATATACTTGTGGTCTGCTAGTGCAATTTTCTCTTTGTTTTCAGCACGATACTTAATTTTTCTTATTTTATCACAAGGCGTGCAACAGAAATTATATTGACCATTCTTACTTAAATAAAATTGATCTAAAGGCAGAGATTTTTTACAGATATAACAGTTTTTATTTTCTTGGGTCATACATTGTATATTTTAAAGTTAATTCATCACCAGGACTAACATCTTCTACGACGGTTATGGTCCATTTATCTAATCCAGGTTTAACTCTTATTTGTGATCTATGACAATTAGGTTTGTCACTATGATTAATAAAACCACCTAAAGGTGTTCTTATCAATATAGTTTTATTTTCTTCTATGTGTTTACTTGGGTTATCATTGGTTGCGATACGATAATGTGACTCACCAAGTTGACAACCTTTTGTTAATGCACGATCAGTATATAACCCTTGCCCCTCGATGTTTGATACTCCAATATATAATCCGTTAGGTAAAGGTCTATAAGTCATTTCTTACCAAATATTTCATTCCAACGTTGACGGTATTCATCAGTCGATGGACGTGATACGCCATCAAAGGTTCTACCTGCTGGTCTTTTTTTCATAGCTTTCATATCTTTAGCGCTGTTTGTGTTTGCTTGCATATGTCTAACTTCACGCAAAGCTTCTTTGCGTCTTCTAACCTTAGCACCGTCTATCTTCTTTGCCATTATTCTGGATTTACTATTTGTTGTAATAATACAATTCTATTCTGTGCTTGTATAATTATATCAAGGTGCTGCTCGACTCTCACTAAAAGTCCAACAGATAACTCAGATGGTAATGAATCATCAGTTTCCATAGATAAGATTCTTCTAATCTTTGCCTCTTCATCTATGATAGTATTATACTGTCTTTTGATTACTCTCTTTGCTGTCAGATTGTTCATCTTTTTCTCCTTTCTTTTGTTCATTAAAATGATTTTTTAAGTATTTAAAATTTATTGAATCACTAACATTGCCAGATACTGACACTCTTGTGCAGTCACTTTTAAATGGAAAGACCCAATGTTTTAATCCTGCAGGAAATATAAACATATCGCCTTCTTCAGGAAAATGTGAATGGTGTGTTATATAAGTTCTTGGTCCTTCACCATATATAAAAGTTATACCTCCAGGACCTGCAGAACGGCCCGTATAAGCTGCTTGCTCCTCCTTTAGTGCCTCTGGTATCGTTAGATAGATAACCCAAGACAAAGCACCACCATGATCGTGAGGTGGATTAAAGTCACCTGGACCTTGAAAGTTTGCCCATAGCGAATCTAATGTGTACTGTTGCTTAAAGTCTTCTGGTTTTGTAGTAACTTCTGGCGACCACTTAAATTGTGCATCAGCATACATGTCAAACATTTGATTAAAGAAAGGTAGAAATATTTTACTATCTCTAAACCCTACTTCTTTTTTAATTATACCAGCTAACTTTGGTTTAAAATCTAATGTGCTTGCTTCGGCTTCACTTAAAAATTTAAGTCTTTGTTCTTCAGTTATCTTTGTTTTCATTAACAAAGGGCCCCATCTAAACATCTGATACTCTAGTCTAATTTGTTTTTTCTTTTCTTCACTCATTTTTTTGACCTCAACATTGTTTCTAAGTTTTGATTATATTCTGATAGTCTATCAATATCTTTTTTTAATACCTCTCTATCAGCTTGTAGTTCCTCGATCCTCTTCTCTAGTTTCTCAATAATTAGTTCTAGATCATTAGGACCACGATCATTCATCCTTTTTATCTTTCTTCATAATCATTTTTACGGCACCCACAGGGTTAGGTTTATCTTCCATACCAGAAAACACCGCCGCACCTAAATTTATATAATCAGTGCTTGAGCAATGGCTTAAGCTCATCATAAGAATCAAAATACTCATCAAATTCTTTATCATGTACTTCTCCTTCTGAATTACAAACAGTGCATTGTGTAACCACATCTAATCTACCTTCTTCTAATAGAAGTTTTACAAAACCATTACCTTTGCATTGTGGACAAATTTTATCTTTCATTAGTTTTTACTTTTGTCTTCTTTTTTCTTTTCTTCTTGAACTGGTTTTAAGTTAACTAACATTGCAATAAGTGTAAACACTTCTGCATATGGTCTATTCTGCATATAACCTAAAAGTTTTTTTCTGTCGTCTTGTGATAATTTAAACATTTTTTACCTTTCCATTTAACTTTTCTACTTTTTCATTTACTAAAATATTAATTGTTTGACTACGACTCATCACCGTGTTTGGTTGTATGATGCGTCTAAGTTTATCTATCTTAGTGTACGTGTCTTTAGACAATGATACATTTTTGTATTTGCTTATGTCTGTCATATATTATATCCTACCTTTCATAGTAACACACAATATAGGATATTATCTCAATAAGTCAATGGTTAAATTTGTTTTATTAATGTTTATTTGCAGCAATGTGCCGGGAAATGATTGCAAATTAATACCTACTCCGGTAAGTCAATTCGATACTTATCATGAATGTGCTTATTATGGGTATGATTATTCTAGTATATTACTTAAAGATTTTAGTCCAGATTTTGTAGATCAATATAGAACGTTCACTGCATTCTCTTGCAGTGAAGAAAAAACTATCTAACGACACATACAACCTGTTAAACTACCACTACCATCGTTCATAATGTGTAGGTTTAATGTATCAACGTACCCTGTTAGTTTTAGTCTTAGTATTTCGCACAGGTCCATGCAACTTACTTCTTCCAACAAAGACATATGTTCCGTCATCTGCTTGGTGACAGGAATTAATTGATACAATCCGTCGTTTAAAATAATCAGTTCCATTTGCAAACTCCTTTACAAGTTTATACCAAAGATTTTTGTATTTTATATCTTTAGTTTTATTATATTTATTTGCTATCTCGTCTAAGTTTTCTGTTAATTTCACCATGACTTGTCCCCAATGCAATTATTTTATTTATACTATGTGCTTTTAGTTCAACATTGACACCATAAGGTCGCCATGCTTTTTTCATTAGATTAAGTTCTAGTAAAAAAGTTGACCACTGACCTTGTGATATACCT
>Ga0208919_1002071_pt1 | contig 10811 bp, 21 predicted proteins | sample 4_EtaG_FD_184076 | JGI IMG/M metagenome (GOLD analysis project Ga0208919, IMG submission 184076) | Marine viral communities from the Subarctic Pacific Ocean - 4_ETSP_OMZ_AT15127 metaG (SPAdes) (version 3) | ecosystem: Environmental > Aquatic > Marine > Oceanic | place: Pacific Ocean | collected... | reverse complement strand
ACTATATATAGTTCGTGTTCCCTATATTAACTATATTAAGATATAGCTCTATTGAGACATATAGAGACCCAAGTAAAGAGATTAGTAGAGCTTTACTCAGTAGAGCATTGCGATATAGTGCTTATAATGCTTTATTATGAGCTGAGTAGAGCATTCTTAGTAAAGCATTATAATATAGGCTTAGAACATATTAATAATACTCTTCTTTCACGAACACATTACGTGACTGAACCCGAACTGGTTCCGGTTTGGGATGAGCTTTAAAGCTTTCGAACCAACCAGCTCTACTAAGCATTTTCTCATTTGCGCCTACCGGAGTGCTTAGTTGCGCTTAGTTTTTCAACTGAGAACTATTTTCTCATTCAGCCCTACTGAGCACCTGAGGGGATTTAATAGAGCGAACTGAGAAGTTTCTCACCTGAGCCTAATGGAGCTGAGGGGGTCTTTAATCGAGCTGAGGCGTCCACCCGTGTGGAAAAAAAGTTTCACTCTTGTGGAAAAATAATTTTATTCTAAAAAAAAGGTGTTAGCCCCTGACTTATATACCGGCGCCGGCATTGCATATCCTATCTCGTTATTTCGATATACGTTAACGATAGGTTAAGGGGCGTAACTGTAAGGTGTGGAGAGGTCTCGTGTTTACCTCCAAATCGCTTCCCAACTACATGAGTAGTTTTTAATAAGCGATTACCTACACATATATCCTCCACCAGATTTTGGCTCTTGGCAATATGTGCAGTGCCTTATCCGATTGGGTCGGATTATTCGGCCACCACTATCAAGGGGTGCTACCCCGTGAACATCAATGGGGGAGGAATCGCCTCCCCTACGTGTTTGCTTGTTAACCGCTGTGTTCAGCGTTTACTTCAACAGTCCAGCTTTCTTCATAGCTTTCTTTAGGTCGGCTTCTGACATCTTTCCAGATGCAAGAGCAGATACTACTGAATCTACCGAAGGTGCTTTACCTGTCGACTTCCTTTGAGATTGAAGTTCATGTGTTCTTGAAGCAACCATTGAAGCTGTCTTTTCTTCCGAAGAGATAACATCACATATTGCTACCAGAGCATCATACTTCACACCGGTTGGGTATCTTTGAGATACTCCGACCCGAGTAAATCCCAGTGAGTCCAATAAAGAACTCACGAGCATTTCATCCTTTGGTGCCCAAAGGTAATCCATCTTTGCCTTAGTCATACTTTACCAATAGGGAGTCCCTATTTAAGCTTATCCCCTACTAACTACTTGACGTAGTTCTAAATGCTCAAAGACGTCTGGGTTTGACATACGAATCTCACGGGCTAATTCCAAATGTCTTCCTCTGCTACCTGTTCCGACAGGTATCATTTCTTTATATAAACCGTATTTACCATACGGAGTCGTGCCGACTTCAACGAAGTAGTCGACCTCCTTGCGTCCAACTTTCCAAGGAAAATTGGTCTTAGTTTGAGTTGCTTGGCTCATGTATTACCAAGAGTGACCCCCTATATAAAGCTTTTTTCACGCTTGTGGAAAAATCGAGATGCAACTTCACCAATGTGGTATATACTTTGAAACAAGTCACATTGGGAGCGGTTGCCACACAGTAACGTGCCACGCGTGGACAGAGGTTACCGATTAGGGTGTGACCTGCTGACTGGCAAAAGGCGAACCTTCAGGCGAGTCAGATATAAACAGATAAAGAGAATTGCGTCATAGCTTCGACGATAGACTTTATAACAGGGACATAGTGATTCAAAGGTGATACAACATATTAACTACACGTTGATTCGAAACTCTCTCGCGCGACAACCGGTAAGGGATGGATTCAGCACTGTCAGCTATTGTTTGTTATTTAGTGTTCGTCTACTGGCGTATGGTCTATTCTTGTCTATTTATTCAGGTCACGTGTTATGCATATGCTTAACTGTAATACTACAATAAGGGAGGGCTATTTAACCCTTTCCCCATTGCTCATTATCTCAGAGACATAAACATCTCCAAGCTCAAACTCACCATAGGTGTAGTTACTCTTTACTGCACAGAACCAACGAGCGTAAGGATTCTTCGCTTCGTTCTCAGCGTTTTGGTATTTCTTTAATACTCTCCATTCAAATCCTGCTGGTCCTTGCCAGACCTCATAAGGGTCGTTTCTCTCTCGGGTTTTCCCGCATAAGTTTTTGGTCATAGTATACCATACAGTGTGCCTATATAAAGCTTTTTTCACTCAAGTGGAAAGGCTGCTCGCCTTGTCCATTCATAAAACTAATGTGCTTTATATACTACCTCTTCCACTGATTTATCCCAACAGGCCCTACAGCTTCCACATTCATTATTTTGTTTTGGTGCTGGACACATATAAGAACCTTTTACTTTAGTATCATATACAGCACTAACATAATCATAAGAACCTTTAAAGGATTTATTCCGGGATGGGTTACTCACTCTTATTGTTAAATTATAAGCTATATCTAAATTGTGACTACTCATTAACTTATATTCTTTTGTTGGTAACCAGTGTTTAACGTGTGGCGTGGCTTTGGCTATTCTATTAATATCTGTTAACATGTCTATACCTTGAATGTCACCACTATCAAACCATCTAAACACACCCATATTAATTATGTGTTGTTTGTTATGCATAATAAAAATCATGGCTTTAATAAATTTCTCACGGTCATCATTCCACGCGTTAAAGCGTCTATCTAAAGCAGTTTGTACATTATTAAACATATATCTCCCTTTAAGGGCATAACAATTATAACACACTGACCCTTTAACTTTTGCTAATTTACTCCCGGTATTACAGCGTTTAGCTGATATACTCCACCCATAAGATGGCATTTTAGAGGGTTGTGATAACCCTCCAATTATTTGCTCTGCTTGTTTTAAGTTCATAATATACCAACGGGTGTGCCTATATAAAGGTTTTTACACTAGAGTGGAAAAGGTGGGGGGAGGCCCTACCCCCCGGAGGTTGAAAACAAACGAGCTATTGGTTGGCCTTTTTGATAATCTTATTTGTTTCTTTTTTCCAACTGCGCTTTAATGGTTTATCGTAGCTCATCGGTCGACCCCCTTGCGAGGGTCATCAGTCAATCCTAATTTGATTGCTTTTATTTGGTCCATTACTCCAGAATCAATTTGATTCTTTTGTAGTGTTCTGCGTGGTGCTCTGCGGAAACGAAAGTCGTTTCTCATGTCTTGTATTTTAGTCATATTCTCACAGTGAGTGTGCCTATATAAAGGTTACTCATCCCCCTGAAAAAAGGTCATGAACATTTCACTATCACAACTCTCACACAGTCCGCCGAATAATTCGACATCTTCTAAGCCACAATCTCCACATCGCTGTTCTGTCATATAATACCAAGAGCAACACCCTATATAAAGGTTTTTTCACTCAAGTGGAAAAGCGCTGGCCAGAGAGCGCCACATTAATGACTGAGCTCTGACCTTGAGTATAAAGCTGTCTGTTGGGGTGCCCCAGAACCCCTCACATTAACCACGGGCTTCCAACCGCGAGTATCTAGAATACTCTAGTCAAACAATACCTTAACCCGAAGGTTTCTTGTATTGAGTGCTATTTTATGCTTCGCCCTCCGTTGTCAGGCGACAGACATTATTTTAATTCGAATTTCCTCGAATCTTAAAACCCGTGCACGGGTATAAGTTTAATCCCAATAACCCGAAGCCACATGAAATTTATGGCTGTCGAATTTTGGGTTGTGTTTAACCAATTCACGACTAAAAGCGAGGATTAAATCCTCACTTGCGCCGTGTTCGTTTAGTATGTTTGCGATTGCTTTAAAATGTTTCCTTGTCATAATATACCATTGAGTGACCCTATATAAGGGTTTCTCAAGCCCTCATTAGGTCACCGCTGATGGTGTCGGCTATTCTCTGGTGACAGGTGTCACAGGTTAGCTCGTCTCGTGTGGCCCAATTGTATGAGCTTGCTGGCGATGTGGATAAAAGGATTTTTCCACAGTTTCCGTTGCATGGTATTTGATACATGTTTTTCCTCTAATTACCCATCCGGTGTGCCTATATAAAGGTTTCTCCCTCAGTCCTCCAATTGCATAAACTGCATGACTTTTTTCACATATCTAAAATATGCCCATGCTTCACGCTCATGCTCTTGAATCTCATCAAGGCTTAATGCTAACAATTCGGATTTCGTTTTGATTTCGTCCATAATATACCAACGCGACTGGCTATATAAAGGTTTTTTCACCCGAGTGGAAAACCTTATTTGTGGTTTTCTCTCAGTTTGAGTAACTTCTCACGAAGTGCATCAAGCTTTTGGTTAATATCGTCGAGGGTATACTCTGCCCATTCAGTGTGGTAATAGAGTTTTTCTCTCGGTCGGCTCCACCACCACCTCATTTATTCACCCCTTTCTCATTGAGAGAGCTATTGTCAAATCTCTCCCAAACTGTTTCTCTCCCATTCTCACCCCAGAGGTATTTACAACCTCCCTTATAGTGAATGAGCTTATAGGGTTGACCTCTGGCGTCAACCCCCTCAGCTATGATTTTACTCACCGGAACATCACCCAATAGTTTAATGCTTCAGCGTAAGTATCTTTCGATAAATTTACTTTACAATCTTTATTTTCAAGTTTGTATTTCAATGCGCTAATAACAGCTATTGACGTATTACTATCCATTTTTTAATCACCCCCTTTATGTATTTGGTCTACTATATCGTGTAAGATATCGAGCATATAACCACGAGTTAAAACTCCCTCGTGGCCATATCTATTCTTTTGCATTAGTTTAAAATCTTCTTTTGATATTTCTATTTCTAATTTCATTTTTTAGCCTCCCTTATTCTTTTTCTATCTTCATCAACTTCTTTAAAGATTTCATTTAATTCTTTAACTCTGTCGTATACTTCTTTTTTCCATTGAACTAATTGATGACCTTTCATAGGACGGCCCCTTAAGTCGTTTTCATCGGCCCAATAGCTAACCATACCCTTTATGACTCCAAGAGCCCACGATTCATGGTTAAATTGCTCTCTACTGAGAGCATCACATTTATTGGCTTTTAACAGGTTTCTTTTTATTGAATCCATTATTTCACCTTATCCTAAGCAACATACACAAAAGCATATGTCACCCTCGAATTCCATTAACCAAATTTGATTTTCTGACTTTGCAAAATATTTGCAGTTTATTTTATTTTTATCCATTTTTATTTCCTATATCAGTTTTTTGATATTTAGTGCTTTAGGGCCGGAGCCCCAAAGTCACCTATCAATATTTACTTATTGCCTCCGTATTTGTATCCCTTGTTACCTATTCCAGCCATGCCTTGAAATTCTGGTGCTTTACCATATTTTTTCACATGTTGCCACACAAGGTTAGCCTCATGGGCTAAACCCTCAAAAACATTTTCAAATTCTGCCATTACTATTAGGCTTATATCTTGTCCCTTTTGGGGTCGGTGTTTGCTTAAACGCATTTTAGGGTCAGAAGTGATGCCATAATAAACGGCATCCTCTTTTATATCTGAATCCATGTCGACATCTACAAAATGATAATTAGATTTATCATTTACTTTGGCTAATCGATAAACAAAAAACTTTTCGTTATTATTCATTCATTAAACTCCATATAACAATCATAACACATTTCAACATTCCAACTTTCGTGTGTGGCCTCACTGTCCATATTTAAGTCAGCGCAAGGCTCACAAAATATTTCAAACTCAGATTGAAAAACTGGTTTTTCATCACGGTCCATATCACCACTTATAGACTCTTCAAACCCTAAACGGATTAACTCACTTTCGGTCGTTTGGTTTTTTACCATATCCTAACAATAGCACCTTGCTTATAAAGGTTTTAGGTCAATTCGTGCTTAGCTTTTTTTTCTATAGCTCTTTTTTAATCCTGTTATCCTATCAATAGCCCCCGTCTAAACTCACATGGTGCACTTCATATATTATCTCACTACCCCCTTAAACAAATCGAGCCATTTTTTGAATCCCTAATATAGCTATATATAGATATACTAGGTATCACTACTAACAACAATATTAAGCTCTATTAAGCCCTCCTCAGTTGGGGGGACAGTAACCTTTATATAGGGTAAAAGGTTAAAATTATACGTATGACAAAAAGTACGCAGAACTCCATTAAATGGACATGTAATGAAATCAGGGATTTGTTATTAGCCAAGAACAAAGCGTATGGCGATAGCGCAATTGAACCTGATAATATTTTTAGTAAGCTCGACAATGCACAGGCTATCTGTGCACGAATCGATGACAAGCTCAGCAGGATAAAGAATGTAGGGCTTGACGACAACACAGAGGATACACTTGATGACCTCATAGGATATTTAATCCTACTCAAAGTTGCGCGGGAGCATAACGACAGCAATACCACTGTTTGGACTATGTGTAATTGTGAACATGGGAGGATGAATTGTACATGCGGAGTAGAGCTTAATACTAATGATGATGGTACCTTTGCAGACCATAGTGAAGGTTATGCACCCCCGTGGAGCCATGAGGTACCTAGAGAAGTTAGGGTGTTCGTTAGTGACCCCGGTGATGAAATGAAGCCTATTGAGCAGAATAAGGAGATGTGTGACAATGAGTGAAGCTAAATGGACAGCGAGCCATATGCGGCTTAGTCCTTCTAAGATAAATACTTATTTGAAGTGTCCGCGTGAATTTTATTATAATTATATAGCTAAGCTACCTCAGAAGAAGACTATACATCTATTCCGAGGAACACTTGTACATAAGGTTTTAGAAGACTTGTTTAAGAAACAATTTAAAACTTTACCCCAATGGGAGAAAGGAGTTCCTAAATTATGGGTACAAGGACAGTTCGAGACTGGTTGGGAAGAGAAGATAGCTAAACATAAATGGTTGTGGGAAGTACATACCAAAGAAGAGATGGATTCGATGTATAAAGAAACAGAAGCACTGTTGCAGAATTTCGTCGACTCCGTCGACAAGAAACTAACTGAAATGGTTGAGTGGAAAATATTTAAGAATAAACAACAAGCATGGAATGCAGTAGCACCCAAGTATGCAGAGAAATGGGTTAAGTCTAAAGAGTATGCTATTGTAGGAGTTGTTGATGTTGTATGTAATGATTTCGATGGTGGTACTACTTTATTAGATTATAAGACATCTAAAAGATATGGACCATACCTACCAGAAGAATACTATCGTCAATTAATTATATATGCTTTCCTTTATACCTTAGAGATGGGAGAGATGCCAAAGTTTGTAGGAGTTAACTATCTACGCTTTGATGATACATTCTTTGTTAAGATTGGACAAGCTGAACTTGATGAGGCTCGTGATTTAATTAAATTTATTCATGATTGTATTAAGGAACGTGAAGAGTATGAAGATAGATATGAACAAAAACCACAAAACCTTTGTAAGTGGTGTTCATTCCACAAATCACAGGGTGGCCCTTGTGATGCAGATATACCTAAATGGGAACCCAAATTTAAGAAACGTAAAAAGGAGAATTACGCAGACATAGATTCTTCTTTGAAGAAAGATTTAGATGTAGAGACCCAATCGCAATTTCCTGATTTCGATTAAGGGTAATCTTTAAATACAAGCGTCATGTAAAATAATACATGGCGCGCGATGATTATGGAGCTATTTCTGTAATCTCTGAAGAAGAAAGAGAGATTCTAGGGATAGGTGGTTCTAAAAAACCAGAAGATGATGACGAAAAGTTATTTGAGACTATTGGTAAAGCTGCTGATAAGATAGGCGAAACTAAAGTAGGTCAAAAAATAGGAACCATACTCACCGTGATATTACTAGCGCTCTTGAGTGGAGGGGCCAATATGTCTATTATTCATGATTACTTTAATGATGAAGAAGACATTGGTCCCATCGGGGGCTGCCTAGAAGATAATGCCACAAACTATAATCCACAAGCTACGTTTGATGATGGTAGTTGTAACTTTGTTGTAATAGTATATGGTTGTACAGACCCTGAAGCCGTTAACTATGACCCACAAGCTACCCATGATAATGGTAGATGTAATATATTAAATCAAGGCAATAACAACACAAACAACGAAACTCAAACTAATGAAACAATATATGGGTGTATGGATATAGATGCAAATAATTATAATGACAAAGCCACAGAAGATGATGGTTCATGTGATTATGAAAATGAAACAAATCATTGTAATCATACCGATATGTATGCTTGGGATGGTTTATCTCACGGAAATGTATCTAGACCTTCCAATCATAGTATAGATTTCTATATGGACTTTGATACAGATTGTGATGACCCTGATGAACCTTTACCTATATTAGTATATTATGATTTAATGCACGTTATGGTTGATGAAGATGAAAATGGTAATAAAACATTATATTATGATAATTATGTTTATACAAGAGTGTTCTTCAATGTTTCAGGATGGTTTGAAGATGAACATTGGTTTGAATATGACGAACTGTTTGATGTTGATTTAGAGGAACAGTTCAATGACATTCACGAAGGTTACTGGTTCTATTATACGTCTTATTATGCAGACTATAATGGAAACGGTGATTATTACGAAGAAGGAGAATATGTTGGTTACTCCACTAATTGGGGTAATGAAGATATAGAAGAAATGGGATGGAGGTTAGAGGTATAATGTGTTGCATCGACTGTGGTTGTTGTGATAAGTGTACCTGCCCCTGTTGTAAGGAGGAGGAGTGAAAGCCAAAGATATGCTCATACTCACAAATATGTTAAGTAAGATTATATCAGAAGTAGATGATTTGAAGGTAATGATTAAACGAGAGGTTAATAAAAACTTTGAAGAAAACTACGAAGGTGAGGAGGAATGATTGAATGGATAGATGTGTTAACTATAATGGGAATAGCAATGGCAGGCATAGCTCTTGTAATTGCTTTCGCGGTACTTGTGAATTTTGCGCGCCAAGCATTAAGACGAGTACAACCAAAAATAGTGAGAGTAGTGCCCGAAACAAAAGAAACAAAGGAGAAAATAAGAATGACTAAAGAGAAAGGTGAAGGAGTTACATTCAACGACATATTTATGTTTATGATTGCAGTGCCATTAGTTTTACTCTGGGTAGGGTTTGCAGGGTTCGTCATACATAGCGGACTTAACAAACCAGACGTTCTCGAAAACATCGAAGCATATACAACTTTGATAGCTATATTAGGTGGGCCAGCCCTTCTAATTATTAAAGATGCTTTAGATGTATGGAAACAAGAACAAGCTGAGAAGACCGCATTCTATAAGACAAAGGCACAAGCTGTCATTGATTATAATGATGCAACTCAGAAACAATCCCAGATGATTGAATCTAAAGCACAAGAACAAGAACATAAGATGGAAAGTAAAAAATAAGGAGATAAAATATGGCAGAAGAACCAGTAAAAGGTATATACGTAGGTAAAGAGTTTAAACTCAGAAGATTAGAAGGCGTTAACGAAATAGCAACAGATGATAACAATGATGTTAATACACCGAATGTGAATTTCATTAAAAAAATACGCACTACCGATGCAGACGCAACTATAGAATTCGGAGAATAAGATGGCTAGCGTAAACAAGAAAGAAAACATAGATAAAACTCTGACCATGCGTAAAAGCGGGTCAGGAGAAAAAGTTTTCAGTCATGTAGGTGGTAAGACCCACGCTTTAGAACATAAAGCTATTTCTAAGAAAGAAGCATTGAAACAAATAAGAGATGTTACAGAAGTAGAAATTGCTGAAAGAAAGCACCACGGTCACCACGTAGGAAAGAAACAACAACATAATACAAAATATAGGAATTAAATATGGCAAGTAACGATGTAATAGAAAAGTTAGATAAACAAAACTTTATCAATATGAATTATCAAAATGAAAATGATAATAGCTTTAACACACTTATCTCTAAAGTAAATGCTTTACAAAAGTCTGTAGATATGTTAATTGAAAAGCTTGGTCAATAAATATGGCTCCACGAAAGAAAACACCAGCTGCTAAGAAAAAACAAGCAGCAGCACGTAAAAAGGCAGGTGGTTCTAACGTAGGAAAGTATAAGAAAGGTATAGCATTTGCTGGACCTTCAGGAGGAGCACCTAAAGGGAGCTTTCCTATCAATACTTTAAAGAGAGCTAAATCAGCTCTTAAGTTAGCCCACAACGCTCCACGTCCTGCTGGAATAAAACGCGCTGTTTATAGAAAATACCCAAGTTTACGACCCAAGAAGAAAGGTAAGAAGTAAGCTTTATATAGGTCGCCCTTCTAAATATGTATGGGCTCTCGCAGTAGGGCCAGAGTTTCACAGGATACTTATCGCAAGTGCCTTGTGAGAGTCCCACAATATGGAGATATCAACATATGAATGAAACAACAAATAATACAGCAGATAACAGTGATAACAACACAGCACCTGAGAGTAATAACACAGGTAACGATGGAAACCTCACTGAATTATTAGATACTGTAGAAGAGTCTGGAATGTTAGACGCTTTAATGGATGAACCATTATTAGCTCTTTTGGCTGTTTTAGTATTAGGTTTAGGTGCTTATGTAGCTTATACCGTACCAGCAGTTAAAACATTGGTCTTTAAATACTTAAAGAACAACGAAGCCGAGTTAATGGAACTATTAGATAAAAATCTAACCAAAGCCCAGATGAAAGCTTTTGAAAAGCTAGATGAGACAGCACAAAAACATATCAAAGATTCTTTAGTTCGTAATGTTTTAATTACGGCTTGGGATGAAAAGGATGATGAACTTGCTGACTTAGTAAAGTCCAAAGTCAAGGTTGCTCTTGATGAAGGCAAAGCACTTTGAACGTAGAGAAATACGA
>Ga0208919_1002069_pt1 | contig 10811 bp, 20 predicted proteins | sample 4_EtaG_FD_184076 | JGI IMG/M metagenome (GOLD analysis project Ga0208919, IMG submission 184076) | Marine viral communities from the Subarctic Pacific Ocean - 4_ETSP_OMZ_AT15127 metaG (SPAdes) (version 3) | ecosystem: Environmental > Aquatic > Marine > Oceanic | place: Pacific Ocean | collected... | reverse complement strand
ACAGTTATAGTTTCTTCATAGTCACAGTATTTACATTCTAGTTCTAATTCTAAATCCAATGGATCAGTCATCCTTTTCTCCTAATTCAAATATCGCAACACCTAGAGCTATATTATGAATGGTGGCCGTGTCTACGATTTCTTTGGGTAGTAGTGTACCTTTCACACTAAAGTCATCCACCATAACCATACAGTTTCCGTGAGTAATATTGTTTAATTGATCTAAGGTTTCTTCTGGATGATTGCCTCCATCAAGATAATATACATCATTATAGCCAGACTTGCTGATGTGTTCAGCACCATCCCCATAAATTAAATCTACTTCATATCCTAAATTATGGGCTGCTAGAGATGAATTGGCTAAGTTATCTAAATTAACATCAACAATAGTTAGTTTGCCACCATGCTCCTTAATGTATTTTCCAAAAATAATATCACTCCATCCAGAGCCAGTTTTCCACATAGGATTAAATGTTTCAATAGCACCGACCTGAAAAATATTTATTGGGTTTGGTCTAACTTGTTTAAGTATAGTCTCAAATATGACATCTCTAGTAAAATTGTTATTGGAATCAACAAACATACTGCTAGGTCTTTTCTCGGTCAAAATATCAAATGCTAGATTAAAACCTTCAAGGATGTCTGGGTGTTCTTCTGATTTTTTTTGTAACATATTAATTCCTAAGTATTTTCAGAACCTTTCTTTTCGTAATCCCATATCGCATTTGACAGGAAAGACCTTGTGATCTCATTTCCTGCTTCTACTTCTTTATTTATTTTATCTGCTAAATATCTTAGCATATTGTTATCTATAGTGATACTTCTAAGCATAAGTGTTCCTTCCACCATTGTGGTTCTTCACGATCAGTCCATACACACTTAAAGCTCCTACGTTTATCTACATTGTAGAAGTGCCTGTAAGCAGACACACTACACTCTTGCTTGAACTCATCTGGCATACATTGTGGCATCTTAGTCATTGTCTCGTCTGGTATGTTTGGGATGTTATCTGCGCACCATTCGATCAGCGATTGACTCGCATGTATTTTACCATACCTGTGAGTATATTCTTCGCATAAAGCAAGAGCATGAATAATCATCCATTCATAATTAGCGACAGTAGTGCGAACCCAGATGGTCGATGGGTGATTGAGGTGAGCCTGTTTGTAGAACTTCTCTGGTCGTGTTGCATCAGTAGGGCAGGCATGATGTGCCGTGCATAGCATCTGCGCCGACTCAAGTATCATCTTGACAACATGTTTGTCACACTGTGACTGAGCCGATTCTACCGGACATTCTGATAGATAAAATATATTCACACTTCATCTCCAAGATCAAAGTCTAATCCTGACAATACATCTGAACTCGTCATCTGAATTGTGTCATCGGAATGAAAACCTTTTTCGCTCACATAGAAATGCGGTTCTAAGTCTATATCTAAACCGTTCTTCTCGATGCAAGAATTTAGTGCTGACAATATTGCGTCTGATTCGTTGGCTCCCTGAATAATAATATTCATACTTCCAGAACTAATATAATACTTTGGCATGTTACTCTCCCTTGATTTCGATATTTATGTCGAGCAGTCGCTCAATCTCCTTTGGAATCTTCTTTATCTTACTATCTCTATCGGGCTTTGTCAACTCTTTTCTTGAATCTGTTTTGATAATTTTTGTATTTAGATGTTCTGGATCGTACATAGTTCGTGTAATCTTTATCTGTTTAGCTATAACAATCCTCTCACAGTGATCCATGTCATCGTAGTAATGAGTATACCATTTACCTCTGTAGAAATAAGGAGCCATACCATTGATCTTGTCTAGACCGTAGCTTTTGTTGTCAAGAGTAAAATAATCCACGACTACATAGTCTGAACCTTGATACCAGTTGCCGGTCTGCTTACCTTCTTTTATTTCTGGTAACAATACATTCTTACGATAGTCCCAAAATATAACCTGAATAAACTGCCTCTTTATTTCAGGTGGGCTATTGGATTCGTAGTATTTATGATTGACTTCTATTAAATCTACATGATCAACTACTACAACCTTTTCTTTAACGCCATTATCTATTGGCAATAACATTAACAATAACGCTAAGAACTTCATTTCTTCCAGCCATTCTGCAAGATGCGTAAAGCATTAAGACCTAAGAACTTTTGTATAACATCGTCTGGATACTGTAATGATTTAAGATATTTAGTAAGTCGTGGTAACTCTGACATATCTACTATTTCATCTGGAGGATCAGTAAATCCGTCGAAGTCTGTACCAATTCCTACGCAGTCGGAAGAACCTACAGACCGAATATGGTCTATGGTTTGTTCTATATATTTAAGTCCAAGACCAGTATCGGTAGGCGAAATCCAGTAATTCATAAATATAATACCAATTAGACAACCATGATCTGACATCCATTTAATTTCTCTGTCAGTTAAGTTATACATATTCCTATTGACACTGAACGCTCCAACATGAGAGGCGATTAAACATTCAGTCTTATTGTGATGTTCAACAATATCGAATATTTGTTTTCTACCTGTAGGCGTGCAGTGTGATATATCTATTAGTATACCAAGATCAAGCATTTTTTCAACTGCTTTTTCTCCGATTGGTGTAAGACCTTTTGTTTCATCCCATCGTCCAAGCATTTCTCGCCAATCTTTACTGTGACTCGAACCATATTCTGGGAATGGAAATACTGGATATGCACAATCGTTTTCATAGAAGTGAGCTAATGTAATGTATGCTACACCTGTATCATAAAACTTTTGTATATTATCTAAAACATTCTTTTCTTTTTCTTGGTAGCTAAGAGGACTATCAAAAGGATATTGTGACGCAGAATTATTTTGTAAAGAGTGTCCACCTTCAACAGAGTGAATCAAAGCTAACTCATCGGCATCTAAAGCCTCTTGAATGTCACTAGACTTTTTACATACTTTAATCTTTCTATTGCCTTCGACGGAATTCCATTCATGAGCTTCGTTCTCTATTTCATATATAGTACCCATAGTAGCGTCGAAATAACTTTTATTATATATTTTACGCTTTACCTCTGGGAAAAGACTTAGAATCAACTTAGTCTTGCCTACATCAGTATACCATCCACCTTCTGGAATGTATGCTGTAGATAACATAATATCTAAACCGCCATTCATAATCTTTGGAAAAGTAGCCCTATTACTAAAAGGCCAGAACTTCTCCTTAAAGAAGCCAGCTAAGAATTTAGTCTTGCTAGTTTTTAGATCACGATTAAAAATAGTTTTCTTAATTGCTGAATGGCAGTGCATGTCAGCAACTACGCTTGTCTGATGTAGTTTTTCCCAGTTCATATCTTACCTATTGCTATTGTAGTAGTTCATAAAGAAGTTAGTAAACGATTTACTATTTCGGTTATAGTAGCTATTGTATAAAGCTCTCCTCTTTGCATATGTATTTGTGTTATAGTTATAATACTTAGGTCTATAGTTATATACATAAACCCTTGCATTATATCTAGTATTGTTTCTATACTGGCTCTGTGTCTGATAATGTGTTGGTCTGAAATTATATTGTAAATAATTAGTATATGTATCCTGTGCAGATAAACTGCTACAACCGAATAATACACTGGCTAACACTGCAAATAAAAACTTCATATTAAATCTCCTATAAAAAAAATAAGTAGGGAATAGAGGAATCGAACCTCTATCGTCGGTTTAGAAGACCGATGTTCTATCCGTTGAACTAATCCCCCATCAAAATAATTCTGGGTCTACTCCTCCCCAATCAGCGTCTCTTGGATGTATTAGGTCAAAGCCTAGTTTCTCAAAATAATCATATGCCTGATATTTATTTACAAAACGCATTACAGCTTCAACAACTCTTGTCTCTGAATTCTTTTCAAACACAATATAGTGCCTATCCATATCTTCGTATACAATTAAATATTCTACTTCAGCCATTATAGTTCGTCAATCCTAACTCCATCTTTATTAACTTCTATACCACCACAGCCCTCGCATAAGACAAAGGTAGACTCTCCTTCTTTACATAGGTCTTTCATATCGTTTTCTGGAGCAAGTTCTTCTCCGAATAGATTTGCCGTGCAATCCCAACAGAAGTCAGCCATTCTTTTTCAAATCCTTAACTAGTGAATAATAGTCTACTTGTTCTTCATTAGGTGTTATTCTAATTACTTCCCAATCTGGGTATCTTTTTTCTATTGACGCTTGTGCGCTTTTAATATCGTTTCCTTCGACATATCTTACTTTATTAACGCCTCTTGTATTAACTAGATTTACTATATATTTCATCTAATCGTCCTTACAAAAGTAATTATAAATAAATAAAGTAGCTATAACACTTAATAGATAAGAGCCTGTAATATCTTCTAAAACATTCTTGTGATTAAATAACAATGCCATTCTTTCAATACTAGTCATGTTCATGTCCGTGGTAGTCATCGCCAAGTTTTTCCAAGTCGTTAGTTGCGGCTTCTATTGTATTAGCCATGATTTCTAATGTGTGTAACACTTTGTATAGACAATAAAAGCCATATCCTACAGCCCCAAGAGAAATAACTGCCAGTGCAATCTTTAGTAATTCCATTTAATAGTTCCTTATATTACTTTTCCCAATTAACAGGTAACAACCTTAGTATACTATATCTTCGGTCAGTTGCAACCCGTTTCTTTAGAAATTTTAATAACTTTACCTGAGAAAGTAATAGTATAAGTCCCAAAGCGGGACTAGCTATATAACCTAAAGGCATAATACTTATAAGAGCAATAGTATTAACGAAAGAGAATTGTTCTATATCCATGCTTTTTTCAGTATTTCAATAAAGGTTTTAACGTCCATTTCAAACTCAATGTCTCCGTTCTCATCTATAACAACTTCTATATCTTCAGATTCCGCAGCCCTCTTTTGTAATTCATATGTTAAGTCGAACTTATCCATCATAAGGCCATATTTCTGCTAATGCTGAATTGACTACTGGAATATCTATTATCCATCTACCATATTTGCCAGTCTTGTGAGTAGTAAAGTATAGATAGCCTTCATCGTCTAAATTTTCGTGCATAAGATTAGCGAACGCCCAAGTAGCTTTATCAAAGTCTGGCTTACCTCTCTCTGGAGTATTAACTCCTTTAAGTCTACATCTAACTTTAGTGTGAGTATAAAACCCTAGATCAATATCCAAATCTACAGTATCGCCATCTACCACTCTAAGGATTTTACCTCTGTAACCATTATGTATGAAATCGCCCATAGTCTTTTCTCTATCTGCTAATAACCAAGATGAAAGCGCCAATTAATGTAGCTAGAACAAAATACATACCGATCTCAGCAATCAATTTATTATGCTTGAATTCATCTTTTCTCTTGCTTCCATAGCTTCTATAAGACACTTTAATATAATTTCCTGTAAAAGAAGTTTAATTTATATTTTAATTCTGTTTTTTATAGACATAGAGGAATAAACAATTTAGCTTGAACGTGAACAGAATTTACTACATACATTATAACCAATATAACGTCCCATTGCAAAGGCAATTACAGACCCTAGAAAAATAGGGGTAAAGTCAGTAATCATATCATATACCATAGTAATAAAACTCCTAAAGAAATCAATGTGTTGAAGTGTCAATGTTAAGTCTGAATGTGGTTCCTACGCAACAAGTATATATAGTGGAATTTTTGCCCATTGTTGGTCATATTTGGGACTTATTGTGGGGATATTAACCCTTTGTTGGGAAGTCTATGTACATATTGGGCTTATTCCCTCTGTTGTCTGGAAGATGTATGCCTATTTCTGTAGGCTCTATGCCAAGAAAGTAACTGGTAATGCAAACAACTTTGGTCTGTGTCTTCTTACAGAAGCGTTTGTGGTACAAATTAATCCTAGCATACTGTCTGTTGCCCTTGATCCAACCATCATAGATGAAGAACTTGTATTTTCCTTCATAGTCTACTGGTCTTCCGCACTTAGTTAATATATTAGCCTTGATATATTCGTCAAGATTAGGAGTGTACTTAATCAGGTCTGTTATGTTGATGCCCTTAGTATTATTATTAGTTGACTTGGGCGACTCATTCTTTTTAATGTCTTGGTGCATAATAGTCTCCATACATTGTCTCCTTATGTGTTTGCTTGGGTTTGTTTCCCCTATTATAATATACACATCGTCCTTTGCAAGGCGGAACTTAATATTTTTTCGGCGGAACTTAGATAATTTTTGAAACAACTCGATCCAACCTGTGCAATTTGGTACTTTTGGAAACGATAATAAGGTAATTACTCGATCAATGATATGATAGTTTAATCGCTAGTCCCTTGACCGGCAGTCTACACCTTCTTTCGCTAGTAAGTCACATCAATCAATTAGCAAAGAAAAAAAGTAGGGTGGGCGATTGAGTAGTTATAACATAGTGGGATTCATACTAAGACGTTAGTTATTATTCTTATCCTGCTTTTCTACGAAAGGAAGAATTACTATATACCTCTGACCTGTGTATATATCTATAATGAACCGCAAACGTAAAAATTTTTCCCCTTATTATTTATTGCCCCCAATATAGACTTATCTTATGCCTAGTAATAATATTAATCCATATGATCCACCTAAAGAGGATACTAAACCTCGCCTTCCTAAATATGAAGAACCAATAGTGGACTGGCCATCTTTAATTATAATATCAGGTGTCTTATTCGCAATAGTCACCTTTGCTCTTCTTGCTATTTCTGCTTCTTAAAAACCCCAGAGCTGCCAGAGCCCAAGCTCTAGCCAGTTGTCTTAAAAGATTGGGAGATACATAGAGTCTTGCACAGCAGAGCTGTTGCCCCTAGCAGTTGTCATAAAGGTAGGGGAGAGACAGGAGCCCTACACAGCAGAGCTACCGCCTCCAGCAGTTGTCAGAGATGTACGGGTTAGACAGGTGGCCTAAAGTAGCAGAGCCGAAGGTCTCAGCAGTTGTCTTGAGAGATAGGGAGAGACAAAAAGGGGAGATACCCCTCCATAGAGGGGGTTATTCTGGACAGCCGATTTCGGTCAGCCACTCGTGGGCAACCTCTTCAGTCCAAGTCACTAAATCAGGACTCCCGTCGAGATCTTCCATAATGATAAAATCAGGAAATTCACTCTCAGCCCATTTAACAATATATCCAAAGTCGCCATCATCCACAGATGCGAGTATGACTTTTTTGGGTATGATAGTATACAAATAGGTGTCAGTTAAATCCCTATATAGTCCCAACAACAGGACAACATTTCCATGTTCCATTCGTTTTCCTCCGTTAAAGTTATACCCCTAGTATACTATAATATCGACCATTCTCAACAAATACTTTACTAGAATCGCCAGAAATTAGTTATTATTTTTACCCACCTATTGGGGGGTGTGTAGGCCGGGGCAGCCCTGCCCCCCATCGGAGGGGGTAAAATTACCGCCGGCAGAACTTGCCCACCGGCGGCAAACGGCTATCGTCTATTGACCCATTCTATAAAACCCAAAACGAGACCCGCAACAAACGACAGCCCCACCACTACAAATATGGTTAGACTGGGCTTCTCATTCAAGCCGACGCCATATAAATCTTCTCGAAGTCTTTATCGGTAAGAGTATTGGCACGGGCAACCATGCTCTCCCATCGTGACTCAGAGACATCCAGCAGGCTACCGCCGATTTCGTCGAACCGAACCCAACCTTTATTGTCCAGCACTTGACCAGCGCGAGTAACCGCATTGACCACACCAAACAGATTTTTGTCGGCTCGCTCGTAAGTAGCCCATTGGCTAAACACTTCAGACGCTTCAGCCTTAGATAGCTTGTATTCACTAGCTACCACACCGAACACGTTCTTCATGCGAACATCAGCAACTTCCATCTCTTGAAGTTCAAGCAACTTGCGAACGCCCATAGGCAGAAGCGGTAATTGCTCGTTAATGTTTTCAGAGATAAGACCACCAAGTTCAACCAAGTCAATCGTCCCAATGTGACGCTTCTTGATTTGCTTGCCAGATACCTGTCCCCAGATACAACCATTCAAACAGATAGAACGGAATAGGCTAGGCGTTTGGGAAATACGGCGTTTACCGATTTCACAGTTACCAATAGACATCATACCGCCATAGTCGGAATCGTCAGATTGACCATAGTCAATAATTGTATCGGGCAAAAGGATATTACCATAGATAGTATCCTCGTCACCACGCCAGTGAGACAATCGACCTTCCGGCAGATTCTGTTTCAACTGTTCCAAGTACCAACGGTTATCAATCGGTGCGTATCGGTCAGTAACGAACGCCCGACAAGTACCATCGGTATAGGTGCGAAGTCGATACTTCTTTTCAGGGTCAAGACGACGCAAAGCATTATTAGCAAGCATCGCCATAACTTCGGCATCTTGGGTATCATAATCGTCCTGTTCACGCAGTTTTGAAATAACTGTCGAACTCGGCACAGATGCACGAATAGAGAATTGTTGCAACGCCCAATCAGTCGGCTCGAATTCACGATCCCCAACATTGAAAACAAAGTTACCATCGGTATTGACAGTAGCCTCGATGGATTTAACAGGTGCCATTAAATCCTCACGATCCTCAGCAGACCGCTGTAAATTTTCCATAGCGTCATCATATGAGATGGTAGTCGCCCACCAATCCTTATGCACATGCGTACCCTTATGGAAACCTGTTCCAGTTTGACCTTGCAACTCACGAACGAACGAACCTTCGTTTTTGTCGGCGGTCATCTGTAATTTAGTGTAGTGGTTCATATCAGAACTCCCATAAAATAAGAAACTTAATACTTTAGTATAACATATATATCGGCATTTTCAAGCCGAAACTTTAAGTAAATCACTATTAAAATACTCACGCGTGAATATTGCTTCGACGTACTTCCAACCCTCACCGCATGACAGGTGCGCGTACTCAGACCATTCTTGTGGCTCATGATCCTGAGTATCTACAAATGTTGGGTGCTTGTATGGATTATATGTTACATCGAAACTGATTAGCGGAACGGGTACACGGTCAACCAGATAGCCAGTCAGAAAGGCGTGTACATTTTTGCGTCTCTCTTTAAGTACCTTTGCACGTCCTGCCGGTTGGACTAGGTAACGAACATCCTTTAAGCATACTTCCGTATGATGTTCAACGGGCGATCCAGATTGTCGCACGCTCCAGATTTTCTTGTGCAGGTTGAAGTAAACAGACACGCGGCGGTTTTTGTCGATCATAAAAATCTCCTTGTAGTGGTTGATACCTCTTTAGTATACTATACTTATCGACCATTTGCAAGGGAAAACTTTAATCTTTTTTACCCCACCATCGGGGGGTGCGCCGGCCCCGGCTTGCCTGCCCCCCACCAGAGGGGGTTTTTCAGTCCACAAAAAAAGGCCGCCTACCACAAAGGATAGACGACCTCCACAACAACAAGGAAAAACTACTTGATAACTTGCATGGCGTTTACCATACGTCCATTGTAGAACGCTTTGGCTTCGCCTTCACTCGTTTCAATCGTCACCAACTTGTTAGAGCGCTCGCCCTTGATTTTACCATAACGCAAAGTTGCGTCAGATACAGGGCTTTTTTCGATGTCTCGAACTTCAACAACCTTACCGGAATAATTTTCCGCTAGGGCTGAGTAATCCTTAGTGAGGACACCTTTAGCATTTATGGCACTTTCAGCACCCTTCAAGTAAGTGAAGCTAATTTCTTTTCCAATTTCAAAAGCAGTCATAATCAGACCTCCAAACATAAAACAAAATCCTAGTTACTGTTAACACTTCTATTATACAATATTTATCGGCATTGTCAAGCCTAAACCTTTAATTTTTTTCTAGAATAACTACCTTTCCCCTTTAATTTTTTGAGTGCTGTTGATGCCTCTGATCCTGCCGGTTGAGTACCGTGAATCAATAAGGCGAAACTATCATCTCGCAACGTCGGCTTTGCCGCGTGTGAATCGTCGTGGTCAATTTCTAATCCCAATTCTACCGCTTCCGCTTCACTGAATACAACCTTAGCCGAACGTAAATTGAACTCGTCAATCATATGGTCGTCACGTCCACCGTATGAGGCGGTCAAAACAAAATTCCATAGTTCGGGATTTTCAGTAAGATCACCTACCCAAAATCGTAGGGACTTAGTATAAGCATAGAATAATGTTCTAGGATTCCTAAGTGCGACTATATACCATGCGTGCATGTAGTCTCTACTGAAGAAGTCGCCCGCAACGTGGATGCGTACAATGCCTGCATCTTTAGGTAGTGAACCATGAATCAACTCAACCATCTCCTCGTAATCTGAATTACGCAACAGGTCAAAATTGTGCTTGCGTGAATTGTATACGTTGGTATACTGTACTTCTTGCGATGCTGAAAAGCAACGGAACTTAGTATCCTTACCATCTTTGATTTTACGCTTGCCATTGTCCTGCACCATTGCCTTAGATAGACAATCCTTAGCATGAGGACAAGACCAACCCGACAACAGGTCAAGCGAGTATATTTTGCGATTGCCCGTTAGGTAGTCCGCTAACTCTGAATCGTTTTTGAGTGCTTGCGTTTTGGCGTTGGCTTTGCTGAATTTTAGCATTGTGTTTCTCCGTGTGTTGTGATTGTTATACTACCAGTATACTATATATATCGTCATTCGCAAGCTATAATCTTTAAGAATTATCGGGAAATACCAGAAATATTTTTACCCCACCATTGGGGGGTCCGCCGGCCCCGGCTTCCCCACCCCCCACAAGAGGGGAAAAGGAAAGATACCACCCATGCCGCTATTTCAATCGCGATGATTCACCGGACTCACAGGGT
>Ga0208919_1002068_pt1 | contig 10811 bp, 15 predicted proteins | sample 4_EtaG_FD_184076 | JGI IMG/M metagenome (GOLD analysis project Ga0208919, IMG submission 184076) | Marine viral communities from the Subarctic Pacific Ocean - 4_ETSP_OMZ_AT15127 metaG (SPAdes) (version 3) | ecosystem: Environmental > Aquatic > Marine > Oceanic | place: Pacific Ocean | collected... | reverse complement strand
CATGCAAGCAGTTGATACAACTGGTGGAACAGCGACATTAACTTTTGATGCAGCAGGTTCTGATGTTTGGGCAACTGGTTCAGTGATTGAATCAAGAGCATCTTCAGAGGCTGATATAGACATCTCTGCAGCAGGTGAAACGCAATTAGTTTTCACACCAGCTAACGCAGCAACAAACTTGTTGACTGTTGGTGGACAAATTGCTTTTATTTGTTACGAAGATGGCACATGGCACATAGCATCATCATTAGCGAGAGAAACAACTCAAACTACTGGTGCATTTGCATTTGCGTCATAATAATAATTATGTGGGAGAGAAACTTTGAGACTTTTTGATCTCAATACTCTCCCACACCAATAAGGAGATAAAATATAATGAGTTATAAAAGTGATGTAAAATCAGTTAGAGTTACAGCTACCGGAGCAGTATTCGCTGGAAGAACTAGACTTAGAGGGATTGTCTTAGCGTCCGATGGCGGCGGCGCTGGAACTATAATTCTTCAAGATAACACAGACAGCACAACTTTGTTTCAAGCTGACGTTCCTACTGGAGATGTTTTCTCAATGAATATTCCTGAAGATGGAATATTGTTTCCAGGTGGAATGAAAGTTTCTACTATTACAAACATAGATGCAGCAACTTTACTGATTGATAAGTAGGAGGTTAAATGGCTAACACTACCTCTGGTACAACAATTTTTGATAAGAATTTTGCTATCGATGAAATAATCGAAGAGGCATATGAAAGAATAGGTTTGCAAAGTGTTTCTGGTAATCAATTACGTCAAGCAAGAAGATCTCTTAATATATTATTTCAAGAGTGGGGTAATAGAGGACTTCATTATTGGCAAATAGGAAATAATTCAATCACATTAGTTAATGGGCAAGCAGTATACACCATGTTTAGATCAACAGGTGATGGCACGTCTGACGCTACAGCCATTTATGGTGTAGATGATATTTTAGAGGCTGTTTATAGAAATTCTTCAAGTGTTGATTCACCTCTTACAAAAATAAATAGATCTACGTATCAAGCTCTTTCTAATAAGACATCAACAGGTCAACCATCACAATACTACGTTCAAAGATTCATAGATAAAGTCACAATCACTTTATATTTAACACCAGGCTCATCGGAAGCTGGTAATACAATTAATTATTATTTTGTAAAAAGAATACAAGACATAGGTGATTATACTAACGCAACAGACGTTCCATATAGATTTGTTCCTTGTATGGTATCTGGTTTAGCTTTTTATTTATCACAAAAATTTAAACCTGAGTTATCACAACAAATGAAATTATATTACGAAGACGAATTACAAAGAGCTTTAGCGGAAGACGGCTCTTCATCAAGTTCTTTCATAACCCCAAAAACTTATTATCCAAATGTCTAATTTTGCAAAAGGTAAACACGCTAAATTTATATCTGATAGATCAGGAATGGAATTTCCATATAGAGAAATGGTCACAGAATGGAATGGTTCTAAAGTACATATTTCTGAGTTTGAACCAAAGCAACCACAATTAGAACCTAAAGCACACGGAGCTGATCCACAAGGTTTACCAATGGCAAAACCAGCTAGAACAGAACCAGCAACACAAAATATGTTACCAGGAAATCCTTTTAATATTACATCAGGAAGCACTACTATTACGGTGACAGAACCAAGTCACGGAAGATCTACTTCTGACACCGTTGTTTTTAGAAACGTAGATGGATCACCTGGAGGTGTTGTTTTTACAGCATTTGAAAATTCTTCAGGATTTAGTATAACAGTAACAGGAACAGATAATTATACGTTTACATTAGGATCGACTCCTACGGTAACGGAAAGAGCAGGAGGAATGTTTGTAACGGCAGGGCCGGTAACATTAACACCATAATGGCAGGATTAAGTTATTCAGGATTAATTACACAAATTAGAAACTACACAGAGGTAGACTCTAATGTTTTAACAGCTGATCAATTAGAGAATATTATTTTAAACGCACAATACAGAATTATGCGTGATGTTCCTATTGATGCAGATAGAAAACAACAGATAGGTAATTTAGTTACAGGACAAGAAACAATCAATGCTCCAGGGGGAGCTTTGTTTATTAGAGCGGTTCAAGTGTATGATTCTACGTCTGCTACAACTGGAGCAAATGTATTTTTACAGAAAAAAGATGTTACATATTTACAAGAATATATTTCATCTACAGAGTCATCAAAAAGAGGCCAACCTAAATATTACGCTATGTTTGGTGGTGCTACTGGAGATGGTGATACTAACTCTGGCAGAATGATGTTTGCCCCTGTCCCAGACACAACATATAAATTTAGAGTACATTACAACAAGATGCCAGCTACTCTAGCCTCTGATAATACAACAAACTACATCAGTCTAAACTTCCCTAATGGCCTATTATATTGCTGTTTGGCAGAGACATATGCCTTTTTAAAAGGTCCAGCAGATATGTTGACATTATACGAACAAAAGTATAAACAAGAAGTAGATAAATTTGGTGTAGAGCAAATCGGCAGAAGAAGAAGAGATGACTACACTGATGGTGCTGTTAGAATAACGATACCATCAACAACACCTTAAGGAGTTTTTATATGGCAATAACATCGGCAGTATGCACAAGTTTTAAAGTAGAGCTTTTAAAAGGAGTTCACAATTTTACAGCTACAACAGGTAATACTTTTAAGTTAGCTTTGTACACTAGCTCTGCAACTTTAGGAGCAAGCACAACAGCTTACACAACTTCAAACGAAATCACTAACACTTCTGGAACGGCTTACACAGCAGCCGGCGCAACGTTAACAAGCGTAACTCCAGTTGCATCGAGCACAACTGCGGTTTGTGACTTTGCAGACGTTTCTTACACTGACGCAACATTCACAGCTAACGGATGTTTAATATATAATGATTCTGCAAGTGGTGATCCTGCTTGTGTAGCAGTTGCATTTGGTGGAGATAAAACTGTAACTAGCGGAACTTTCACAATTCAATTTCCTGCAGCAGACGCTACAAACGCGATCATCAGAATAGCGTAAGGAGGTAGCAACGGATGTCCGTTACTAGAACTTACACAGTAACGGTGGTTAGCACCGACTCTGGTAATAAGTACGCTATTGATGGTGTTCAACAAGATACTTTATACTTAGCAGAAAGCGGAACTTACAAATTTGATCAAGCAGATTCTTCAAACAGTAGTCACCCCTTAAGATTTTCTACAACAAGCGACGGAACTCACAGTGGAGGCAGTGAATATACCACTGGCGTAACCACTAACGGAACACCAGGAAGCGCAGGGGCATATACACAAATTACAGTCGCTACCGATGCACCAACCTTATATTATTATTGCACAAACCACTCTGGAATGGGAGGAACTGCAAATACACCAACTGCCGACACATGGGGAGCCTTAGGTTGGAGTTCAAATCTTTGGGGAACTAATGAAGAATTTGTAGTAGGTTGGGGTGCAAAAGCATGGAACGATGGTGAATGGGGACGTTTAAGTAATGAAACAGTTTTTCCAACTGGAGTATCAGCAACTGTATCACTTGGAGATTTAATAACTTTCCCTGAACAAGGTTGGGGTAGAGATACTTGGAACGCAGAGTCTTGGGGTGAATCAAGTTTTACAGTAGAATTAACTGCACCTGATGCAATGACATTAGACTCTGGTCCTAGTGGTTGGAGTAACGCGTCTTATGGTGAAAATGGTTGGGGAATGTTTACACTTAACCCTGCAGACGTTGTAGGAATAACTGGTCAATCTTTAACTTCTAATGTTGGATCAACAAGTTTTGTTATTAGTTCAGAGTTTTCACTAACTGGAGTTTCTGCAACTACTTCTGTGGGATCAATAGACCCTACAGCAGAAATTGTTGGACTAACAGGTCAAGCAATGACTTCTTCTGTTGGTTCAATTTTACCGGCAGATGTAATAGGAATAACTGGTCTATCTTTAACTTCTTCAAGTGGTTCTATTACAATTGGATCAAGTCCTATAGTTGTTCCTTCAGGTCAAGCAATGACTTCTTCGGTAGGAAGTATTGATCCGTTAGCAATTGTTCAAGGTCTTACAGGTGTTGCAGCAACCGCTAGTGTAGGATCCCCTATTGTAGCAGATTTTACAATAGGTTTAACAGGTCAATCTGCAACGTCTTCTGTAGCTGGATTTGGCACTGCCACTGGCTTCGGAATTCAAGCTTATTCTGATGTTGACACGGGGTCAAATTCTTCGTATACAAATGTTGCAACAGGATCAAATACAAGTTATACTGACGCTGCATAATAGGAGATAAAATATGGCATCAACATATACACCACTCGGTATAGAACTTCAGGCAACTGGTGAAAACGCCGGAACGTGGGGAACTAAAACTAATACAAACTTACAAATTTTTGAACAAATTGTTGGTGGATTTACACAACAATCAATAGCAGGTGGCGCACAAACAACAGCTTTATCTGTTTCTGATGGATCAACTGGAGCAGTTTTATCTCACAGAATGATTGAGTTCACTGGTACAATTACAGGAAATCAAATTGTAACCATTCCATTAGACGTACAAACTTTTTATTATTTAAGAAATTCAACATCAGGCGCATACACAGTACAATTTAAATATGCATCAGGATCTGGTGATTCGTTTACTTTCGCAACAACAGACAAAGGTGATGCTGTTGTATTTGCAACTGCAAATGATGGAACTAACCCAGACATTCACACTTTACCAGCTGGTAACGTGACTACTGGTGGAACACAAACTTTAACAAACAAAACGTTAACATCTCCTAAAATAGGGACTTCTATTTTAGACACTAACGGAAACGAAGTAGCTTTAATTACAGCTACAAGTTCAGCAGTTAATGAGGTTACTTTTGTAAACGCAGCTACAGGAAACAATCCATCAATCGACGCTTCAGGTGGTGATACAAATATAGGTCTTGCGTTAAAAACAAAAGGCACTGGAGTAATTCAAGCAGAAGATTCAGGTGGAAACGTATCTGCAGTTAAAATTGCAGGTAAAGAAACTATTTGGGTTCCTGCAGTTGCAATGTATCCAAACACTACAAATGGATGCGCTAACATAGCACAAACAGAATTATCAAATGGACCAGAAATTAAAACTTTGGATTTTGACAAAGACTCTGATGAGTTTGCACAATTTGCTGTTGCTTTTCCTAAATCATGGAATGAAGGCACAGTAACTTTTCAAGCTTTCTTTACAGCGAATACAACAAATACTGGTACTACATCTTGGGCTTTACAAGGTGTTGCATTAGCAGATAACGGAGATTTAAATACAGCTTTTGGCACAGCAGTTGCCCCAACGGCAAAAGCTATGAGTGGTACAGCAAACGATTTAGCAGTAACGGCAGAAAGTGGTGCAGTAACAATAGCAGGCTCACCAAGTGCAGATGAATACGTTTTCTTCCAAATATCAAGAGATGTTTCAGCTGATGATTTGAATGCTGATGCAAAATTATTAGGAATCAAATTATTCTTCACTACTGACGCTGCTAACGATCTATAAGGAGAGTAATGGCAACAGGTTTTGGATATAAAATTCTAGGTTTAGGAGGTGGAGGTCTTCCATCTTTAGAACCCTTTAACGCAAATATTTTAGTTGTAGCTGGTGGCGGAGGTGGTGCCGGTGGACAATCTGGTGGCGGTGGTGCCGGAGGTTATCGTTTTAATACATCATATCCGATCGTTGGAGCAACCACTTACAAAGTTACAATCGGTGCTGGAGGAACTGCGATAGGAGTTTCACCTCTTAACGCTGCTACAAATGGTGCTGATTCATCATTTAATACATGTGGCGCAGGTTGTGCATCTGCATTTGATGCAACTGGCGGCGGAGCAGGATTAGGACCTAGTGCTCAGGGAAATCCTGGAGGATCAGGAGGAGGTTCAGGAGAATACACTGGGCCAGGAGGTTCTGGAAACACACCTTCTAAAACTTCATCTCCCCCAGGAGCAGGACAAGGTAATCCTGGAGGACCAGGAAGATATCCATCCCCTGGAAACACAGGAGCTGGTGGCGGCGGAGGCGGCGGTATCGGCGGCGCTGGATCTGCTCAACCTAATTATTATGGCGGAGGACCTGGAGGAGGTGGATCAAGTGCGTGGCCAGGAGACTCAACAACAAGAGCCGGAGGCGGCGGTGGAGCCGGAGTAACTGGAGGTCCTTGTGGACCTCAAAACAATGGTGGATCTGGCGGATCTGGCGGAGGTGGAGCCGGAGCAAGATATAATCAAGTTAGTGCACCACCAGGCGCAGACAGATCAGGAACTGCCAATACAGGCGGAGGTGGCGGAGCTGGTGGAAGACCTGCTGGCCCTTGTGCACCTGACTCCAATAAGTGGGGAGGAAATGGTGGTTCAGGAGTAGTTGTTGTATCTTTTGCAAATAGTGTTAGTGGAAATGACAGAATAACAGGAGGAACTAGAACAACAAGTGGTTGTAATGTAATTCATACATTTAACGCAACCGGCTGTTTTGTTGTTCCATAATGTTATGGCTCATTTCGCAGAAATAGAACAAAAAACTGATCCAACAGGATTCACTACAGATACACATTGGGTTGTAAAAAGAGTCATTGTGGTAGACAATGGTATTTCAACTTCAAATGGTCCTTTAGTAGACAATGATATGCATGTGGATGGAGAGACTTGGTGTAAAACTTGGTTTAAAGGTGGAGAGTGGAAACAAACTTCATATTCTGGTAAATTTAGAAATATATATGCTGGAGTAGGTTTTGTTTACGATCCTGTTAATGATGTATTTATAGCTCCTCAACCTTTTGCATCTTGGACATTAAATGATAATTTTATTTGGGAGGCACCTGTAGCTCAACCAGAAGATTTTGTAGGTAATAGACCTGATGCTCCTGACGAAGATTATAGAGTAGGACCTGTTTGGGATGAAGATAATCAAAAATGGATAGTTAATGATTATCAAGTAAATATTGACTCTGATACCCCAATAGTGCGTTCTTGGAATCCTGAAACATCATCTTGGGAAAGTTAAGCTATTTACTTTTATTTTTAAATCTGTAATATCTTAAACAGAAATGAATTATAGAAATAACTACTGGTGCTTTCAAAATGCTCTTCCACATCATTTATGTGATTCAATAATAAGATATGCTTTAACAAAGCCAGACAAAATTGCATTAACAGGAGGTCTTAGTAATTTTAAAAATATAAGTTACAAAGACCAAAGAGATTTATTTAAACAAAGAGATTCTAAACTAGTTTGGTTAGATGATTTATGGCTTTATAGAGCCATCATGCCTTTTGTTGAAAAAGCAAATATTAATGCAGGTTGGAATTTTCAATATGATGTTCCTGAGCATTGTCAATTTACCAAATATGGTAAAGGTCAATTTTATGATTGGCATTGTGATAGTTTTGACGTGCCTTATGGAGAAGGAGACAATAAAGCTATAGATGAAAGATTTAATGGAAAGATAAGAAAATTGTCTGTGACTGTTTCTTTATCTGATCCTAATAATTATAGAGGAGGCGAATTAGAATTTGCTTTTAGTAAATCACCTGAACAAAGACCATTAACAGAGGAATGCAAAAGTATATTACCTAAAGGTTCTGTTGTTGTATTTCCGTCTTTTGTATGGCATAGAGTTAAACCTGTTACTTCAGGGACGAGATACTCTTTAGTTATTTGGAACTGTGGACACCCTTTTGTATGAGCAAAGATAATTTAACACAGTCTTGGTATTTTGCTTCTCCAATATATTTTATAAACAAACCAGAGTGGGTTCCTGATTTAGATAAATTATCTGATCCATATATTAAATTAGCAAAAGAAAAAAACCAAGCTTTTATAAAAGAAAGAAATAAAAATTGGGGCGGTGATAAAAAAGATCATGCTCTAGTTCATCATTCCACAAGTTTAATAGGAAGACCAGGGTTTAAAAAATTTACAGATTACATAGAAGCTACAACATGGAATTTGTTAGATGAGCAAGGTTATGACTTAACTAACTATAAAATTTTTACAACAGAACTGTGGGTTCAAGAATTTGCTGAAGCCGGAGGAGGTTATCACTCTTTACACACACATTATAACGGGCACATATCTGGTTTCTATTTTTTAAAAGCGAGTGAGAAAACATCACTACCTATTTTTGATGATCCAAGAGCTGGTAAACTTATGAATGATTTACCACAAAAAGATGCAAGTAAAATTACTCCAGCTAGCACACAAGTTAATTACACAGTAAGGCCCGGTGATTTAATTGTTTTTAATTCTTATTTACCTCATCAATTTAGAGTAGATGATGCTTACGAACCATTTAGGTTTATACATTTTAATTGTAGAGCAATTCCAATAAATGATGTTTTATCAAAATATGGTGAAGAGAGAACAGACAATAAAAAATTTAAAGTAGATTATAGTGTATGATAAAAACAATAAATAATTTTTTATCACCACAATATTTTTTAATGGTAAAGGCATTATTAGATTCTGCTGATTTTCCTTGGTATTTTAATAAAGCGGTTGTTAATGAAAAAGACCCACTAAATCATTTTCAATTTACACATACTTTTTTTGATAATGGACATGTTCATTCTGATTTTTTTAAAAATTTATCTTTTTTATTAGATGCGATAAAACCAAGTCTTTTAGTTAGAATTAAAGCTAATTTACAACCCATGACCTCTAGTATTATTAAACATGGAATGCACATTGATGAGGAGTTTGATAATGCAAAAATAACAACAGGTATTTTTTATATCAATACTAATAATGGAAAAACAATTTTTGAAACAGGGGAAGAAGTTAAAAGTGAAGAAAATAAATATATAGAGTTTGATTCTAAAAAAATGCATACAGGAACAACGTGTACAGATGAAAAAAATAGAATTGTTATAAATATTAATTATATAAAATGAGTGGCCTTATCTTTCAAAAAGATGTTACAAATAAAAATATTATATTAGATCCTGATCATAATAATTATCAAGTTATGATGGAGTGGGAAAAACCTTACATGAAAGCGTTAGTTAAAAACTTAAAACCTAAAGGTCATGTTTTGGAAATTGGTTTTGGTTTAGGATATTCAGCAACAGAGATACAAAAACATAAAATTAAATCACATACAATTATTGAGTCCGATCTTAACGTAATTAATAAATTACAACTTTGGGCTAAAAAACAAAAACATAAAGTTATTATCGTAGAGGGAACTTGGCAAGAACAATTAAAAAAATTAAATAAATTTGATTCTATATTTTTTGATGATAGTCCCTCTAAAGAACAACCTGATTATGAAGAGATTAGGGTTTATAATTTTTATCATCAAGTAGCAGAAAAACATGTGAATAAAAGTTGTAAGATGACTTGGTATTTAGATAGACCTATTTATTGGATCTGCCATCCTTATACTAATTGGGATTTAAAAGAGTTTAAAATTAAACCTCCTAAACATTGTGAATATACAAAAAATAATAAGATGTTTTTACCATTGATATCTTTTGAAAAAGGAGTTATAAACGACTTAAAGAAATTAATCATTACCAACAATTTTGATTTGAAGAAATTATAATATGTCATTTAAAAAAAATAAATATAGTGTAATTAAAAAAGCTATATCACCTGACTTAGCTGCTTTTTGTTACGTTTATTTTTTAAATAAAAGAACCGTAACAAAATTTTTATTTGAAGAAAAATATCTTCATCCTTACGAAACTATGTTTGGTGTATGGAATGATGATCAAGTTCCAAACACATATTCTCATTACGCAGATATGGTCATGGAAACTTTATTAGTTTCATTAGTTCCAAGAATGGAAAAAGAAACAGGTCTTAAAGTATCTCCAACTTATTCTTATGCTAGGATTTATAAAAATGGAGATATATTACACAGGCACTCAGACAGATTTAGTTGTGAAGTATCTACAACTTTAAATCTTGGTGGTGATCCTTGGCCTATATATTTAGAACCCTCTGGTAAAAAAGGCATGGCAGGTATAAAAATAAATTTAGATCCAGGTGATATGCTTATCTATAGAGGATGTGAGTTAGAGCATTGGAGAGAGGCTTTTGAAGGACAACATTGTGGTCAAGTATTTTTACATTATAACGATGAAAAAAGTAAAGATGCAGATAAGAATAAATATGATGGCAGACCTATGATAGGTCTTCCTGCCTATTTTTCAAAAAGATAATAAAGTGATAATAACTAGTGTTAATAATAATAAATTTTATAGAGAATTTAATCTTTGTAAAAAAGAAGATATAAAAAATATTAAACAAGCCATAGATATACAGTTTGCAAAAGATTATGTAGTTTGGGATAAAAAATTTCCTTTATTTCAAACACCCAGTGATCTAGATGAAAAATTAAAAGATGTTTTATCTTTTAATAAATTAAAAAATAAAGTTATCAAATTAGTAAAAAACATGGGTAAAGATTTTAAACTATATAAATGCTGGTGTAATCTCACAACGGAAGATAGTAAATATGCTTTTCATTCTCATGACACAAAATTAACTTGCGTATACTATTTACAATCTAATCAAGATTGTTATGGCACTCGTTTAGAAAATGAAAAGATTATTTTTCCTTCAACAGAAAATTCTATTTTAATGTTTGATGGCTCTATATCACATTCTGTAGAGTATATGCCAAATAAAGTTTTTGATGGTATATATTCTCACAGATATTCTATAGTTTTTGATTTTATTTAGAGAGGATAACATTTGATAATAATTGATAATTTTTTAGAAAAAGATTTAATTAAATTCTTAAATAAAATTTGTGTTTACGAAA
>Ga0208919_1002067_pt1 | contig 10813 bp, 21 predicted proteins | sample 4_EtaG_FD_184076 | JGI IMG/M metagenome (GOLD analysis project Ga0208919, IMG submission 184076) | Marine viral communities from the Subarctic Pacific Ocean - 4_ETSP_OMZ_AT15127 metaG (SPAdes) (version 3) | ecosystem: Environmental > Aquatic > Marine > Oceanic | place: Pacific Ocean | collected... | reverse complement strand
GGAAGCTGGTCCTATTAGAGTGACTGCATTTGTTCCATTATCTGTATCTTCTTTAAACAATATAGAACCAGCAGCAGAAGAAGATCCAGTTAGAACGGGTGCTGTTAAACTTTTGTTTGTTAATGTATCTGTAGTTGCTCTACCTACTATAGTATCTGTAGTGGCAGGCAAAGTTAATGTTGTATTACCTGCAAAGTCAGTGTGGGCAGGTGCTTTTAGTGCTGCATAGTGTTGATTAGAGAACTCACAGTACATCCGTAACTCTGATTGTGCACCAGTGTTTTTTAATTCTATTACACCACCATTAACTGTAAGATCATCACCTACAGATAAATCTGCACCTAATGTTGCATTACCACTTGCATCTAAAAATACAGTCTTTGACGCTGGTAACGTACAAAATATAGTTTTGGTTCCTGCACTAAAGTTTACTGCATTATCACTATTAGAACTACTGATAACTGTGGTTCTTGCAAGTGTAGAAGAGTCACTACTTAACGTACCTAAACCAACCTCAAACTCTGCCGTACCTGGTAGTGTCACTGCGTAGTAAGTTGTATTAGAATTACCAACGCCAGTGCCAAAAGTTTCAAATCCAGTTACTGCACCAGCTAAAGTAAATGTACCAGTGCCAGTTGTAGTGGTTGTTTCTTTTACTCTGTCATTTAATACTAATGCCATTACTTAAGCTCTATTGTTAAGTTGTTTGCATTTATTCTAAATATGTCACCACTTGCTATTGCTTTACTTGCGTCTAACGCTCCAATAAATAAAACATTACCACCAGATCCCACTACATCTAATGCAGTGCCACTAGCAACAGTGGCTACAAAAACATGAGTGATCGTATTGTTAGTTCCGCCAGATGCGGCAAACTCTATATTATTTGCATTTTTTATTGTCTGTGTATCTGCTGATTCAGCGGTCAGTGTCCAATTAGATGCGGTAACTTGCACTCTTGCATAGTTTGTAAAAGTTGCTTCTGTTATTGTTGGGTCGCCAGACTCTCCAGTTGAGTCATTAAAATTAGATACTGCCGTTGCTAGTCCAACATAAATGCTATCACCTGGTGAACTAAACGATGCGGCATTATTTTTGAAAATAAAACTTAAAAGTCTATTTTCTAAAAAGGTGGTTGCTGCATTTGCTGTTGCCATTTTCTACTCCTATGTTCTCGGTCTTGATGGTAGACCAACTCTATAACCATCTGTGTTTTCTCTTGCTTCTCCAAGATCTTTAACTCTTTCTAAATACTGCATGTACAAACCATTATAGTTTTGTATTACATCTGGTTCACCTTTCATAAAAGTATACGCCTCTATAAGTGATCCGTAAAGTAACGCATATGGTGCATTTGTACTTAACCAAGTTGTACCACCATCTGCACCTGCGGTCAAACTTGCGGGTCTGTAAAAATAATGTAATTCGATTGTGTATGCACTATCTGGTGTAGGTGCTAATATAAAATTGTTTTCATCAAACCTAGCATAATATTTAGGTAAACCAGTTGTCGAAGAAGCTGGAGTATACTCTCTTAAAAAGTTTACATCTTTTTGCAGTAAAAAACTTTCTGAGCCAGAAGTCGTAATCTGTAATGAAAATGAGGCTAAATAATCTGTAGGCACTGTTAAAAATTGATCAGATGAAGTTAGTGCACTTGTTACATTTTTTCTAAAATAATCTAAATCAACAGACTTTAATATCTTCTCTTCTGCTGCTTTTATAAAATTAGGGATGTTATTTACAAATGTGGTCTCACTGTTGTCTGTGTAGTCTTGTATTGCTGTCGTTAATGTTGCTTTTGTAAAACTCATTTATTTCTCCAATGTAACTGGACCAGATGTAGCTCTGCCTCCACCACCTCTAAGACCTCCAGTTGTAGCAGTTCCACTACTTGCAGTAAAGGTATATGTATCATCGTTCACTTTTGTAATAGAGTAACCAGAAGCACTATTTAGCACTGCTGCTGTAAATCCATCAAACGCTTCTGCATCTCTGAAACGAACTGTATCACTTGTTGATCTGCCATGACTTTTTTCAATAACTGTAATGACTGCACTTCCAGAAGAACCAGACAAAAAAGGGTTTAATGTTAACAACCTTTCTACAGTCACTTCTGATCTTGAGTCTGGTCTTGGCTCGTACAATGCTGTCGGATCTGGTCCTGGATAATTAGGTTCTAATTGTGGATGTTTAGGCTCATACTCATCTATACCTACTTTCAATCCATTCCATTCTTTTATCATATCACGGAGACGATAACGAAAACCAGATCGGTCTGAATAACCCCATGCCTTTTTGCCACTTGCGTACCTAGCCATTAGTACCTCAAGTATGAAATATTTGGTGTTAACTTAAGTGGTGTGCTGTTTGCATCTTCTGACATGGCTCTTTGAAACTCTTCTTCATAAACACTTTTTAATATTTGTATCCTCTCTGGTGCTCTTTTTATAGAAATATAATAAGCAAGTCCTGCAGCCATGCATGGTAAAAATCTAAAAGGTGCATCTGTTGTATTAACTAAAGCATCTGCATCTTGTATTCTTCTTACATAATAATAAACAAGAGTATAAGACGTATCTGGTGTAGACCAAAGAGTTATTGTTGGTGTTGTTTGTCTATCAAAAAAATACTGACTTGGTTGTCCAGTATTACCTTTGTTAGGTATTCTTAAATATTCACCACGACTCATCTGAGTAAGAGTAAAATCTGTGCCAGAACTGTTTCGTAGCACAACTTCTAATAGATCAACAAACTCACTAGATAAAGTATAGGTAGCCGTACCAGATGTAACTGCTTTTGTTTCTTGAGTTACAGTCCACAAATTAAGTCCTCTGTTTGCCCAATCAGCAAACATAAGATTCAAAGAACGTCTAGCTGTTTTAGCATCATAGCCAGTTCTTAACTCTAAGCCACATCTTTCATAGGCTTCTTCGATAAGTTCTCCTACATCTAAATCAAAATCTCTTGAGTTTGAAGTTGCCATTTATTTCTTCTTTTTTGTTTTTTTCTTTTTAGCTAAGTAAGCTTTTAAACCAGGGTTTAATTTATTCATCTTACCTTTTTTAGCCATGACTGGCTTTTTAGTTTTCTTCTTGGGTGTTTTTCCAATGTCCATTCCACCACCACCGATTTTATCTTTACCTTTGTTTGTGAAACTTTTAATACTTTTTGGTTTAATAACTATTGGCATTATTTTTTCCTTCTCTTAAGTGCTTTGACTCTTCTAGGAGCGCCTGCTGGTTGACCTAGACGATTCTTTTGTCTTATTCTACTTCTTTTTTCTGTTGCTGTCATCTCCTTAGTAGTCTTCGGAGTTTTTGAACTAATTCTTTTACTCGGTCTACAATAAGGTGTACCACGCTTTTCACCTTTTTGACGACCACATTTTTTGCCCGTTTTAACATCTCTCCAGTCCTCCTTGAACCATCGTTTTAAAGCTAGACCTTTTTTTGTTTTTCTTACAGCCATTATGAATACTTTGTTTTCTTTCTTCTAGCAGACATTATAGCACCACAACCTCTAGCTATGTTTTTATTTTTTGATTTTCGTTTAGTCATTCTAACAACCTTACCTTCTTTGGCAGTCATTGTTTCTTGTTTTACTTTTTCTATAGCGGCATTTAATCCACCACCCATTGCTTTCTTTTTCTTTTTACCACCAGTTCCATAGTTAGCTGCACCAACTTTCCTACATTTTGCGATAGCTCCTGAAGCATATGCTGATGGGAAAACCTTGTATCTGGCTTTCACTTTATGGTAACATGCGTCTTTAGGCATAGTATCTTCCTTTCATTAGTTTCCAGCAGGTACACATCCACTGTCTTTTTTTACATCTAAGACAAACCTTTTGAGGTTCACCTCTTACTACCTCGCCCTTTTTTAGAGGCACAATGTGCTCTTTCAGAAAATCCACGAGGTCTGGCACAATTGATTTTCCTCTTCCTCTTGGCACTCCACTTCCTTTTACCTGGTGCTTTTGTTATTTGTTGGGACATTGAACCCCGCGAGATTGCCATCAATCGTCTTCCTATTAATAAAATCTATCCACAAAGTATGAATCATTTTGTGGTTTTCTTCAACCTTTACTACAGTAACAGCAGTTCTTTTATCCACTTCAATAAGAGTAGTAACTATCCATGCTATAGATCCAGCAACAAGAACGACAGAAACTCCATTCATTATTTCTTTAGGTTTTAACATTTCCATCTTCTCCTTGCTTGTCTTAAACGACTATTAGGATTTTTAGCTGCTTTTGGAAATTTTTTCATCTGGCCTGCACTTCTTGCACAGAATGACTTTCTTCTTTTTGCTGCCTTACTGCCTGCTTTAACTTTACCAGTAACAGCAGTTTTTAATTTACTGCCTGGATTTTCTCTACGATAACGAGCAACCCCCGCCTTAGTCATTCCCGCTCCAGATTTAGTGGAACGAAAATATTTTTTAGTCTTCGGAGGTTGCTTGTCTGGTTTTCTAGTCATTACGATAAAAACACTGTTAACTTGTTACCACTACCAGTAAAAGCAGATAGATATGCTCCACTCTCTGCTAATATACCATTGTCTGGAATATTAAGAGTGTGTAATCCAGTTGGAAAACTTTGAACTATCAAGTTACTTCCACCATTACCATCTGTTATAGTAAGAGCACCAGCAGAATTTCCAAATACTACTATTTGTCTTATTCTTGATCTTGCAGGCCCCAATATAGCAGCGGCATCTCCTTGGTTAACATTAAAGGCTTTTACGTCAGATCTTGTTCCCGCCATTATAGCCTCCTATTAGTATACAGAGTATTCTAATTCAACTGTGAATCTTCCAGCAGTTATATCAGCATTGACTGTAGTTGTTGCTCTAGCATATAAATGCACATTAGCGACCGCGGCAGTCATGTTAGGTACAAAGATATGATAGTTACCAGCAGTATCGTTAAAGTTAATGTCGATCTCTGTGATAGACTGTGTAGCACTTAACTGTTCGTTAAATGATGTTACACCAGCACCTACAATCTCTGTTCCAGAAACGGCTGCGTTTGTAGCAGTTCCACTTGTTGAACTTAATGCTAAGTTACCAGCTAGTGTTTGTCCAGCAGCAGTTGTAATACCAATTAAAGCTCTGTGTATAAAGATTTTACTTGGTGTTACTAATCCATCTGGAGCATCTACGTTTAATGTTCCTAGCTCTACAAGACAGTCACCATCTGCATAAGCAGTTGAAGCTGCATCTGTTGACGCTAGAGTACCTGCAAAAGATTGTATCTTTCTTGTACCCATTGAAACAAGTTGTCCAGTTGAGTTTACTGAAAAACCAGTTTGTGTGATAGCACCACTTGTGCCGTCTTTATTGATTACATTGAATCCACCCTCTGATCGGACTGGACCCGAAAAAGTTGTATTAGCCATGTCATACTCCTTGTCTTGGCAAATGTCGAAGTTAATTCTTCGTCAAGGTTTTATTTATTATACATAAAAAAAGGGTGACTGCAAAGAGCCACCCCAAAAATATAAATATTTTTAATTAAGCTCCAGGTGAACCAAATAGTGAACGAGGATCTGAGAAGCCGAAAGAATATCTCTCTCTTGCTTTATATCTCATGTTTCCTGTGTCAAAGTCTGGATCCATAGCTGTTGCCATTGGCATTCTTTCGAAATGCTTAAGACCATTTGGTGCATCTGTCTTAATGAAAAATGCATCTGTGTCAGTTAGATAATCATTGATGACATAGCCTTGAGGTAACATTCCCATGTTTCTCATTGCGTTAGCATCATTATCTGCTGTTCCAGGTCTTAAGTTAGAGTTTAACAATCTCTCTGCGACAAACTGTAGTTGTCTTGGAATAATTAGTTTCATTCCTCTTAGAGCGATAATTAATCCTCTCTCATCCACAAAGCCTGCAATCTTAATCAAAGCATCCTCTAAAGATGTTTCGTTTAAGTCTGCTGCGACAGTTGGCTCGTTAGCAAAAGTGCCACCATTTGTTAATGGGTGATCTGTTGCTAATAATGCTTTACCATCACCACCAGCAGTTGCTCCAGCAGTAAACGCATTGTTTAATACGTTTGCAGCTTTTACTTGCTTTGTGTGTGCCATTGATCTAGCAAGTGCTCTTGTATAACGAGCAGAAAGCTTATCGTAAAGGTTATCCTCTACAGCTTCTTCTGTTATTGAGAAAGCCATTGCTACAGTCTCATGGTTATATCTTGAAGTGTAAGCTTCGTTTGCGTCATCAAATGTGACACCAGAACCTTCTTGCTTAGTCGGTGCTGCTCCGAAACCACTTAACATTACTTCTTCTTCGAATGCTCTGTCAGATGACTCAGTATCGTAGATTTCTGCATGTTGTCCTTCATACCTATTATACTCCATACCAAAGAGGGCGTTTAAGCCTGGCTCTAATTCTTTGGCGAGTTGTGCTCTTGAAATAGCCATATTACACCCTCCTTAAGATGCAGTAGCGTCAGCATCCGAAGAATTTAACGCATGGTTGTTGATTTTAACTATGTATGAAACACCAGCAGCGCTGTGATCAGCATTAGTTACATCTTCGTGGATACCTAAAATCATCACACAATTTGATGTATCTGTATCTTCAGCAGTTGATATATCTAATACAGCAGAAGAAATACCAGTTGTAGTATTACCACTTGCTCCACTTGCTATATCAGCAGTCTTAAAGATATCTGCTTTAGCAGTTGCTCTGTCAGTGTTTGTTCCATCACTTGCGATAATAAATCTCTGTGCTGGATTGTCATACACAAACCCTTTGATGTCAAAGCTAGTATTAGCTGATCCCGAACCGGGCCAAGTATTACTAAACTTTAACTTGCCAGTAGTTGCATCCACATACTCACATCCAGCAAAGATACCAACTAATTGGTCTCCGTTACCAGATGCAGATCCGATCTGAATAGTTCCACCAGTTAATTCAGCTTTGACTGGTGAACCTTGAAAGATCGCAGAAGCATCACTAGCAATAAAGTATTGACTCGTACCTTGAGTCGCTGGACTTGAACCATGCATTCCTACAGGCTTAAATCCGAAAGCTACATTTGCATTAGCCATTTATTGCTCCTTCATTAATTACTCGGAGGGTTTTTCTTTCCCACCGAAAGTTACACGACTTTGCCTATCAACATTAATAGGCATTGAGGGATGTTGTTCCCTCATCAAGTTTTCATCCACGGCTGTCATTTGATTGCGGGTCTGGTCCCGAAAATATTCAGTTCTCTCTTGCACCGTTTCTGTGGGTATTCGTGCCAACATTAAACCACCGACACCAATAATTCCTTTGTTTTTACCCTCTTCTATTACTGGATACTTTGCAGCTTCTGGGCCGTATTCTTCTGCCCTAACTGGTTCCCATCCTTCTCTCATTCTGGAAAAAACATTTGATTTATCATCTTCACCACGAAGAGCGGTTCTGATCCATCTATGTTCAAATCCTGCTGGAGGAGGAGGTGCATCCAACTTAGCTGGAGGTTGCCAAGGCTTTCTCCTTGTATTATTTGCACGACTTTTAGTTTCTCGTGTTGTTCTATCTATAGCCATTTTATTGCTCCTTTACATATTTAGCATATTCTTCAAGCGGAACATTCAACCGTTTCGCTATCGCTATCTGCGATGGAGTCAATTTGACTGTTCTGCGTCCCTTTGTTGACGACTTTGAAGCCGTTGTCCCAGCAGAGGCGACTCTGGGACTATTAGATTTTTTAAGAGTTTCTTGAAATTTATGGGGAAACTCCGATCTAATCCTATTATCTAGTTCAGTATAGTACTCATCTGAGGTTGCGTCAAACCCTTCATCCTCAATTAGTTGTTTATGTAAGCCAAAAGCAGCGTATGTCATAGTTTGATCTTGACCAAACCATGTGTTTTTCTTTGCCCACTCTTCAGCTTTTGGGTCTGGTTTTGGAGGAGGTGCAGTCGGTTGAGTGGGTGCAGGAGTAGCTCCATTTGCTTCCACTCTCTTGGCTTCTTCCTCTCTGTCTTTTTTAATTTGATTTAGTCTAGCCTCTTCCATAGCTATTCTAGAAATATTCTGTTGTGCTTCATACATAGCATCAACATCATTTTCCTCTACAGCTTTTCTGTAAGCTTCTTTTGCAGCTATTGATTGAGACTGAACTCTCGTATCAAACTCACCAACATAAGTATTATCTAACTTATCTAGCTTTGCTTGTAATTCTTCGTTTTGTTTTTTAACAGATTCAGCAAATTTAATTGCCTCGTTTCTCTGTCTTTCTTCCTCTCGAAACTTAGACGTAAGCTTGCTGATACGTTTCTTGACAGATTCTGAATATTCAGACAAGTCATCAGCATCTGAAGCGTTTTGTTTCTCCTCCTCGGCTGGAGCTTTGGAATCAACGACAGCTTCTTCTTGTTTGTCATCATCTGTTTTCTCCTCCTCTATTTCTATTTCTTGACCTTCTTCTATTTCTTCTTTTACTTCTTCTTGCATACTAGGCTCCGTATGATTTGATGTCGTCAGGATCGACAATGGTTGCAATGACCTCATCGTCATTGATTATTCTAACTTCTCCACCCTCTATCTGGAATCTAGAACCAGCGTAACGACCAATACAAACCCAGTCGCCTTCTTTACACCAAGCTCCATTTTCTCCAAATTTATCAACATCCTTGTAAGCTAAAGGCCCGACTTTAGCTACATACGCTGTAACTGTGGCTCGTGCTTCTCTTTCTCTTACGGGATCTGGTACATAGACACCACCTTCAGTTTTTTCTTTGCCCATATAAGGCATAACTAAAATTCTCCACCCTGTGGGTTGTGGTATTCTTTCAATTAATTTTAATTTTTTTGCTTGTTCTTCGGCTTTTTTCTTTGCGTTCCTTTGTGCTAGAACGTAATCAGGTACTATCAGACTCATCATCAACCTTTTTCAGCAGGGTTTGTATATGTTCCAACGCATAAGTGAGTCCCTGTATCTCACCTACCATTGCTTTATAACTAGCCATATCAGAAGCACTACCACTGGTCAAGGAAATACTTATGTCATCAATTCTAGTTTGCAAGTCTTTTTTATACTTGTTTAAAAATTCTGTTATGTACATTAATTTTTTCCAGCAGTAGATAAATAGCTATAAGCGTCTTTTACAGCGTCTTCTACTGTTTCGTATGCTTCTTGTGCTGTAGTTGAGGTCATACCTGTTCCAAGAACTGAAAGAGCATCTACTATACCACCCATAGATGTGGGACCAGTGAAACTAGAAGAAGCAGGATCTATTGTTGGATCATATGAAGAAGTACCTTTGGCTGCATATGTGTCTCTTCCTATTGATTGTGCCATTATTGATGGTAAAGATAATCCTGCTAAATTACTAAAAACACCCATAGCAAGTGATCCCATCGGATCTTTTGCTCTTTGTGCAGCTATTTGTCCAAAAGCTGTTTGTTGACCTACGGGATTAAAAAGAGAACCAAAACCTCTTTGTATTCCTTCTCTTGGTTGATTTGCTGGTTGATTTGGATCATATCCTGCTAAATCAGGATTATTATTTGGGTTACTGTAAACGTCAACATTTTTTTGTGCTATATAATTCATGGTGTTTTGATTACCATCAAATATATTTGTGTAATCTATATTTTCTGGATCTATTCCAAAAGCTTTACTAAAAAATCCTTGATATCCATAAGGATTTGTGGAAGTTATACCTAAAGCACTCTGCATAGCATCTTGTTGAGAATAAGTATCAGTACCTGTTCCAACTCCTGCTGTAGAATAGTCAGTGGTTACCGACTTATCAGCAGCGGCAGCATCGTCACTGAAATCTCCACCAAAAGTTCCAGCGGGAGAGGTATCAGTATCAGAAAATTCAGCCACTAAAATACACCTTTAAATTTTTTACCTTTAACTTGAGCACCACAACCTCTAAATACGCCACCATCTCTGTATTTTGGCATCTTTGGCATCCCACCACCTGCTTTTTTATTGGCTGCAATAAATTTTGCTTTTGGATCTGCGGCAGTTATAGCTGGATTGTTATCTAATCCATATTTAACACTTTGCATTCCTAGACCACCGTCTTTTTTCTTTTTCACTTTTGGTCTACCTTTCTTCCCATCAGGATTTAATGTTGGATGATATTGATCTGGGTTGTTTTTTGGGTCATAAGGTTTTTGTGGTTTTGGTCTAACTTTAAATTCACCATCTTTACCAAATCTTTCTGCCATAGGATCTTTTTTTGTGTTAGACATTGTTTTCTCCAATATTTGTGAACCACCATCTTTTCGATTACGGCCCTTATTAATTAAATCTTTTGCTTGATTATAATTTATACCTAGATCTTTTGCAAACTGACTAACTCTTGCCATGTGACTTCCTTATCTGTTCTTTACCTTTTTTGAATACTTCAGCTACCTTTGTTTTACCCATTACTTTTGCTCTTTGCTCACCGACTGTGAGTATCTGTATTTTTCTAGCATACGGTTTTTTAATTTTTTTAACTTTTGATACTGTAGCTTTAGCATCTGCCACTGTAGCGAATTTAATACTAACGGTATCTTTGGGGTTCTCATCAGTATATAATCTCCTATCACTGCCTTTTGGTTTTTTACCTGTGCCAACTTTAGGGTCTGCCATTATTTCTTCTTGAACATCTTTGCAGCTTGTCCAACTCCCTTGATTCCAAAACTTGCACTAATTGCAATATATAAAAGGTACTGATACCACTCTGGCAAAGTTGCCAATATATCAAATCCCTCTTTAACATACTCTTTCATCCCAGGTATAAAGACCAAAATCGCGGGAGCCAAAAGCACCACTAAGGCGAACTCGTCTTTCCACGAATCCACTGTAG
>Ga0208919_1002065_pt1 | contig 10825 bp, 8 predicted proteins | sample 4_EtaG_FD_184076 | JGI IMG/M metagenome (GOLD analysis project Ga0208919, IMG submission 184076) | Marine viral communities from the Subarctic Pacific Ocean - 4_ETSP_OMZ_AT15127 metaG (SPAdes) (version 3) | ecosystem: Environmental > Aquatic > Marine > Oceanic | place: Pacific Ocean | collected... | reverse complement strand
AGATATATCCACGCCTCTAATTTTACTAACTACCCCCGTAGTAACTCCTGTCCCTGCGCCCATTCCCATTCCTAGAAGACCTGCGTGACCAGTAGCAGCCAATCTGTCAGCTAAAGACATATCTTCTCCTGTAGCCCAGGACTCCACAAAAGAATTAATAAAGGTATCTAAGCTTTCTTCCACGCCCTCCCAAAGGGGGTCTTCCAAAAGCTCTGGTATAACAGTCAAAAGCCTGCTCTTTATCTTACCATTTATTATCTTCTTTAAAGAAGCCTTAGCTATGTCATCATCAAATTTTACTGAGCGTCTTAGCATGCTCTTTAAAAGACCATTAGCATTCTTAACAGGAACCTTAGATAAGAGCGCACTCTCAATACCGCCCTTACCAAAAGACGTTAAACCCACAGTTAAAGCACCAGTTAGGAAACCCCCAAGAAGTGCCGCTGGCTGTGAGTTATCATGTAACCATTCATGGGTAGCGTCAGGATACTGCTCCTTTAAGGAGGCATACACAGAAGTGTACATTCCGCCAGCACTCCTGTTTGCAGATGTAAGGAACAACGGAGAGTTGATAGCTAGCTTGCTCTGAATAAATCTATTATAACCGTCAATAGCTTTAATGACTCCGTCTGTAGTTTCTTTTGTGCTACTCTTCAGAATAAGCCCTTCTGCAAGCATCCTCTGAGCTTTATCAGATGAACTTTCTTTAACCCCCCGTGCTAAAGATCTTCCAACTATTGCTTTAGCATAATTATTTATCCCTACTTTAGCCCCTGACTTTGCTAACACTACAGCACCATAAGCACCTGCTGTTACTGTGCCTGCAATAGCAGTCGTAGCTACATCTACAACCACAGGAGCAACTAAAGTTGCGAAGTCCATCCCTAGCCCCCACTCATCGCCCCAAAGCTTTGCATACTCACGCTTATCCTGCATGTTTTGAGCTTGTTCAAGCAAAACATTAGCGGAGGACTCGCTACCAAAAACAGCAGCAGCTACCCCATGGTATATATCAGTGAAAGCTGCTTTAATCCCCTGCCCTATTGCAGAGAAATCATTCTTAACTTTCGCATAGTTATCATCGTCCTCTAAAAACTCATCAAAGAGTTCAACTTTTGATTTCTTATCTTCAGTCTTTTTATTATTTTCAATAATTAACTTCGTCCAATCCTCAGCAACATCATCTGGCGCTACCTCACGGAGAAGCCTATCCAACTGAGGGAGGCGGGATTGCATGAACAACTCACGCTGGAGCTTCAACTGCTCGACTTGCCCCATAGTTAGCTTAACATTCTTTTCTCCTTCTTTGACTATTGTAGTTTGGTTAATGGCCTCTATAAAATCCTTCTTGCGGAATTGAAGCTGTGGTGCCATCAAGGACCTGCCTTCTGGAGTTACCCTAATGTTTTTCCATAACTCATTTTTATCAGAGTAGTACTGAAACCCACCCCCATTATTAATAAGCTGGAAGGCAATTTCATTTATATCCCGTCGTAACCTTCTAAGACCATAGTGGTGCTTTGCGTCATCTTTTATGTAACGCTTCACCCATTCAGCCTCATCTAAATTTTTAATCCTTTCAATAGCATCAAACCTGCCCCGCCTGCCAAAATCCTGTATCAATAATTCTTTCTGGATATCTCTGTATAATCTGTCAGGCAATAGCCTGTTATGCTGAATAGCATCCTCAAGATTTTCTATTCCTAGTTTCCCCCAGTACTTATTATAAATTTTCTTTGGTATATACTCCAACTTGTCATCATGCAACCACCTCTTCGTATCAGAAGGATCCATGAGATGAGACATCAATCGAGATATTGCAGCATTGCCACGACCCTCTGGGTCAAATTGCAAATTAGCAATATCTCTATTCAGCATAGACTGCTGCTCCCTGTGGAAGAGGCGGTTCCCCAAAGCGTCGGGTTTAATCCGAACTTGGACTTCACCTAAATCAGATGCTTTTAATACCCCTGCGTCATAGGCTCTAATGGCTTCTTCCATTAAAGAGGCATCATCCTCTAAATCAAAATTACCAAAAATAACCTGGCTATATGGTAAGCCCGACTCAGGATCCTCTTTCTCAATAGATGCAAAAGCAAAGTCTCCCTGCCTAACAGCTTCTATCTTTGCGGAATCAATTAAAGCCCGTCTCTCAACACCTTCAATGCCAGCTTCATCGAGCTGTATTCCTAAATACTTGTCAACTAAAGCAGAGCCCTTTTCTTCTGTGCCAAACTTAGCTCTAGTTAAAAAAGCATTAATGTCAGCATCAGTCTGGCCCTCTTTTATCTCAATACCTGACTGTAAAAAGCCTATTTTAACACTTTCAAGAAAATTCCTTTCGTCGCCAGGGCCCCACTGGCCTGATGCAAAACCTTTTTCCCTATAATCATCCAGCCACCTGCGTACATTATCTCGATTACCTCTATCCGTTTCAGGAATCTGCTGCTCATCAGCCCACTCGTTATAATTCTGGGGCTGCTCGTAGTCAGCATAAAGGGGTTCAACTGGAGGAGCTTTAAATCGCTTTTGAGCAGCTTCCTCTATAGAGACACCATGTGTAATAGGCTCTTCCTTTTGGGGAATAACACGCCCCGTCGAATGTATAGCATAAGCGTCACGCTTCTGCGCAGGGGTCATCTTAAGGATGTCAGATTCCTCTACACCAACTCCTTTAAGATCCTCATATGATGGGATTGGGGCAGGTATAAATGTCCCATACTGCTCAGGCTCAGGCTCATCAAACGGAGCTACCTTATTAAACTCCTGCTTTTTTAAAGTAGCTAATGAAATAGGCTCCGTATAAGGACCCCCAATAACCTTTACAGAATCTTGTTCTTGTGGTTCTTCGGGCTCAGTAATAACGGAAAAAGGGTCATCATCAAATTCTTCTGTAGGCACTTTTTATTTTTTTTGTCTAAGGTTGAATGGGCTAGACTTCTGAACAGGTGAGCTATCCTTCGTTCTAATGTCGTTTATTATTGTAATTAACTTACCTAAATCGCTGATCCCAGTCTCATTAACAAAGTCCCCAAACTTATACTCCGTGCCTTGGATATCATTGATAGCTTCAATGGCTGATTCAAGCATAGCTTTGGGTGCACCCCTTCTCCAAACGTCAGGGTCATCGTCTTTCTGTAAAGCGGCAAATAATTCTTCTAATATTCTCTTTCTTTCTTTGTTGATATCAATTTTGAAGGATTCAGCTTCCGCAATCTTTCTAAGGTCCCCAAAGTTTCCTCTTGCTTCTTCAGGGAGGGTCCCTAAAAGATAGTCAAACCCTTTTAAATTCCCTGCTTTTGCAGTGTCCTCTAATCCCTGTTCAATAACGCTTTTAGAAGAGCCAGACATTTGGCGTGTCCATTGCTGACCACGAAGGGATTCATTGGCAGCTTTAAACGCACTATCAACTCTTTTGTTTCCTATTAACTCAGGGTACTGCATTTGTAAGGCAGTCGTTTGCTGGAACTTCTGCTCAAGAGACATCGAGGGATCACCCATAATACCTTGTATCTGTGGTGCTATGTCACGCATGGCAACATCAGCACTAGCATCCTGCTCAGCTACTTTCTGTGCTGTGTCTAGTTGTAATTGTCTATCAATTATCGGGTCAATCTGTGACTCCATACTAGACATAAGCCTATTCTTATTGTCAGAACTAATACCTGATAGTGAAATATCCTGGAACATCTGCTGACGTTGCAGGGTTAAATCATCAGCAAGACCAAACCGCACATTGTTTACGGCTTGCATAGCTTGAGATTGTGCTAAATTCCAATGTGGTGTTAAAGGACCACTAGGCTTAGCATAAGCAGCTTGCCCTGAAAGGAAGGCTGCTTTTTCTGCCGCACCTGGATTACCTTTACGACGCTGCTCCCTTGAAATCCTATCCCAAACTTGTTCATCATCAGCCATGTTTAATAATATTATCTGTTTTATATTGTTTATGCTAGTGCTTACATCCTTAGCTTTTGCACTAGCTATATCATTCTCAAGGTCTATTTGGTAGCTCTTCCCTGTTTAGAAGCTCTAGACCAATAATCTTCCGTATCGGATGAATACTGACTACGCTTCAGCTCATCCCTTAACACTTGATTCCTAGTTGCCTGATCAGGGTAAGCTCTTTGTCTAGCAACGGCTACATCTTTAGGATCCCGCATAGTGCTTCCACCTCCCCAATTAGCTGGATTCTGGAGAACACCTTGTAGCCAATCTCTGGACTCAGCTCGATCTCGCGAACGAACTCCTGCCCCTTTCTGTTTTCCAATAAACTTCATTATCTGGGCGCTGGTCAAACCAAGTTCAGGGCCTTTATCTAACATCGTAGCTAATTCTTCTGCGTTGGCTGGATCATCCCAGTAACCAGGATTACCAGCAGTTTTTTGTGTAAGCTTTGCTGCAAATTTTCTATGCTCAGATGCTTTTGGGTTTTTATATACTGTGTTCCCCTCTGCGTCTTTAAATTTAGGACGCAAATCACGGACTCCTTCTTGAGGAACTTCTACAGCAGGGCTCCACCCACCACGAGCTTGTGCATCAGGCTGGTACTCTCCTTTAAGATCAGGAATAAATGTCTGCCTTCCTTCAGCAGTGTCCCTAAAATACTTCTTGTCTTGGTTAGCTCCACCATAAGTCCCTTTAAAATAACCTTCTGGCTTATTTAAAATATCTCCAGACCCCTTACCTATAACTTCTACAACTTTTTTACCAAGATCTCTCCCACCAACAACACCGTAGTTCTTTCCAGCATGATCACGTAAAAGATGTCTACGAGCTTCTGGCTCTGGTTGTCCTTCTACTCTTTTCCCTGGAGCCGCGAAAGGAAGATCTGAAGCTCCTTGGGCTCCTTGAGTACCTGAAGCTCCTTGATTCCCTATTGGAGGACTAGTCGGTGGTGGAGTCGGGGCTGTAGAAGGCATAGGAGCTACGGGCGTTTGCTGGTTTTTTTCCTGTTCGAGCTCTTTTCGTTGCTGCTGCAACCGCTTCATTGTTCGTTTTAAAGATGATCTGGCCATATTAAGTATTATCTACGTAGATTTGTCCTAAAATTTAATCTCTTTACAGCAATTTTCAACAGCTCAAGTTGGGGCTCTAAAAAGTCTTTCAATTCTTTGATGCAATTGTTTCTCTAAAAACAGAAACAATTACATTTCGCATGTACAGAGTTTTTTAAATGGGATCTACCGTTAACATTTTAGACAGATTTTTAATGGACCTCCGCTGGCCAGGTAAGATTGGCTTGCCATCTTCAGGCGGGTCTACTGCCACAAGACCGTGACGTTGACGCGCTAAGTCTAAGCACAAGAAAGCAGCGTCTGCCAAGTCAGGGGATCTCCCAAACCTCGACTTGTATTCTGGTTTAGACTCTACCTTCATCCTCAAAGAAGACCCTTTTATCATATCATAGTTCCTATTTGTTATCTCCTGCGCCAAATCAGCATTAAGACCAAACAGTTGTTTTGTCCTGATTAACTCCTTACCCACAAACCAAAGTTCACTAACTCTATTGACATAGAGTTCCTGACCAACCATTTTACTGTTAGCAGACACACGCCTGTCAGAAGCCTTTCCTCCAAATGAAACCCGAAGAATCTGATCAGACCACTCCCCCGCCAGTACATCACAAAAAGGGGCTCCTGCTCCCGTTGCGTCAACTGCAATATTTTCTGGTAAAATCTTTCTTTTGTTGCAAGCCTCCTTCACCTGCCTCACAATCTGGTAAGTACGAGGAACGGCCTTGTTGGTGGCATCGTCGTTAAGGTGGATAGATTCTTCAAAACAAACGCAATATTGACCCGTGCTGTTATAACCAACCTTGCCTGTGTATAAGATGGTGCGGTCACCTCCATTAGTGAAAGCAGGGTCTAGTCCAGCTATTGGCGTGGGGGTTCCTTGCCAATCAACTGAACCCATAGATCCAGAACGGGTAATTTCAGCCTCAGAGTAAATGCCCTCTGTCTCTTCTGAATCGAAAAACACAGCTTTAACCATCCGCATGTAGCCTCTTGAAGTGGGGCCTAGTAGTGCTTTGTCCTCATCGAGCTTTTCTTGGGTAGGGAGCCAAGGGTATATGGTTTCGCCTGCTGTAATGTTAGGGCTCCGCTCTCCATCAAATCGTATGTATTTACCACCCCACTTAGTTCTCCATTGTTCAGAAATATTTGTATCAACCGAGTCCCAACCCTGCTTTGGTTCGCTCCAAACTCCAAAAGCATCAAACCTAGACGACGGGTTACTCATCCCAATGAGCTGGAAATAGGGGTTTTTTGATAGGTTTGAAAGACCCGCTTGGAGTATTGCCTCACTCAATTCAGCCAACTCGTCACCAATTAAGATGACTCTTTTCTGTTTAATTCCAATAAACTTACCGACAGCCTCACGAGTCTTACTCCGTTCGGCAGCTATTAGTGAAAGCCCTGCTCGTTCTATAAGATTTCCTTGAGCATTTATATAGGCCACGTTGCCAATTGAATCCCGTACTTTTAAAGGAGCCCCCTCAATAACAGAGAGTAAAGAGATTACAGAGCCCCAAATTCTTTTGCGAGCCTCCCTAAGCGTGGTTGAAGTGAGTAGGATTAGAGTGTCTCTTGGGGCACATAGCCAATTTATAATCCCCCAGGCTGCCATTGTATGGGATTTACCTGAGGAAGCCGCGCCACCTATTGATACATATCTGTTGGCTATAACGGCCTTGACCATATCTTCTGCCCAAGGGTGTTTAACCATCATTTTTTCTGGAAGCTCATCGTGGTTCCAAAGCTCATCACACAACCTCCAAAAGAAATACTCCCTTGCTTTGTTTGTTTCATGGTGTCTAAAGCCATAAAGCAATGCTGTTAATGTGTTTGTTGCAGGGATAATTAAACCTCCAACATCCATTTCGTTAGACTGTGAAATTATTCGGGGCTCGTATACATGGCGTATGTCACTCATAGAACTTGAAATTTGTCAATAATAATAGTATATATTAACTAGTTTGGCTAAGATAACTAAAAAACAGGAATTACTTGATCGTGCTTTAGAGCTGTATGCGGAAGATTATACACTAGTAAGTATAAGCAGGGAACTAGATATTCACACGTCAACCCTTAGGAGGTGGCTTAGAGAGAATGGAGTAGAACCCAAGAAGAACCCCCATGAAACAAACAAAGTCCCAGACGAGATCACTGAAAAGTTAGACCCCCGTAAACAAGAATTGACGAAGGAGGAGCGAAAACTGGAAGAGCATGATGCACGTCTTTTAGAAGAAGCTTTACTTAAAGAAGTTGCAACAGGGCAAGCGTCCCCTGCTGAAATTTACCAGGCATACGCAGCAGCGACTGCAATCCAGCAAATAAGAGATGGGAAGAAAAATTTTAAACCACCAAAGACAGCGCGGGAGTTTGATACCTATGACCAGATAGCCCGAAGAAATTTAGGGCTTAATGCTAAAAGTGGGGGAGGCGCAGGTAAAGTTCAAATTGATATATCGATACTCAACAATACTAAAGCAGACAGAGGAGGTGGAGCCGTTAAGAAAAAAGGGGCTGACGTGGTAGATGTAGAACCTTTAGAAGAATAATGTATGTGAATACAAAAACTTCAGAAGACCCTGAAAGTTACTTGCTTGTTTATGAAGGCTTAGAGAGCGCTTTTATAGGCGTTGCTGAAGGGTTCGGTAGAGTGCCTGTGGCCTGCTACTCGAAGAAGAAGACCATAAAAATACTACAGGACACTTTGAAAATAGACCAACGTAAAGCATACCAGCACTATGAATACGATTATTTACGATCAGACTTTGGAGAAGCCACACCACTGTTTTTGGATGACATAGCTAAATAACATGTTTGAAAAAAGAAAACCCGTTAGGGATCCGAAAGTTTTAATTAGGGAGGAAGTGCCCCCTTCTGATTTCAAGTTTGTTGTTTTTGTTAAACAGGGGGATTTTTATTTGGTTAAACCGAAAGTAGCCAGAGAAGTTTATTATCTTCAAATGCTAGGGAAAAACGTATCTGTATTCCTACCAGCAGATGGTGAAGGGCTTTTAGTTAAAAAAGCTGATATAGATAATTTATGATTATAGGAGTTGATAATGGACTTAACGGAGGACTAGTAGCTATCTCAAAAGAGACAGGGGCTGTTATCGAGAAGACAGTGATGCCCACGCTTCATCGTTGTAAAAAACGAGAAGTTGACACAAGGGCTGTTTACGAATGGGTGATGGCTCTAGAGTCTGAGTTCGTATTTGCAATAGAAGAGCCCTTACGTCACGCAAAGTCTTCTCAAGCTGTCCGTTCGATGGGCATATCTTTTGGAAAATTGTTAGGGCTGGCTGAAAGTAGGCAATGGGATACCCGTTGTGTACAGGTAAGGAACTGGCAACGCTCAATGTTAGACCATCTAATCCCTTTGCATGACACAAAAAAAGCTGCACTGATTAAAGCTACCGTGCTGGCTCCTGAAGAGTGTTGGCAGAAGAGTAAGCGGGCTTCTAAACCCCACGATGGAATGGTTGATGCTTTTCTAATAGCCCACTACATACGCAGGGAATTCATGGTCAATTTAAGTTAAAGAAAATAATAGACAGCTTGAAAGAGGTGTGGTAGTCTCGCCCCCGCATGAAAGTTCTCTACCCTAAGCAAGAGGAAGCATACTCTTTTTTCGTTAAAACCCTTAAAGAAGGTAAAAACACCATAGATACTAGCGCTGTTGGCACAGGTAAAACAGTTGTCGCGGCTCACATAGCTAAGGAACTTAACACGCCTATTGCAGTAATTTGTCCTAAAGCGGTCATCCCAGCGTGGGAACGCGAACTAAAAGAAAGCGGTTTATCTCCTATATTTGTACTGAACTATGAGAAACTAAGGACAGGTAACACACCCCACATGAGTAAGAGGGGTAAAAAACTAATGAAATGGTATTTGCCAGAAGGGACCTTAGTTTTAGTAGATGAAATTCACAAGTGTAAGGGAGCTTACACGCAGTCAGCCCAATTGGTCATTTCTCTAATTAATCAAGGGTATTTAATACATGGCATGTCTGCAACTGCGTGTGAAGACCCTACAGAAATGAGAGCCATAGGGTACATGCTAGGTTTACACGGCCTCAATAAAAAACCTGATGGGAGGGTGAGTTGGTATAATTGGATGAAAGCCAATGGCTGTGCTCAAGACCAATGGAACCAGTGGCGTTTGATGAGCAGGAAAAAACTCTCAGCAATAAAGGACAAAATATATGGTGTGCGCGGGCACAAACTAACCGTAGAAGACTTTCCAGATTCTTTTAGAGATAATAGGGTTTTCATAGAACCTACGCAGTTCAGTAAAACTGATAAAATAATCAAGGCATATGATGAATTAGGTATAACACCATCTATTATTGAAACATTTATCTTAGATAGAAAATCATTAACTGATAGCGGTTTTGCTATTGTAGATATCTTGCGAGCAAGGCAGTTAGCTGAGTCTTTTAAGGTTCCTGACTTAGCTGACATAGCCCAAGACTTAGTTAATCAAGGAAACTCTGTTGTTATATTTGTCAACTTTGCAGACTCCGTCAAAGCTTTAAGTGAGCAATTGAGTTGTGGGCGGATTGAGGGGAATCAAAGTGCCGATGATAGGCAGAAAACCATTGATGATTTTCAAGAAGATAAGACCCATGTCATAGTTGCCAACATAGCGGCAGGAGGTACTGGCGTTTCATTACACGATATTAATGGTAATAGGCCACGCATTAGTTTGATAAGTCCTTCATTCTCTGCTAAGAACCACTTGCAAACTTTAGGTCGTATCCATAGAAACGGAGCTAAGTCTGATGCAATTCAGAAAATACTCGTAGCTGTTGGCTCTATAGAGGAAAAAGTTATGGAGACAATAGATAAGAAACTTAAAAATTTAGAAGCACTACATGGATAATCAACCAGACCACGCTAACAGAGGACACGCAGCATTCTCACCTTCCAGTCTCAAGTATGTTGCGGCCTGTCCTGGATACAAAGGACGTTCGGGTACAAGCGCTGCGGCAGAAAAAGGAACTCGCATACATGAAGCATTGGAAGTACGAGACCCCTCAGCTTTACATAATGAAGAAGAGCATGAGATATATGAGCAAATAATAAAAGACGAGGATAAGTTTTTAAAAGGCATAATTGGGGATGCCCCTAAAGAGGAGTTCAATGAAATCGTTGTTGATGTTGCTTTGGATGGTACATCAACATTCGGAACTTGTGATAGGTTGACAACCTATGGAGGCAATAAAGCTGTTATGGGTGACTACAAAACAGGTGTTTCTGTTATAGATGAGCCCACAGAAAACTGGCAGGCTAAAGCTTACGCAGTAGGTGCTTTCCAGTTGTATGAAAATTTAGAGGAAATCACTTTTGTTTTTTATATTCCCGTAAGAGGAGAAACTCTTTCTGGAACATTCAAAAGAAAAGATGTTCCAGGAATCATTGAAGAATTATCGCAAGTAATAAAGAAGGGGGAGCAGGTAAGACCAGAATGGGACAAAGGAGTCCCTGACCTCGATGACCTTGACCCTAATAGCAACTGTAGGTTCTGCGCCTTTGAGGAAAAGTGTCCTGCGCTTGGAGCTATAGTCGTTGAAATAGCCTCTAGGGTTACTGATAAATTCATTCCTAAAGGGGATATAGAGGATCCAGAAGACCCAGAGACAATTGAACAATTGTGGGCTGTAGCAAAAATAGTTTCCAACTGGGCCACAAAAATAAAAGCTAAGGCTGTTGATATGGCTAAAGAAGGCTGTGAGTTCCCGTCACTTAAACTTAGATCAATGGGGTCTCCTAGGAGATGTAAAGATAATAAGAAACTATTAGAAGTAGCAGAGG
>Ga0208919_1002064_pt1 | contig 10828 bp, 14 predicted proteins | sample 4_EtaG_FD_184076 | JGI IMG/M metagenome (GOLD analysis project Ga0208919, IMG submission 184076) | Marine viral communities from the Subarctic Pacific Ocean - 4_ETSP_OMZ_AT15127 metaG (SPAdes) (version 3) | ecosystem: Environmental > Aquatic > Marine > Oceanic | place: Pacific Ocean | collected... | reverse complement strand
GACCCATAAGGCATCCATAGGTTATATATAGACTATATTAACCACTTTTTCAAGTCTTCTCCTAAAATTTTTGTTGCTAAATTAATCTTACTTCTCAAGTTCTTGACAATCAGCTCGTCAACCGTATCCTCTGTGATAAGGTCAATATAGGTTACTTTCTTGTCTTGACTGATACGATGCGCCCGATCCTCTGATTGTAGCCGTATCTCTAAATCATAACTATTGCTGTAATAGATAACAGTATGACTAGCAGTAAGAGTAAGACCATACCCTCCGGTTTTCGGGTTTCCGACAAAAAATCGTAAATCGCTTTCTCTATCCTGGAAGCGATCAATAATATCTTGGCGGTCGCGATCAAGAGTATCACCAAAGAAAGATTCAACGGAGTTCTTTCCATATCGTCCCGAAAGAACGTTTGTAATTTCCTTAATGTCATGGCGGTATACCGCCCAAATAATAACTTTTCCATCTGTCTCCTCCAATATATCTAAGAGTTCTTTTATTCTATTATTCTTGAGTGTCCGTACTTCCCCGTCATCCGTTGTCAAGTGACCACAGATAATCTGGTGCAATCGTACCAGTTGTGCCAGAGCGCTTGTTGCTGTTGTTTTCTTCCCTTCCAGCTCCGCCAAGGCAAATTTTTTCATCTCACTGTACATTTTCTTCTGTTCATCCGTCAATGTAATTATACGTTTCATGTAGACCTTCTCCGGCAGATCCAAGCAATCCTCCTTCAAGACACGGTAAGAAAAATTATTTAATTTCTCATTCAATTCATCCAGTCTCCTATATCCCATCACGTGCCTGAAACTGTGTGTTCCAACGTTTCTGTCCACCATGATTGCATACCTGTTCTTAAAGGCGTAATATGACGAAAAATCAAGAAAGTCTGGATCAAGAAAGAAGCATTGTGTATAAAGGTCCAATGGACTTTTGGTCACTGGTGCTCCTGTCAATATTCGTCTATATTTTGCTAAAGTTCGTAACTTTAAAACGCTTTTTGTTCTTGACGCTGTTGGTGATTTTATGGTTGTTGATTCATCAATAGCCATCAAGGCTGAGTGCGCTAATAGAAATCTCTCCGCTATTTTCATGCCTTTCTTTGTGCTGAACGCCTCTATGTTCATTAAAAAGATAACCAAATCCTCATTATGAATAAACAGTTTTTTTAATTCTGTCTGTTGTTTTTTCGTTTCAACAGGTGACCATGTAATAGTCTGATACAGAACATGCTCTGGCATGTGGATCGGCAGTTCTTGTCTCTCCCAGTTATGATACACACCTTTTGGCGCAACAATAAGAGCGGCATTAATTTTTCCCCTATCATAAAGCATAGCAATATTATCAATCAATACCTTGGATTTTCCTGTCCCCATCTCCATGAACAAGGCGAAATTCTCCTTCTTGTGGGATGCACCCAATGCAGTGAGCTGATGCTCATAAGGCTCTGTTTTAAATTTATAGTCCATTCTTTATTTCTTAATTTCTAAATAGTACTTGCCAAAGGGTTTGTCAATAGCTATATAGGACAAACGAAGGAGAAAGAATGACAGTATATGTTGTCCAAGAAGTAAAAAGCAGAAACGTACTTAGTGCAGAAAAGTTCGGTGATTTGGAATTATTATTGCCGGAAGGTTCTCAAATTGTATTGAGCGCTGGGCCGACCGTAAAAAGGTTAAGATACAAACTACGAAATTTTAATGATGATGATTACTTATTATTAATAGGTGATCCATCAGCTATTGGTATTGCTTGCGCCATAGCTGCGACAAATAATCGCGGGCAATTTAAATGCTTGAAATGGGACAAGAGAGAGTATAAATACTATCCCGTAGAAGTTAATCTAAACGAGAGAGGAGAAATTGATGAATAACTTACTAGATAAAATGGAGAGTGATGTAAGAAAGCCAACCATTGGCGATAACTCTCTTAAAGAAATGGCTGATCTATGTGCGGAACAAGTTGCACTGGAAGAGGAAATGGAACAGCTACAAGAACAACTGAAGGCGAAAGCAACAGCCGCCAGAAAATTATCACAAGAAATTATTCCTGCAAGAATGTCGGAGTTAGGATTAGAGAGTTTAACATTATCAGATGGCTCGTCCATCAAAATTAAACAACTGGTTCATGCATCCATTCCTGTAAAATACAGGGAAGAAGCTTTTGACTGGCTTCGTGAACATGGGCACGGGGATATTATAAAAAATCAAGTTTCCGCAACGTTCGGAAAAGGGGAAGATACAACTGCTTCAAATTTTATTGACAAGATAGAAGAGTTAGGTTATCAACCCCAACAGAAGGTATGGGTTGAACCCATGACTTTGAAAGCGTTTGTTCGTGAGCAGATTGCTAATGGTAGTGAGTTACCCACGGATAAATTCGGAGTCTTTATTGGCGCCGAAACAAAAATTAGTAAAACGTAAAAAGGAGGCCTATATGGCAAATGCAAATGTTGCAAAGAAAGAAGATAAATTACCAGTATTAAACCTTTCAGTGATGGAACAGGACGCGAGTAGCGGACTGGAAAATATTCATCAAGAGGACTTAGCAACACCTCGTTTAAAGGTGTTAATGCAATTATCCCCAGAGATTGAGGATATAGAGGGTGCAAAAGCCGGCATGATTTTTAATACAGTAACAAATGAAATGTATGACGGATTAGCTGGCATTAAGGTTTTACCGTGCGCGTATCAACGTCAATACGTTGAATGGGCTGACAGGGGACAAGGATCGGGTGCACCGATTAATGTCTACGATGCAAGTAGCGATATTCTTACTAAAACAACACGCGATGAAAACAATAAAGACCGATTAGAAAACGGAAATTATGTTGAAACGTGTGGTAATCACTTTATCCTTTTAGTAGAGGATAATGGAAATGCTACTCCCGCCGTTCTAACCATGAAAGCGACTCAATTGAAAAAAAGTCGTAAATGGAATTCAATGATGTTGAATCTCAAATTGAATGGTAAGAATGGATTATTCACACCGCCATCTTACTCTCATTACTATCGTTTAAAAACGGTTAAAGAAGGTAATGATAAAGGAAGCTGGTATGGTTGGGAGGTAAGCAGAGAATCTCAGCTTGATGACGCAAATCTCTATGCGATTGCAAAAGGATTTGCAGATAGCGTTACCAAAGGAGAGCGTAAAGTTAAATACGAAGAAGATAGTTCTACTTCATCTAACGACAAAGTCCCTTTTTAATTAATTGAGGGGCGCTTGCCGCCCCTTTTATTTTAGAAATTGTTATGGATAAAGTAGAAAAGTTTAAATCGATATTTAGTGGATTGGATCGCGCTTATGGTCAGTATAAAAGCGAAGGGCCAAAAGCCAATGGTAAAATTGGTGGTAAAGCTTTTATCATTAAAGAACCAGTCATTGATAAATTATGGATAGACCACCTAGAAGGAAAAGATCCTAGTCTTGGAATCATTCCTATTCGTGATGATTCAACATGTTCATGGGGATGCATAGATGTTGATACCTACCCATTAGATCATAAAAAACTAATAAAAAAGATAAGGGACTTAAAATTACCTTTAGTCATGTGCCGATCCAAAAGTGGTGGAGCGCATGTATTTATTTTTCTTAAAGAACCCGTGCAAGCAAGTCTTGTGCGTGATAAATTAATGGAATGGTCAGCGGAGATAGGACATGCAAATTGTGAAATTTTTCCAAAACAAATTGAAATTAAAGCGGATAGGGGAGATACTGGAAACTTTCTTAATTTACCCTATCACAGTGGCGACGATAGTATGCGTCATGGTTTTAGCGACGATGGTAGCGGCGCTAGTCTTTCTGATTTCTTTCATCTATATGATACTTATTGTACGTCCAAAAAAGATTTAATAGAATTCAAAGTTAAAAGAAAAAAAGAAGTAAAAGAATTAGAAGACGGACCGCCATGTCTCGCTACATTAATGTCACAAGGAATTCCAGAAGGTGGACGAGACAACACTCTATACCAGTATGCTGTTTATGCCAAAAAGAAATGGCCTAATGAATGGCAAGGTAAGGTAGATGAATTTAACCACAAGTACATGGAAAAGCCATTAGGATCAGCACAAGTTCAAAAAACAGTTACACAACACGAAAGAAAAGATTACCAATATAAATGTAAAGACCAGCCCATGTGCGCCGTATGTTCTCCAATCGTATGTCGATCACGGCAATATGGTATTGGCGATTCCTTTGAACATAATTTTTCTGATTTAACAAAACTGCAAAGTGATGAATCGCAGTGGTTTTTAAATATAGATGGACAAAGACTTGCTTTAAATACAGAAGAGTTATTTGATCAAAACAAGTTTAGAAAAACGTGCATGGATAGAATAAATATTATTCCAAATCCCATGAATCCTAATGCGTGGACAACAAGGCTACAACAATTATTAAGAGACATTGAAGTAATAGAAGCGCCTAAAGAAATTAGAAGAGAAGGACGATTCAAATCTTTACTGGAACAGTTTCTTGATGACCAGGGAGCCGCAGAACATATTGATGAAATTAATATGGGCAAGGCATGGTTTAGTGAAGGTAATGCTTATTTTAAAACAGAGGCTATTCAAACATTCCTAGATAAAAAAAGATTCAAGGATTTTACCACAACACAGATACACGCAACAATCCGCCAAATGGGTGGAGGACATGCACATAAAAAGGTACAGGGCACGACAGCGTTTATGTGGTATATTCCTTATACACGAAAAGAAGAAAAATCTTTCACCGTTCCAAACCTAGAAGAGAAGACGGAGTTTTAATGAGAGAAATAATATTTGGACCTCCCGGCACCGGCAAGACAACACATCTATTGCGTATTGTTGAACAGGAACTAAAGAATAAAGTATCTCCCAATCGCATTGGGTATTTTGCTTTTACAACAAAAGCATCTGAAGAAGCACTCAAACGAGCCACAGACGATTTCAATTATGATGCAAAAGACTTTACCTATTTTAGAACACTGCACAGTTTTGCATATAAAGAATTATATCTGAAAGAAGAAGATGTCATGAATGATGATGACTATGCCTTTCTCTCCAATAAATTACAAATCAAATTAAGCAATCCTAATAAAAAAATTAAATCATATGGAGCTGGTTTGCCAGATGATGTTTTCACGCGCATTATTGATCTCGCAAAGATTAATGGCATCACGGCGCACGAGCAGTTTAATAATCCCGACACAGGACATTTGCCGGGCGGATGGTTGAAGTTGGACTACATAGAGCGCGCCATGCAAGAGTATAAGTTTGGCGGTAAACATCCAAGACGAAAGTATGACTATACCGACATGCTGATTGAGTTTAATAAAAAGAATATTGATGCTCTGCCACAATTTGACGTGGTCATCATTGATGAGGCACAGGACTTGAGCTGGTTGCAATGGCAAATGGTCAAGCGCATTGCGGAGCGAACACAACGGCTCTACATTGCGGGTGATGATGATCAAGCTATTTTTAAATGGGCTGGAGCTAGACCGGAATTTTTGATCAACATGAAAGGAACAAGAAAAGTTCTTAATGAGTCCTTTCGTCTCCCTTTCTTAATTCACAAAAAAGCAAACAATTTAATACGCCGTGTTAAGACACGTGTTGATAAGGAATGGTCAGCAAGAGATGCGCAAGGAGAAATAAATTATTATCCAAGTGAACAATTAAATAAACTCATGCAAGGCGAATGGCTAATTCTCGCGCGCAATAAATATAATCTTGATCTATTGGAAGAAGGACTAAAGCTGGAAGGATATTACTATCAGCGCAATGGTTCTACATCCGTGGATGCAAAATCTATTCGTGCTATCAGAGCATGGGAGAAAATTAGAAAAGGCGGCGAGTTGTCCTTGAAGGAAGTGAAAGATTTTTATTACTATCTCATGGTGGATAAGTCTGTGAACCGCGGGCATAAGACCATGCAGAAAGCTGATAGAGAAAAATTATATAATTATGAAACACTGACCAAGGAACATGGATTAAATGTCGACAATAACTTTCCGTGGTTTGAAGCATTCGACAGTATGCCACGACTTAAATCCACTTACATTCGAGCCGTGCTTCGTCGCGGTCAGAAAATTACTCACGATCCACGTATTAAATTATCTACCATTCATGGAGCCAAAGGCGGTGAGGCGGATAATGTTATGCTACTAACAGACTTGTCTAAAAAAACAGATGAATCGTATTGGTTAAACAAAGATGAAGAACGAAGAGTATTTTATGTTGGTATGACACGGGCAAAACAAAGTTTAAATGTCATTCGATCAAAATCGAATAGAGAATTTACGGAGGTTTTTTAATGTTAAAATATGGTGATACAAGAGAAGACGGTTATGTATGGGTAGGAAAAAGATACGCTAGAAAAAGAAAAGATGGAACTTACCCAGATGATTGGAGAAAGCCAGAAGCTTTTAAATTAAAAATAGAACAGAATAAAACTAATAAAAAAATAGTGTATAATTTAATTTCAGAGGAAGTAAATAATTATAAAATTAAAAAAAGATGTGCTCACTGCGGTTATAATAAAGAGGCTGTTGCTTTGGATTTTCATCATGAAAACAGGGAAGATAAAATTATAAATGTTTCTGCTCATTGGAAATCAAGTTGGAAACAATATCAAAAAATGAAAAAAGAAATGGAAAAGTGCATTGTATTATGTGCTAACTGCCACAGAATAGAGGAGAAAAGAATCAGAGATGAATAAACTGGTGCGAATAATATTAACTGAGGAAGAAAAAGCATTATTAAAAAAGCTAAAAGATTCCATTACTCCCGAAACCATTGAGGAATGGGGAAGAAATCAAATGCGATCACATATCAAAGATGACTATGCACCTCATCCCGATGCAAAAGGATATGAAGATAAAAATGAAGAGTAAAGAGTATTTAGAAAAAACAATTAAGATTATTAGTGGTGAACGCCATATGGATTATGGCGATAAGACAATTAATCATCAAAACATTGCGGACCTATGGAGTACTTTTTTAGGACACAAAGTTACAGCGCAACAAGCGGCCGTCTGTATGCTACTCGTCAAAGTGGCACGATTAAAGCACAGGCGAACAGAGGATTGCTATATTGATATGGCAGGATACGCCGCCATTGCAGGAGAAATACAGGATACAGTTGGTTGGAAAGATGATGAGGATGAAGGAACAAGAAGAGGAAGAGAAACAGCGGAGTATATTAAATCAAAAGATGTTTAAGCATAATAAAACATATTTAAAAAACTATGGATGGCCAGAGGCACGATTGCTTTCTCCTTCCCGTATTCTTGACCGAACAAGCGACAAGTCCTTTCTAGAAAAATGGCGAAAGAAAATTGGAGATGAAGAAGCAGATCGTATTGTTGCTCATTCCATTGCTGTTGGAAAAAGTATGCATCAATACTTGGAAGGAAAAATAAAAAATGAAAAAGGTGACATACTATATAACTTCAATCCCAATAAAAAACTGGCAACAAAACTTGCCAAGCTGATTATTGCAAAAGGATTGAAGGATAAACTGCAAGAAGTATGGGGCGTAGAAGCTCGCGTGCATTTTGGCGATTACTACAGAGGCATTGCCGATCTGATTGGCATCTATGAGGATGAGCCATGCATTGTTGATTTCAAGCAAAAAAGAAAACCACAACTGGAATACTATGATTCCATCAAGAATTATTTTACACAGATGGCCGCTTACGGTATGGCGCATAACCGTATGTGTAAAACAAAAATTAGAAAAGGCGTTGTGTTGATTGCAACGCATGATTACAAGTTTCAAACATTTACAATAAAAGGCGATGCTTGGCGGAAGCATTGCCGAGACTTCTTTAGCCGCCTTAGAACCTGCATGAAGGAGGATTAATGACACAGATACCATTATTTCAACCACCAAGCGAATGGCTTCCTCCGGAGCGCATTCCAGAGTTGCGAGAGGCAAAAGAAATTGCGATTGACTTGGAAACAAATGATCCAGATTTAAAAACAAACGGACCTGGATGGGCAACAGGCAGTGGTTATATTGCTGGTGTTGCGATTGCAATAGAGGGATGGAAAGGATACTTTCCTTTGCGCCATGAGGGAGGCGGAAACTTCGATGAAAAATTCTTCAAGCAAGCGCTAAAGAAAATACTGGAACTGCCTTGCGATAAAATATTCCATAACGCCATGTATGATGTGGGATGGCTACGTCAATGGGGACTGGAAGTTAAGGGACGCATCATCGATACAATGATTGCCGCCCCGCTGATTGATGAAAACAGATTTAGATATTCCTTAAATGAACTTGGAAAAGATTATCTCAAAGAAACAAAGTCCGAAGCCTTGCTCTATGAAGCCGCTAAAGAATGGGGCGTTGATGCTAAGGCGGAAATGTGGAAACTCCCGCCCATGCATGTTGGTCCCTACGCTGAACAGGATGCCAGTTTAACACTGCGCCTATGGCAATATTTTAAGCCAGAGCTCATTAAACAGGAACTTAGTAGCATCTTTGATCTAGAGACGAGGCTCTTGCCTTGTCTCATTGACATGAAATGGGAAGGCGTTAACGTGGATCTGGAGAAAGCGGATTCCATTAAAAAGAATTTAATCATACGCGAGAAGAAAATATTAAAACAGATCAAGGAAGATACCGGCGTTGATGTTGATATCTGGGCGGCGGTGAGTGTTGCCAAAGCATTTGATAAACTAAATATAAGATATGACCGCACACCAAAATCCGGACAGCCTAAGTTTGATAAGAATTTTCTAACCTCGCACAGGCATCCACTGGCACGGATGGTAGTAACAGCAAGAGAGATTAATAAAGCCAGAACCACATTCATTGACACAATTCTTACACATTCTGTACACAGTAAAATTCACGCAGAAATTCATCAGATGCGAGGCGATGGAGGAGGGACGGTGACCGGACGGTTCTCGTACTCGAATCCAAATCTCCAGCAAGTCCCATCACGAAACAAGGAACTCGGACCATTGATCCGGTCCATTTTCGTTCCAAAGAAAGGATGCACATGGGGAAGTTTTGATTATTCACAGCAGGAGCCACGCGTTCTTGTGCACTTCGCCGCACTTACGGCTGGTGGACTAAGAGGCGCTGATGAAGTGATTGAATCATACAAAACAGAAGATCCCGACTTCCACCAGGCCGTAGCGGACATGGCAGGCATTGACAGGCGTACAGCCAAGACCATTAATCTTGGAATGATGTACGGCATGGGTAAAGGTAAGTTAGCAAGTTCCCTCGGGCTTGATGAAAAAGAGACAGCCGATCTATTTGCAAAATTTCATAATAACGTTCCGTTCGTCAAGCAGTTGATGGAACAGGCAACACGGCGCGCGGAACACGTTGGTTATCTACGAACACTTCTTGGTCGTAAGTGTCGATTTGATTTGTGGGAGCCACGCGCATTCGGTATTCACAAAGCACTTCCTAAATGGGAAGCGGAAAAAGAATATGGACAATATTTAAAACGCGCTTGGACATACAAGGCATTAAACAGATTGATACAAGGTTCCTCCGCCGACATGACGAAGAAGGCAATGGTGGACTTGTATGAAGAGGGAATACTCTCTCACATACAAGTCCACGATGAATTGAACTGTTCCATAGAAGATGAGAAACAAGCGAAGAAGATAAAAGAAATTATGGAGCAGACAGTTGAGCTTAAAGTTCCTTTGAAGGTGGATATGAAATTAGGACCATCTTGGGGAGAGATAGTTTAGTGTTTAAAAAATTATCTAATCTTTCTATATCTTTTCTCGTCATTTCTGCTAGAATCTCTATGGATTTTTCTAAAGAACTCTCCTGTTTGTTATCTTGTTTCATGCTTTACATTATTAACAAGTTTACATCCAATGCAATAAAATACTGCAATTTCAAGGTAAAGCGTGTCATGACTTATGATCAACAAGGAGTAAAATTGTAAAGTGTGTAAATATGATAAAAGTATGGTTTTTGATGGTCTTAATGTCCTATCCCAATATGCCTGCTATAGCTTATAAAGGTTATGGTGGATTTTTTGAAAAGCAAGAGTGCGAGGACAATAGGGCACTAGTAGAAAATATGGTAGCTGATTATGAAATGCAAAGGGGAAATACCGTTTATATTGAAAGTTACTGCATGGAAATGGAAGCATTTACCTCTGGTTTAGATAAAAAGAAAAAATTAAATAAAATAGGAACGGATGCTTAAAGAGCTTTGCGCAACACTGCTTGTGTTGTGTAATCCCATTCTAAGTGGATTCGACTTTGATTATGCAAAGGACGACCGCGACCAGTTCGTGCAAGGAATTGCCGAATGCACAATAAAATATAACACCGACATCAATCCTTTCGAGAGAGCAATTGTTGTTCTCAGCGTGGCTCAAGCGATCATTGAATCAAACTGGGGAGAATCCCGCTTTGCAAGAGAGGCAAATAACTTTTATGGTGTCATTCAAACAGATAGAACAGAGCCATATATAAAAGCTCTTCGCGGCAAGACCTTACTGAAAGTCTATGGCAATAAATGTGAAAGTGTCGCGGATTATATTGAACTGCTTAATGGCAGTGAATATTTCAAGGAATACCGAGACATTCGCATGAAACAGGTCATTACAGGAGAAGTTGATATTTTCGCGGTGATAGAATCTTTGGATTCCTACGCGATTGATTCAAAATATACTGGAAAAGTAAAAGACGTTGTAAATTCTCTGCTAGAAGACTATCCTCTCTTATTTAATCCTTGACTTTTTCATTAAATCCCATATGTATGGGCACGAATGAAACAAACTACTATATCTAGAAGGAGAGAGAAGAAATGACGGATATAACAAAATTTAAGTCAATCGCAATAAAGATTGATGCTT
>Ga0208919_1002062_pt1 | contig 10837 bp, 8 predicted proteins | sample 4_EtaG_FD_184076 | JGI IMG/M metagenome (GOLD analysis project Ga0208919, IMG submission 184076) | Marine viral communities from the Subarctic Pacific Ocean - 4_ETSP_OMZ_AT15127 metaG (SPAdes) (version 3) | ecosystem: Environmental > Aquatic > Marine > Oceanic | place: Pacific Ocean | collected... | reverse complement strand
CGGTGGTGAGCAAACTCTTGGATATGAACCTGCATCTGCAAGACGTTCTTTAAATCTAATGCTTAAAGATTGGCAGAACAGGGGTATACTTCTATGGAGTACAGAAGCATCTGTTATTACCGTAACGGCTAGTGTATCTTCATACGCATTAAGTAATTCAACGATTGATGCATTGCAGGTTATTATTAACAGAAGCAATACTGATTTACCTTTAACCAGAATTTCATATGAAGAATATCTTCAGATACCTAATAAAGGTCAGACAGGTAGAGCTACACAGTATACTATAAAAAGAGATAGAGATAATCCTACAATTTTTATTTGGCCTATTCCTGAAAATTCTACTGATAAATTAAAAGTAGAAAAGATTAGTGAACTTACAGATATTAATAAATCTGCTACACAGAATGCAGATGTTCCTAAAAGATTTCTTCCGTGCCTTTCGGCAGGTTTAGCTTTTTATATGTCAATGAAAAGAGCGAATGTTCCTCCACAAAAGATAACATTTTTAAAACAAAATTATGAAGAGTTATTAAATAGAGCCTTGATGGAGGATGCAGAAAAAGCTAGCCTGTATATTCTTCCAAGAATAAGCAGAGCTTAGGATGGCAAGTAATAAACAAGCTTTAGCTATATGTGATACTTGTGGGTTTAGATATCCTCACAGGGTAATGAAACTTAATAGTTACGGTTTGTTAGTATGTCCTGAAGATTATGAAGGTGCGTATGATTTAAAAAATAATCCACAAAATAAAGCGCCAGATGTTAAAGATAATGAGGCTATAAGAAATGCTAGACCTCCTTCTAATGACGAAAGAAATCTTTTATGGGAAAATGCATCATCCATCTGGAATGAAACAACTCAAGAATGGAATAGAATTTAATGGCTACATTAACTGGAAAACAAATAGCAAATACTTATAAAGACCTGTTACAGGTAAGTAATGCTAATAGCGGTATTGACGCAACGGTCAGGGCTGTATCAGATGGTGAAGGTACTGAATCTGCCCTACAGATTAGTAATGCTGCTGTTAATATTAATGGTACTTTTCAATTAAACGGTGATAGCATCACCAAGTCTGCTGCCCAAATAAATAATATTGCTGACCTTACTGGAAAGACAGGACTGCTTGCAGGTGATGGTTCAAATGTTTTTGGTAGAACGCTAGTTGCAGGACAACATATTACGATTGGTAATGCAGACGGACAATCAGGTAACCCAACAATTGCTGTTAGTTTAGCCAGTACCTCTATCACGGTTTCAGCCGTTAATGCAGTTACCGGAACCTTTAGTGGTATTGTAAGTGCTGCTAGTTTTGTTGGACCGATAACTGGAGATGTAACAGGAGATGTAACAGGTACAGCAATTAATGCTGTAACAGGAGATTTTTCTTCAAAGGTTAGTAGTGCTAAAGTAAATGGAACAAATGCAACATTTTCTAATATTGTATCTGCAACAACTTTTGATGGTAACTTAATTGGAAATGTTACTGGTAATGTTACTGGTGATCTTACTGGCGATGTCGATGGTGTTAATGGTGCTTTTAGTACGCAAGTAAGTGCAACTACTGTTATAGGTAATATTGGTCAGTTTAATGCTAAAGTATCTTCGGCTGTAGTTAATGGTACATATATTAGTGCAACAGATTTATTTGCAGGAACTTTGAATTATGAGTTAGTATCTGTATCTGCACTTACAGCAAATACTATAACTGCTGTTAGTGCTGTTAATATTACAACGGGTTCTGCTGGGTCAGTCACTGCTTCAACAGATGCTGATGAATTAGTTTTAGAAAGCAGTGGTAATACAGGAATGTCAATACTTGCTGCTGCTAGTGGAAATGCACAGATATATTTTGGTGAAGGCACTGATAACGATGCAGCTTTTATTCAGTACAATGGATCAACTGATGATTTAATATTATCAACAACTAATGCCGGTAGTAAACTTATATTAAAGTCGGATGCTGGAGTCACACAACTTACTTTAGACGGTGCTGCTGGTTCTCAATTTGCAGAGTTTACTAATGATATAGGTTTAAAATCTGATAGCTCAAAGATTTATTTTGGTGCAGGTAATGATGTAACTGTAACACACGTTGCCGATGTTGGTCTTAATTTTGAAAGCACTCGCAGCGGTGCAGATTCTATTTTCCGGTTTAAAAATAAAGCTGATGCATCTGCCTCTGATACTCGCTTAATCATCCAAACCGGAGGAACATCTGGTGGTGATCCTATAATTAACTTAGACGGAGTAGCTACAAACGCCTCTTGGTCTATGGGGATAGACACCTCTGCAACTAAATTCGTTATTGCGGATGCAGATAAGAGTGGGTTTGACGGTTCAGATGAAGTCTTTACTATTGCTACTGGTGGTAATGCCTCATTTGCTGCTAAAGTATTAATTGGTAGTGGTGCAACTGGAAGTATTGGTGGTAGCCTTGAGGTAATCACAGGAAGCACCGGAGCCTTGGGAACTTTCGGTGGGGGAACGGGTGACGAACTATATATTATGAATAGAGCCGCAGGTATAGTTGGTTTCCAAACAAACAGTGCTGATACACTTGAGTCTAAATCAAATACGATATCTTTTATTGATCAAAGTAACGCAGCTATTGCTACGTTTACAGGAAGCACTGCCACATTAGCTGCTGCTCTTTCTGCTGGAATCACAACACTCTCCGCTAACGATGCGGGACGTATACTTAGAATTTATAGAGACGCAACATCAACTTATGCCGCTGCTGGTGGCATTGTTTTGGGTCAGAAAAACGCATCTAGTGCAAACTTTGACGCTGTCCAAATGTATTCATACACGACTGATGGAACGGCTGGTGCAGAAGATGGATCGCTTGTAATCCTAACAAGGAACGGCGGGACATTGGCGGAACGTGTTCGTGTAACTGCGACGGGTAATGTTGCGATAGGAGCATCGACGGCTGATGGCAAATTGCATGTGACCAGTGGGAGTGCCGGGTCGGTCACAGCCAGCGGATACGCCGATGAATTGGTGCTGGAAAACAGTACGACAGGCGGCATGTCGATCTTGACGCCCGACAACAGCTATAGCGTGGTGTACTTTGGCAGTCCCACCAATGTCACAGGCGCACAAGTTTCGTACTCGTATGATGCGAGCCTGATGCAAATTGCCACGGGAGTTGCTGGCGACAGCGTTGTTTTAAAAGCCGACAACAACGTCACCAATTTGACGTTGGCCGGTGCTTCCGGTTCCGAAACTGCCACGTTCGCTGGCAACGTAGCCATCAACACAACACTGCCAACGACTGCTGGATCAACCGGACAATTGCTAATTGGGGATAGTGGTGGAATCGTCACATTTGATGGGGAAACCAATTATTCTCAAAATGTTTATTACAACAGTGGATGGAAGTATCGAACCACTGATACTGCTTCGGTTTTGCAAATGGGGAACAGTGATATCCCGTTTAGGTTTTCTTATACGGCTTCTGGTTCTGCTGATGCGACAGCTTCGTTCACGGAAGCCATGCAAATTAATGGGGATGGACATGTCGGAATCGGCGTGGCAGCGGATGCAACTTATGTATTAAAGGTCACTAACCCCGGCGGCAACTCATACCAACAATTGTACGGCGCAACCGGAACCAATGCTGAATTTCATGCCGTTTCGCAAAATGCCAGCGGCACCATGGTTCTTGGGATAGACAATGGCGGCAGCGGCAAAGTTGGAACAACCATTGCCACGCCTATTCTGTTCCAGACGAGTGGCAGCGAAAAAATGCGGGTGCATCAAGATGGTCATGTAGGTGTGGGAATTGCTGAACCTGCTGTAGGCACTGGAACATTTGGCACTTCAGCAAGATATTTGACGGTTACGGGTGGTGCTAACGCTGGCGTATTGGGGTTAGGCCGAGATACCGCAAACAACGATTACAGCGTCGGCGGGATTCAATTTTTTAATGCAAATAATGCTGACAATGCTAACAATGATGCTGATGGAAAAGTAATTGCAGACATTCGCAGCAACACTGTAACAAGCGATAGCAATGCTGGCGATGATTCCGGCGGGAGTCTGCTTTTCAACACTAAGCCGGAAGCTGGTTCTCTAGCTACTGCGATGACTATTACTTCGGCGCAGGACGTAGGCATTGGGACCGCCTCACCGTCAGCAAGGCTTCAGATTGAAGACGCCACTGACCAGAAATTAATTTTGTCGGGATCGGGCAGCCCAAACATTAACCTAGTTTCAAGCAGCGGCGATGATTTCCTTCTTCAGAATCATGCCGGGTTGTTTCGGATTTATAACAACACCGATGCCCGTCAAGATTTTGCAATTGACGGCGCTGGCGATGCCACTTTCACTGGCGATGTAGGTGCCACAACGGCTGGCGCACAACTTCTTGTAGGTCATGGCTCTTATGTAAATACCGGCACTAATGCCTATTCTCAAATTCATTATGCTGATAAAGGAAACACACTTCTTCTAGGTGAGTGGTCTTCGACTGATGCATCTTATGCAACTTTAAGGATGTTAAAGTCTGCTTCTTCTACTATAGGAACAAACACGATTGTAGCAAATAATGAGTATTTAGGTGCTGTAGAATTTAATGCTGCTGATGGAACAGATTTTTATTCTGTTGCTGCTACGATTAGAGCTTATGTAGATGGCACACCCGGTGCATCTGATATGCCGGGTAGGCTTGAGTTTGGTACAACTGCCGATGGTGCAGACACTTCAACAGCAAGAATGATAATTAATTCGTCTGGTAACGTACATATAGGAGGCACATCTGCCCCATCGACCAAGCTGCTAGTCACTGGTGACGCTGAATTTACGCAAGCACTTAACGGTTCGGCGCAGATCGTGAGAGTGAAAAACAATCATGTTGGAAATTCCTCTCCTGCTCGACTGATCATCCAAACGAGAGGCTGGACCGACAGTGATGCTATAATCAATTTGGATGCAGCCGCCACAAATGCCCGATGGTCCCTAGGTGCGGATGCCGCTGCTGGTAAATTTATTATTGCCAACGCAGATAAGAATAATTTCGATGGATCGAATGAAGTATTTGTCATCGACGGTGCCACTGGTGATGTTGGGATTAACACTTCCAGCGTTTTAGCCAATTCAAAATTTGAGATAAATGGCGCTGCTGCAACCACTCTTCCCACCGTCACGATTACCGCTGACGCTCAGACAACTGGCTGGCGAACTCGTCGCACGGGCGGCACATATCCACAGGAATGGTATGTGGGTTTACGGGCCAATATGAAGCACCTTGATACCTACAACAATACCGACAACACCTTAGCCACACGCCTGACCACAGGCGGAAACTTCACCGCTTATGGCTCCATTTTCGGACAGAACGGTTCTGGAAATGCTGTGTTTGGTATTGATGGCGGTGCTGGATCACTCTATATCGGCGGCGGAAACACAAACACTAGCAACATCATATTTCAATGCGGAGCGTCAGAAAGAGCTAGAATTACAAGCGACTCTCGACTTGGAGTAGGAACTGCTAGCCCTACCTCTGGTATTCACACGATCACCGAGGGCAGCAATTATACTGATGGCTCTTATTTTTTAGTCGATTCAGGAAACGCTAGCTTCGCTGGCAATGCAACTGGGGCTGGTTTCAAGTACGCCGCTGCACTCGGCGCTGCGTTTGTGCCTCTAAAGATTAGTGCTGGTGGCACTACCATCTTTTACATGAGTAGCGTTGGCTCGGTTTTTGCCGGTAACTCCACGACAGCTTACAACGGACACGATCCGTTCTACGGATTCACAATGGACAGTAACACCGGAATGGATTGGGCTGCGGCTGATACCCTTACTTTTAAAACTGGTGGAAGTGAAAGGTTACGGGTAACTTCTACTGGTCTTTCTATCGGCCATGCTTCAGCGGCTGAAGAACAACTGGATGTTGCAGGTGATACAGTTATTAGAAGTACCGGCGCTGATGCGAATGGACGTTACTGGCAATACGTTCGGGCAATCGGCTCGGACCCGACAAATGTCGATATCGTTGAAGCGACCTTTCCAGACTATTGCAGTGCCGTAATTAAGGTTCGGGTTACTGGTCGTGGTGGCGCAGCGTTGAATACGCAATTTTACAGCGAACAGACCTACGCTGTTTCTACGGATGCTAACACTGTAAATGCTCAAGCTGGCACTCAAATAGACATTGATCAAGCCTTTACATTGACGTTGGGTCTATCTGGTCAACAAGTCACCGTTGATGTAACAGGAAGCTCTGTCGGTAATGTCACTGCTTACATTGAAATTCTTTCTAGTGCTGCGGTGGCAAATAACATTTAAGTTTAACCAAAAAGAAAAGTTATAAATTAGTACTTTACAAATGATAAGAAAGGAATTAAACTATGGCTGCTACAATTGAGTGGAGAGTAGAGGTATTGGATTGTTATCCAACTAAAGATAGTAAAACAGATGTCGTTATGACGGTTCATTGGCGTTGTAATGGATCAGAAGAAAAGGATAGTGAAACTTACTCGGCAACTAACTATGGTACAGTTGCTGTAACATATGAAGATGGTGATCCTTTCACTCCCTTTGAAGATTTAACCCAAGATCAGGTTCTTGGTTGGATTTGGGCTGATGATCTTGGAGTAGATGATGACGGCAATAAAATTGAAGACCCCGGTAAGATAGATAAGGATGTGGTTGAAGCTAGTATTCAAGCACAGATAGATAATGAAATTAACCCACCTATTATTCAACCCGAACTTCCTTGGGATTGATAGAAACTAAAAGGAGAGATAAGTAATGACTCAAGAAGAAAACAATAATAATATCATTAATATTAATGGAACTGATTATTCTCAGGATGATCTTAGCCAAGAGCAACAATATATGATTGCTCAAGTAAGAGACTTGCAGATGAAAGCAGCCCAGACCAAGTTTCAGCTTGATCAAATCCAAGTATCTTTAGATCACTTCACAAACAAGGTACTTGAAAGTATTGAAGGCAAGGAAGAAAAAGAGGCTACTCCTGAGATTATCCAAAAACAACTGGTGAACTAAGACTTAACTATGGCTACTGGTGGAATCTTTTTATTTGGAACTACAGGCGGTAGTTCAGGAAATTCTTCTGATCTTGTAATTGATGCAGATACTCAAGATTATAATGTATTAACTGCCGCCACTGCCGCCGGTTATGATAATTCTGCTGGTACAGATTTTACTATTACAGTAACAATTAATTCTGGTGTTAATGTAACGGCTAGTTTAACAGGAAATACAGCTTTTACAACTGGTGCTTTGAATGCAAATACTACACTTAGAATTATTAATAATGGTAATATTGAAGGTCATGTAGGTAGCCAAGGTAGTAATGGAGGAACTGGTGGTGCTGGTGGTAAAGGAATATATTTCAATACTCTTACTGGAGGATCAGCTACGCATAGTATGGTAAATAACGGCACCGTCTTTGGAGGTGGTGGAGGCGGTGGCGGCTATGGTCGTAGAACTGGAACGATAGATGATGATGGTTCAACAGTTTGTGGTGGTACAATCTATAGTGGAAGCAACGGAGCAAGCGGTGCTAGAGGGTTACCGGGCGTTAGTGGTACTTTACCATCAGCCCCTCCTTCAGATTCATCTTGTACTCAACAACCTTCTCCCGGTGGTCCCGGTGCGGCTGGTATTTCATTAGATAAGAACGGAAGAACTGTTACGACAACCGGTTCTGGCAGTTATCTTCCAGTTATATAATATGAAAGTATTAGTACCATATAGCGGATTAGGAACCAACAGTACTTATGGGATGTATCGTTTATTAACGGAAACAGACCATGAAATAATAGCGTTACATTTAAATATGTATTATTCATCAGATGAATATTCAGCTTGGGAAAGAGAACATTTTCATAAAGGAGTTAAATGGTTTAAAGATAACATTAGAGATTTTAAAACTGTTGAGGGGGTTTGTTCCAGATTTTACTCAGAAGATTTAATTCCTCTAAGAGAGGGTTCTCCTTATATGTTTGATAACAGTCATCAAAGTAATAGAGCTAAAACTTATATGGAAGCTACTAAAGAATTTAATGTTGATCTAATTAGTAGTGGAAGATCGGCTGAAGATATAAACGGATTTAGAGGCTTGGGTGAAAAAAGAATGGAAATAAGAGTTACTACTTTTGAAGAATTAGGTCTTGATTTTATCATACCTTGCTGGTCTATAACTGAAAGATTAACATTAGAAAATAGAAACAGGGTTATAGATGAAATGTCTGCTAAGTGGAGTCAACGAGAAAAATTACCACAAGAACTTAGAAATATTATTACTAATTGTAGATGTAAAGGAAATCAATTAAATTGTTATTGGTGCTATGATTTACTTATAAATGAAGTGAGATCAGAAACGGGACAAGAACTTGATGATATTGTTTTAGAAAAATTATGTGCAGGAAAGTTTAGACATTTAGTTGATTTAAAAACTTGGAGAGGAGCATTGGATCGTCACGATCATTATAAAAAAGTTTTAGGATTTGATTTTTCTAATGGTGATTGGGATGCGTTTTGTAAATTAGAAGAAGAAATGTGTGATAGAGCTAAAGATATGCACATAAAGGCAGGTAATTTATGATAAGTAAAATATTGTTCTTAGCTACTTTTGTAGCTTCAATTTTTTTCTTTTCTGTGGAAGCTAATGCAGATAGGGAAGGAAAGTCTATAGTATGGAAAGTAGGTGATCCTATCCGAACCATTATAGTTTGTAAGACTGAAGAGGATATATTAGAAATAGGATTAGCTGATACTCGTTCAATGTTGGAAATGAATCAACTAGTACAATTAAAAGTTTTAAAACAAAATTGTCTAGCTTTCAATCCTCCTTTACACTTAGAGATAGCTGTTATTGTAGGAGACTATAAAGATTATAATGGTAGACATACAACAATGGTTGGTGTTTCTCCCATAGGGGATAGTAAAGACATAGTAGGTTATTTAATAGTATTAGGTAGACCTTTAACAATTTAGTAAGGAATAGAAGATGGCAAGCACTTATACTACAAATATTAGATTGAATAAGCAGGGGGATGGTGATAACCCTAATAGCTGGGGTACTATTCTAAATACCCAAGCTCTTGATATGATTGATGAGGCTATAACTGCTTATACAACTGTAACATGTAGCTCTGGTAACATAACACTAACTGTAGCTAATGGTACTACGGATCAGGCAAGATCAGCAATTCTTGAATTTGTAGGAACATGTTCGGCGGCAACTAATGTTATTATTCCTGATAAAGAAAAGTTTTATATTATTAATGATAAAACAACCAGACAGAATGATGCTGTATTAAAAGTTAAGACGGGTAGTGGTACAGGAAGAACGGTACTTGCTGGAGAACAGACACTTGTATTTTGTAATAGTGTTACGGTATATGGATTAAATGCTGCTGGTTTTGATTTAGATTCTTCATATGCTCGTTTAGCAGCCGCAAATACTTTTGCTGCCGCTAATACATTCTCAACATCAGCAACATTTACAACAAGTATAAAGGCTGCACATGTCAGTGCAACTAATATCCGTAGTACTAATGAAGTAGCAGCGGTATCAGTTTCTGTAGACACTGCCTATGCTACAAACAATACAGCCGTAAGAAACGTAAACACAGTTACAACCCTTACAGATGCAGCTACTATTACTTGTGATTTAAATGTAGCACAGAATTTCCATATGACCCTTGGGGCAAATAGAGTTCTTCTAATGACTAATCCTACAGTTGGGCAAACTGGTTACATTTATGTTATTCAAGATGGAACAGGAAGCAGAACTTTAACATATCCAACACAATGGAAATATAGTGGAGGGACAGCACCAACTCTTACAACGGATGCTAATGCAGTAGATGTATTAGTTTATAATGTGAGATCAGCTACTTTAATTGATGTACTTTTTGCGGCAGACTTTAAATAGGATAGTAAAGTAAATGTCAACAGAATCTAGACTTATTAAATTAAATTTTAAGCCGGGTATAAACCGAGAATCTACAGAGTATGCTGAAGAAGGTTCTTGGTATAATGGCGATAAGATTAGATTTAGGGCAGGTCGTCCTGAGAATTTACGAGGATATTCTAAGAGAGGTGCGGCTGCATTTGATGGGACGGCTGTAGACTTAATTGCTTGGACAAATAATGAAACCTATAAGTTTGCTGCGTGGGGTACAGAGAAGAAGCTATATGAATATAATAGTAATATTACTGTAGATATTACACCTATTAAATCTAAAGCTTTTAATACTTCAGCCGTTGTAACAGTTGATGGTACAAACAATGGCTTTTATACAGTTAATACAGAGACAACTATTATTGCTTCCATTTCATCTCATGGTGCAGAGACAGGAGACTTTGTAACCTTTACTTCTTCTACGGGTACAATAGGAGGCAATCAAGATTTAACTGGAAAAACTTTTCCAGTATCAGTTATTAATACAAACAGATTTCATTTTCAAGTTACTGCGGCTTGTAATGCTACCCAGAATAGAGTAGGTACAGCAACTTGTAAATACCTTTTGCCTATTAGTTCAGATGTTAATATGCCGGGTCTTGGCTATGGTGCAGGTAGTTATAATACGGCTAGAGAAGGTGGTGGTGGTTGGAATGATCCAACAGATAGTTCAACAATTGTTAATCGGTCTACTCAATGGTCATTGGATACCTACGGTGAAGATTTAATAGCATGTAGAAGAGGTGGTCGTATTTACTACTGGAATAATACAGTTGAAGACTCTGCGGCAAGGGCAGGTTTTGTTACTGCTTCTCCTACAATTAATAATTATATTCTAGTATCTCCAAATGATAGGCATTTAATATCTTTTGGGTCTACTGAGT
>Ga0208919_1002061_pt1 | contig 10846 bp, 9 predicted proteins | sample 4_EtaG_FD_184076 | JGI IMG/M metagenome (GOLD analysis project Ga0208919, IMG submission 184076) | Marine viral communities from the Subarctic Pacific Ocean - 4_ETSP_OMZ_AT15127 metaG (SPAdes) (version 3) | ecosystem: Environmental > Aquatic > Marine > Oceanic | place: Pacific Ocean | collected... | reverse complement strand
GTTTGCTCTCTTAACTTAGTGAACATGATTATGACAACGCCCAAAAAAATGATTTGGTGCCAATATTCCTGGATAAGCCCCATTAATCTGAGGCTCCTCGTGGGTAATTGTACGGCTCAGAAACCATGAAGGGCCTGAGAATCGTCATTTGAAGAACCTATGACCACCAAATTCAGCGGTTTTTGTCATGCTCTTTGCCCACCAGGGTGGATCAATGAAGGTGGCATAGTAGTGTGTGGCTCCATTAGTGGGGTCGTTTTTATCAACGCTGGCAATTGCCACTGCCGCGATTGCCTCACGATAAGGATGACTATCTATCCCCATGCTTTCTATTACTTCCCGATTGGGATCGCCTTTGTTCCAGCATGAAAATTGACTTCGCTTCTGGCATACCTCGGAGACATTGTTTCCCCACCACCCCCCGTGGATAGCTCGATTGATAATCACATGGGCAACGGCCTTCATAGCGTGGAAAGAATCTTTCTCCCCTCTGGCCTCACCTAAACAAGTCCGGGCAGCAACATCGAGATCCTCAGAACTCATTACCACGTTATACATTGCGCTCTTGCTCCAGGACTTGCGCGATCTCTCCGCCGATCCCGGAGTATCCCCCACCATCGACGTAGTCATCGAGGTTGAAAGACCCACCCAAACGACGGGCAATCTTCAAAAGCTCCATCATATTGCATACATCGACTGCGCTGACTTCAGGAAGGGTGCCCAATTGAGAGAGATAGGCCGACCATAGTTTCGCTATTCGTTGATGAGTTTCCACTTTGTTGCCGTGTTGCATAGCTCGATTGCCCCCAACTAATTCAGCGGCCTGGGAACAAATCTGCTTTGCGGTTTTTATTTCTTTCGACGCTTCCATGCCAAAAACTCGGCTCCTTCTTCTACTGAATGAAAAACTGTAATCAAACGGGGATCATCATCTGCATACTGAGGATCGATGATAGTCACAACTGCTGGACTGATATTCTGATTGGGGAGCCCTTTCTCCTTCGCATAATTGTCATACTTCTTGAAACTACCGACGCGGATCGCGTGACTTATCAAACCGGAAGAGGGGTCTTTGACAAGCTGATACCCACTAACGTGCCTATGCCCAGCAGTCACGATGTGATCTCGAAACCCCATCATTATTCCTTTAACTAACGAGTGAGCGGTATTCCACTGTGAGTGGCCTTGATGCCAATCATGTCGGGCATTGATCCTGATTTGCCGTTTGTCAGGAGAAATTAAATTCAACCTAACGCCGTGATATTGATAGACCCCGCGTTGGCGCATCATCCATTTCAGAGGATCACCAGCACCACTCCAGGCGTCATGGTTGCCTCCAACGAGATACAACCAGGGCATCGAATTGATGAACCATTCCACCAGAACCCATGCTTCAGCGGCGGTTGTGTTCTGTTGTCCATATAAATGACTCAGCCGCCCGATCCAATTATTTTGTAAGTCTCCAACTGAGGCGGCGAATAAAGCTCCATCCGGTGCGGTTTGCACGGCATGGATTATACGCTCGACGCTCTCCAAATCAGACCCAGCATCGTCTACGTGAGGATCCCCGCAATGAACAACCCCATAAACACCCGGAATTTTCACCCGGACGTTTATCAGCTTCGTTGCTTCCTCAAAATCCTTTTTTCTCTGATACTCTGCCTTGCGTCTTTCGACTAACTCCTCGGCGCTGGGAAGCTCCTCCGGCAAAGGTTCAACATCAAAAGATGCCAGGTCTTTCTTTTCATGTTTCTTTATAAAATTTAAGGCTCGACCAACAGAGGCGCGACTTGTCCCTAATATTCTCGCCGCCTCAGAGATATTCCCAGTCCGATCAAAGGCTTCTTTTGCCCTTACAATTCGCGGATCATCCAGGCCAGTAAAACGGTCTGCCATTGGAAACCTACTTTTTTAATAAGCGTTGAATTGTCTCAGTTTCATATATTCGGATGCAAACCCAGATCAAAGAAACCAATGCGGAGAGTGCGGGTATCCATTGCAGCAAGCTGGCTCCGACAACTGTTAGAGAAACAAAATCCATCGAGTTTTTAACATCATCGGGCATTAGATTTCCTTGTCTCTAAAGTTCAGGATCTCATCGATGACTTTCATTTTGAAGGTTAGGATATAGCTTGCGTTAATCTTGACTATACAAAATTTATCTATGCCATCTTCTCCAGGCATCGGCCTTCCATGCAATACCGCGACCTTGCTTTGGAGGCGCGATTGAAATAATCGAACTATGGTAATGCCTCGATCCCCGAAAGAATGATGGGCAACCCATTTAATAACGCCATCCTTATTCAGATCTCGATAGTCGGCGTGGAACTTTACTAGGAAGAAAGTTGTCAGTCGTTGAAAATCTAGCCCAGGATTTCCGCATGGATGATTATCTTGAGCGTGGATTGGGCTAGAGAATAAAACAACCAACATTAGGGCAAGCCATAATTTTTTCATTCTGTGTTCCATTCTTCCCGGCGGGTGATGGCGAACTTCGGAATGCAAAGTAAATAATCATACTTTGGCGGTTCATTATCATCCTGGGATATCGTGAGAGTTATAGAATCCTCTGTCTCACTCACTAAAATGCCTACACTTTGAATGATGGCTGGAGTGAGCTCACAGTCTTCCGACCATCCTTCAACTCCGGCACTATCGCGCCACTCAATATAAACAGGGGTTATCACGGGATACTCGGCCATACTGGATTGCTTGGATCTGCCGTGTTCGCTGGAAGATCCCTGAGAAGTTGGCGGTAGATCAATTGCGCTTCAGTAGCGTTTCCACGCATCACCCACCAATCGGTTTCTTCCAATCGCTTGTTACGCTCTAGTCGCAAAAGCCTCATCGGTTCCGCTGCTGTTAGTCTTGCGATTTCGGCGTTTATTTCTGAATCAGTCGGGCGATCTTGACTTTCGTCATGCCAGATAATTGCAGAAAGAGAGTTGCCGACTACAATGAACTCTGCGCCGTTTCGCAAAGAGGACAAAGCATGATGTATTTGATAGTTCATTAGGCACCCACCTCTATAAGAGTTATCACCGATCTGGCTATATCAGAACCGTCATTCCGATTTACAGTTAGAGTTCCCGATTGATCTGTTCTAAAAAATTGAACTTTATATGTCGCGGCACTGGTTGTAGAAGGGCTGTCAAGTTGTTGCAAAAAGCCCTGTTGATTTTCATGCTCTTTGTGGTTCACCTGAGAAAAGACATATAAATCTGTCGCAGACCCACCAATTGTTCTGACAATCTTAAACTCGCCTACAGCGTCAGATCCCGTCGATGTCACGTTGACAGAAATTAGAACAAGAACTTTCGATCCTGTAGCGGCTGGAGTAATTGCTGCCGTTAAATTTGTCACATCAGCATAAGAAGTGGATGTTGTATCCGTTTGGGTGGTCGTAGTTGCAGAAACAACTTGAAGCATTTTGCCGCCGCCAGCAGCCGCGGCCCACGCAAAATCTGTCCCGTCACTTGTCAAAACGTGAGTATTTGAGCCGATACTTAGAGCCGCTGGATTTCCACTGCTATCTCCGTAGATCAGTTTGCCCCGCGCAAGACCAGCCATTTTACTCAAGCTGACTGAATTATCCGCTAACTCAGCCTCTACAATGCCGCCGTCTTTTACTGTGACTGCACCACTGCTTACGGCAAAATTATCAGAGGAAAATGAAGCAACTCCTTTGTTAGATGTTGTCGCATCTTCCCCGGAATAAGTTACTGTATCTGTCGCTGATACCGCTACATCTACGCCCTCACCAGCGGCAAAAGTCAGAGTGTTACCATTGCTCACTGTTTGAGTGGTGCTGCCATCTGACATTGTAAAACTAGACATGGTGCCAGAACCATCAGCCCCGTCTGCCCCGGCGTTGCCAGTGCGAGAGAACGTTACAAATACATCATCGAGATTCGTAAAGCTCCCATTTGATACAACATGGGTTACGTTGTGGGTGACATACCCACTATCATCCTCAGATGCAGAGGTCAGATTGTAGATAGCAAAATTCTGTTGTGCCGATTTTTTAATTATCGATATCGTGCCGCGCAAAGCTGTGTTGGTACTGTCATCCATAGATAATAGGAACGTAGCCACTGACGGATTTCCGCTATCAGCGGTTTCATCCGCGATATAGAGTTTTGAAACACTGCCCAGGCTTCCCGAATTAAATGCGATCTTTCCGGTTCCAGGATCGGCATCACTGGTACTTGAGCTCCAGGTGTAATTTAATCCCACACCACCAGGCCCAACCGCTCCTTGAGCACCTGTATCTCCGCGAGGAATTGCAAGAGCCAAAGCTCCGCTGCTCTCTGTATAGCTGGCGGTTGCGCTAGATCCAGCGGAGCCTGTAGATACAGATACCGTCTTGACCCGTCCTGTTGTCGCTTCTGGGTTTCCGGTTGAGGCATTGAACCCTAACAACTTATCTAGTCGATCCGCCTTGGCCGGAAGGATCATATTAGAACTTGTCGGCTCCGTGATAGGGGCGCGAACAGCGCGATTTGTGATCTCTGCGATTTGTTGATCGTTTATTGTCAGTCGATCTAAATCGTCATTTATGGTAGCCGCTTTGAAATCACCGCCAGTAGTGAAATCGCTGGTCCTGGCAACTGCTTGATCGCTATTGATTGTGACAATCACTCCGCTTGCCGGGGCATTCCCGCTGGTAAACGTGATTGTTCCGGTGCCATCCGCACTGAGGCTGACCGTGTAATGTGTGGTTAAAGTTTTGAGCGTTGCATTCTGATAGACCGCCAGATCTGACGTAGAGAGAACAGCAAAGCTGAAAGAGTAGGGACCAGCCGACCCACTGCTAGTGAATTGAACTCGCCGTGCTACATCATTGATGGGTATGTCTGCCATATCAATATTCCATTTTTACCGTTTGGTTTATATACACCCTTGGGAAAATTTTTTTTACTAGCTTTTTCACATTCTTAATCCCGTTGTTGGATCTGTCATTGGAGGGATCGACCGTCTTGGCTTGTTCTTCTCATCTTCTAGCAACTTCTCACGGAGCTCTTTCCGCAAACTCGCATCTGTGGAATTGAAAACGTGCTGATCGAGGGCCTGATTTCGATAGTCGGTCACTATGCTATTCAACTCCGCCAATTGATCCTCGACATTTTTGTTTTGATACCACTCCTCGTTTATCGTGTTCTCCATCCGCTGAAGCATTGTTTCGCCGCCCATCGGGAGAGTGTTCATCAAGATAATCATTGTGTTGTATTCTTCGGCGGTCAGATCAATCCCTTTCTGCTTTTTCCTGGGCATCTGCACCCCACCCATAAGCCTCACCATTTCAGCATCCACCCGGTTCCATTTAGAATCCATCACGCGGATCGGACTGATAAAACACCAAATTCCCCCATCGCATTGTTGCATCGTTTCAGCCCACAAGTTCAACTTAACCGGGACTTCATCCGAGAAAAACGGATTGCGAGATTTCGCTCGATTAATGGCTTCCAGATAGCCGGAATAAAGAGCGCCTAATTCCAGCCTACCACCATACTGTTCATCCGTTGGCATCACATTGGAAGCAGTGGGGTCAAGCGACCTTTCAATAGTTCCCATCAGCGACCCCGTACCCAGGACTGTGCCTGGAATTGGGGGGGCAGCAGAAATAACAGCACTGGTGACTTGTTTGCCAAGGAGCTCGACCAAGCGATCAAATCGGGCTTTTGGCGTTTCGTATTCATCACCAAAAAGTTCACCGAGTTGCATGATCCCTTGCATCATGGGGTACTGGCTCATTTGCTCCATGACTGAGAAAGCCCCGTGGGTGAAAATCCCTTCTAAAATATTTGTATCGTCCTCATACTGAGAATAGTAGGCGTAATCGGCTCCCATCCCAAAAATGCCAGCGATAGGTGCAAATCGGCCATACTGCCAACTTTCCCATTTTCCTGGCGCGGTTTCATGGGCAATTGCATATGGCAAAAATCCTAGATCTAGCCATGCTCTTCGCGCTTTCGGATCGGTTGGCCCCGCACCAGTAATGGCAAACCCTGGCATTTCCACGCCCGACGCCATATATGCAACCATTGCAAACACTCCGGTGCCCATAGCCATTTTCGACATAGCCATATCGGCTCTAGCTCCTCCAGCGGCCATCTCTGTCCAAAAGCCGGAACCGGGAAACAATCCCAAAAGGGTGCGTTTCATAGGCCCTTCATCAAAAATATTCATGGGGGTCTTGTAGAAAGGAACCCAAATCTTGGCGAGAGGATGGGCAAAAACTTTCCCTATGGGTGCCGATAATTGCAGAGCTTCCTGAAAGGTTGAGGTGATGGCAAAGTCTTCTGCCATTTTTACAGTCCGAGCATCCATTCCGGCCAATATTCGAGCGCCAGCCGCAATGGCTTCGTCCGTGCTCCCACCATTCTCCATGATTGAACTCATATGCCTTTCGGCAAGAGCTTCCAATTCCATTTGGTAGGAAACCCCCTTTGCAAACTCGTCTTCCATCAATAGCATCCGCGAACCAAATGCCCTGGTTGCCACGCCATAAACATCCAAAAATCTTCCTACCATCTGACCGAATTTACTACTATCGGCGTTGATCCCCCAATATGAGCCACTGATCGCCTTATCAGAACGCGCGTCTATTTTGCTGAGTGCTGGATCACCGAATGTTCCTTCCTCATGTCGGATGGCTTTCCACCCAGCTTTCATTCCAAGTTTCAAACCACGGGGCAAAGACATCAACATCCGATAAGCCTCACCGAATTGGACCCGATCCGTACTTCCGGTGAATTGTACTCGGACCTTGCCAATCACTCCCCCTAGTGCTCTCTCAGGAATTTGCCAACTTTGGAATAGAGTATTTGATAAGATGTTTACTGCATCCGTTACGGGAGAAGAGAGAAGGGAATTAAGGAGCCCTTCGGCAAACATATCGAGCCCCTTATTCCATGCGTTTCTTATATACCTATGGCGCTTTCCTTGTTCGATGGGAAGAGCGAAATAGCCAGCAATGAAATCATCAAGATTTTCTTCGGTTATCTGATATCGTTGCAATAGAGCAGGGAGCTCCCGCACTGCGCCTATGTCCATCATGTCGGATTTTCCAGCATATGCGACCACGGCCAGGGAACGCCCCGCCTCTGCGATAGCTCCCCTAGTACCAGCCTCGATGTTTGCGGCAATCGGTAGATATCTTAATAGCTCGGCTTTTTTGGCATTGCTGGCATTCTCTCCGCCGCTCCGAATATCATTCATCAAAGTTTCGAGGTGACTAGCACTGACCATCCGCACCCAAATAAAACGAGCGATCTGAACATCATTTGCCGCCGTTCCAGGTTTGCGACTTAGCAATTCAATGATTGCCTCGTCCATGCCGACTTCTTGCGCTTTCTCCATAATGTCAGCAATGCTTTGCTGAGATCGGCGGTGAGTAAGAATGTCTTCTTCAAATACCTGATTGAGAGATCGCACGAGATTTTGTTGTGCTTCGGTCAGATTCATAGTGTTCAAATTTGGAAGAGGGGCGCGGATCTCGATATCATCGGGAACATCGGTTAGGTCACGAATGCGCTGGGCAGTCGCTTCTTCCACTTGCCGGATCACTATCGTCGGGCCTTCCAGGGGATCATCGATGATTTCCAGAGGAGCTCGACCAGATGGAGAGGGTGGGGGAGCCTCGGCTTCCTCGGCTTTTTGAGCTTTTAATTCTTCCGCTTTATCAGCAGCGGCTCGAAAAATACTTTTCACCGGGCCAGCCATAGCAACCTGAACTTCTTCCTCGGTTGCTGGTGCTTCTTGCGAAACTATTTCCGGGGCTATTTCAACTGGAGCTCCCGGCACCTGAGCAGGAGCCTGAGTGGTGTCTGTGGACAGATCGACAGGGGCTTGCGGATCAATTGCCATTTGCAGCTTCTCCTTGCATTTCCATCCCAGCCAATCCTGTCAACCCAACTGCGATAGAGGGCAAAGCCATTCCCTCTCGTTTTATCGTATCAGCCGCGCTATCAGGTGCTTCGCCAAGATCGAGAATAATGACATCATCCCACTCACCAAATTCTAGCACTTTTTGGGCATTACCATCCAACCGAGGAAGAAGTTCAGGGTCGGCATCCAATCCCTCTGTCACTGGACGACTGTGCTTCAGCTTACCCATTCTAACCTCTCCCCCGTGGATACGAGCGAGGCGCTTTAGGATCTTTGGAATAGTTTTTTCATAACGTCTGGCGATAGCGGGATCAACATCATAATTTAATGAATCAAATTCTATTACGCCCACCACATTCCGGTTTGCAGGCCAAGCAATATATCTATGGCCGTCTTCTATCGCTTGCAAAATCGATGATTTTATAGTGACCTCTTCCCAGTTTTTCTGCATAGGAATGGCCGGAACTCCTTCTTCCATGAGCTTTCTTTGTTGTTTGAATCTGAGCAATTCTTTGACATGATCGGGGTCAACATTGTTAACGATAAATTCAAACATTGGCCTGAGTAGCTCTGATTGACTCATTTCTACTGCCGCTGGATTACTCCGCTCTGCGAGACCCCCGAAACCAAAATCCGATCCGATCTGAGGCAGTCCGGTATTTTGAAACCATCGCAGAGCTTTGTCGTAAATCCATTCGGCATCAGAAACATTTTTATCTTTTATCACATCGAATACACGATCTACCGCTTCATCGATTGTAGAAAATCGATTTCCTTGAGCAGTCTCCGCCGCATTTAGGATTATTTGCATCAATGCCCTGGTAGGCACCATTGACGGGCGTTCCCCCACCCTTCGGACACTATCGGGATGGATAAGCTCATCTGAAAAAAGGAGTTTAACATCCCCGCCAAGTAAATCACTGTCTCGAACAAAATCCGGCAACCCCTCCAAACCCGAATACATTTTTTTAGTCATTTGGGTCTGAATATATTGTAATTCAGTTAAACTCGGATCATTGCCCTTTGGCGTATAGAATACATTTTTCTGGAACAAATCAGATTGCGTTTCCTCATTAAATCTCGCAGGCACCACAGTGCCATCATCCAACTCAAGTTCACGATCTGTCGTCCGATAAAAACTAAAGGTGTCAGCTTCAAAATGCTGACCTCGCACTCGGTTTAATTCCTGTTGCGTGGGCCAGCGCGAATCTTCGGAGCCCATAGGCATAACCAATCTATGAACTTGATAGTTCTTTATATGGCCTCTCATGGATTCATCGCGCCCCCCAAATACGATGGACGGATAAGAAGCGGCCCCAGAGCTTTCATCTAACATGCTTTGCGCTCTGTGCAGTGCATCAGATTCTGTCCTGGCGGTTTGATATCCCCCAATATCCCCCATGCCCGTAAGACGGAAACTACCCATTTGTGCTTGAGCAGCATCAGTTATCATTCTTCGGCCACTATTCCCCATCAGCGAATACGCCGTTTTTTGCAATTCCAGCAATTTGCTTTGAATCAATTCCGGGTAAGCCTCAACCTCGTTGATCCAATCTCTTAATTCCAGGCCGGGATAGCCATTAATTGCGCGGATTAATACGGCGTCTGGGACTACGGGCTTGTTTCCGTAGAGGTTCTCAAGGAAGTAGTACATATCAGTGAAATCATTAACTAACGCTGAAAACTCATGAGACTCATATAACTCCTGGGTATTGTCCCGTAATGTTCTTAATTCCTGCGCCATATCCATTATTAGATTCGGGTCGTCGTAGTTAATAATTTCCTCAATCTCCACATAATTGCCCTCGTCCATTTCTATAGCATCGACATTGTCACCAGTTGTGTATCTATAGAGATAACCTGTTTCAACAACAGTGTAACGCTCCGTGATCGCGTCGTAAGTTCTTCTGCTTCCAGCTTCTATGGATGCTAAAAAAGCCTGTTTCTGGCTTAACCCCGCTTCGCTCCAAGCGATTTCCGTATCCGCAGTGAAACCGCTTCCTTTTGCTTTACCTTGCGTTTCGATGGGAAGCTCAATTTTGTTTTCATCCAGATAGGTTTCAATATCGGATCTCGTTAAAACATTCCCGTAATCGTGTTCCCCCTGCAAAAAGTCATCCAAGCCGGAAAGCGATATCTCTTCTTTCTTCGCGCCATACTTTCCAAGGAGCTCGGTATTTTGGAACAGATTAAGCCATTGTTGGGCGGGGGCCTGATCCGGGAATTTTTTATCAACCAGCATTCCTTTAAGACCAGATCTAAATTGAGGGCCAAGTCCAGGGTCCGGCAACAATTCCCCACTTTCATCCGCCGCAAATCTTTTTAATTCCGATAAAATCCGCTTACGCAATTCAGGATTGTTTTTGATCGCCGAGAGCCCAAAGATTAAGAAGTCCAATGGAAGCCCGATCCCTGCACCTTCCAGCATCAACTTTCCACGACCCGCCAGCCGCTCCAGGGCCGTCGCATCTTCTCCCACCTCGACTGCGAGAAAATCGGTCAGGGCATTTCGGAAACCAAGATCCTGGAGAAAATTGGCTAATCCGCCTTCCTCTGGATCAAATAACGCATCCGATACCGCTGATCGCGCCGTCATCGAACCGATCCCCGTGCCCAACCAACGTGTCGGCATTAACCCTGCGACAAACTGTACCAACCCCCGACCTATGCCCTCGGCCATACTTCCGCTTTTTGGCACTTCCGGGAGTTCAAAGGGTTCATAATCTTCCGGTTGTTCTTCGTGATGTTGCAGGCCATCTGGCCCCCAAGTGAGATATCCGGCGGGTAAAATCCCCTCGACAAGTTCTCCTAACTCCCCACCGAGATCGATGACCCCCTGGACCGCGCTCCCGACCCCGGAACTTACAACACGGGGGAGAAAAGGAATCTCTTCAGCAGCCAGCGGCCTTTCTCCATATCCGTTTTCGGTAGCCACTAAATCCACCCCGCGATTGCC
>Ga0208919_1002055_pt1 | contig 10861 bp, 19 predicted proteins | sample 4_EtaG_FD_184076 | JGI IMG/M metagenome (GOLD analysis project Ga0208919, IMG submission 184076) | Marine viral communities from the Subarctic Pacific Ocean - 4_ETSP_OMZ_AT15127 metaG (SPAdes) (version 3) | ecosystem: Environmental > Aquatic > Marine > Oceanic | place: Pacific Ocean | collected... | reverse complement strand
TACGTGCATGCCCACAATGTATAGGGGGGAGAGGGGGGTGGCGTCGTTTTAAGGGATTATTTCTGACAAAATCGAGTTGGGACTCTAGATCGTGTATATCTAAATGTAATAACTACTAGATGTGGGGGCGTGTGAGTCGAGGATTATTTCAGGAGAGCTGGTTACGCTGGCAGAAGAGTGTGTGGAGATGGTAGAAAATACCATCTCCATTTTCCTAGATTATTTAATTACAAGATATTTGTAATACCATTTATGAGATAACTCTTTTAATAAGAGTTGAGCTTGTTCTTTAGTTGTTGCCCAACCCCTATTAACTTTAGTTTTAGTATCGTAGATAATAAACATTATCTTGTTAACCCAAACTTATTAGCTAGATTAGATGATAGTTGAATACCAAAGTCTTTTATTATTTCGTTATCTCTATTCCTTAGTATGAAAGAAAACATTTCACTATCAAGATAACTAGCAACCAATTGCCAATCTACATCTTGATTGTCGCTTTTATGTAAATTAAACGAGTTCTCTCTGTTGTTAACCGCTCTATTTGAGCGGTTAGTATTTGTAGTGTTTGTTAAATTTCTTAAGTTTTGTAAGTCAGTTACTAGATCATTAGGCATTAGCTATTCTCCCTAGTTGCTCTTCAATTTGTTGCTCTGTTTCTTTAGAGTTAGTAACATTTTTGATAGCATAGTAACTTGAACTCTTAACTGGAATTTGTATCTTTTTCTGTGTCAAGATTTCTCTTACTTGTTTCATATCAGTTAACGATCTATTTACTGAACTAATTGAGAAAACATTATTATTATGAGAAAAAATAAAATTTTCTTTTTCAGTTAGTTTTTTATCATCAATTAATTGATAAACTTGTTTTTGTAATTCCTTACACTTTTTGTCTGCAAGGTTTTTAATATCTTGGTACTGTCTGTACTCAAGCAATAACTTTATTTCAAAAGCATTTAATTTTTTTGCCATGATTGTAACTCCTTTAGTTTAATCGTTTAAGGCTAGTATTAACTATTAATACAAATACCAATCTACTTATAATTAATTATAAGTAAAGATAATAATAATTTATTTTTTCATTTAATTTTATCTCCAAAAATTCTGATGACAGGAAAAAATTAATCATTCCAGGTCAGCCCAGGTGCCCTGGGGGTGCCTAATCTATATAAAGACCAAACGAATGGCGAATAACTAATGTATTTTTCACGACAAGAACCCATGAACCGCGAAGAATAGTGCGAACAAACTAGCAAAAAGGAACGCAACGAAAGGATTGCGACCGACTGCAACCAAAATAATAAAGGTGATAAAGAAAAACATCATAGCTGCACCACAGCTGCGTGTAACCCATGCCTGGGACAGGGCCACGGATCTATAAGAAACCCCAGAAAACGGCGATATTTCAACGTATTTTTCCACAGAAGCCCAGGTGGAGGCGACGTTTCAGGTTTAGAGGCTCCTAAAAAATGGCTGTTTTCTGCCGATTCTTTGAGCTTGACAACGATAAAATTTGCCGCTGGTGACCTGCGTAATGTATAATAAAGCCACAGACGTGGCGAAAAGTCAGCGTATTTTTTCGGCATCGTTCCCCCTAATGTTTTAAGTATGCTATGTCGGGATATTTTGGATCCCAGCACGCCCGACAAGACTTGCATTCATTGCCTTGCTTATATGCTTTGCATAGGTGTGACGTTGCCAGGTCTTCGCTGGTTACAACCGTGGAGCTGTGCCCATGAGATTTATGCGGGACGCCATTGACCATTGTTGCAGAAAGCCTAACAACTAAATTTTTCGGGAACTCACCATATTTGTTTTTATATTCTTTAACAAAACCAGCTTCACGCGTTGGCAGCCAGTGCATCACGCCCGGCGTTTTGTTGCACACTTCAACAATTTTCTTTAAATGAGCCACGCCCTGAAGATCCCCGCTATCGTGCCATCTAAAATAATTTGATTTCTTTTTATACCAATTGATTAACGAAGCCATAGCCTCAACCCATAATTTATTTTCAATTGATTTTAATCTGCGCTGGTGCGCCTCGTACACATTCGGGAAAACATAACGACCCTTTAACGCGTAACAAGCAGAACAAACACTATTGGCAATTTTTCTTAATTTACTTCCTGTTTTGCAATCCTTGGCACTTAATCCGTAGCCATGACCTGGCATCTTGGAAGGCTTAGACAAGCCCCCGACCAGCGCCCACGCTTCTTTTACTGTAAACATATGACCCCTTTTTCTGCGGGAGGGAACGAGCCCCGCGACTCGGGAGCTACTCTTAAGCATGTCTCAGGTATTAGCCCTACCAGTTCAGTAACTCCATTTAAGAATATAGTTATAACTTCTTATAAGTCAACCAATTAAAAATTTATTTTTCCCCAGCGGCGCAGGCTCAGCTGCACCTGGGATGGTAACTAAATCTATATAAAAGCCCGGAAAAAGGCGAAAAGTCAGCGTATTTTTCCCGGGCTTCCAGGTGCCGTGGCAGCCTCAGCGTGGGCTTCAGGGTAATTTTTAGCGGATTTCTGCCATATTTTAAAGGTTCCTGAGCGGTGACAGCGGCACACCAGGTGTGTTAAATCAATCTATATAGGGGCGTAGGGTTTGGCGTATTTTTGGCGTATTTTTACGAGCTGCGCAAAGCGATCCTCGGACCACGTTTCGGTCATGACCAGATCTGGGGCGAGCTTCAAGCCTTTTTCCCCGAGCTCCGTGGCCCTTTTTCCCACATATATCAGCAGTGACCTCTGTAAGAGGGCCTTAACGCAGATAAAAGATGTTCCGCCATACTTTTCATACCGATGATGCCATGCAATTTGCTTAGAACTTAACAAAACTTTGTTAGTCTTAGTTAATTTTAATTCGACCCAAAATGTGTGTCCAAAGCCTGTTTCATTATCCTTAAAAAATCCATGTAAATCAGGTATTCCAGGAGATGTTTTAGACTCAACTCTGTCCCACTTAACAATGTTACTGTTAAGTCGAATTATTTTCCAAATGTTCTTCTCTTTCATCCTCTGTTTTCTTTTCACGTGAAATAGCATTTACAACTTTTGGAAACCTTTTTTTCAGGTCAGCAAGTCTTCTTTCAACTTCTGCTTTTGGCATGCTATCAATTGAACCAGTCAAAATTTCTTTTCTATCAACATACAAACCTGCTGCTTTTCCTCTTGAAACTTCAGCACTAACAGCTGCCGTATAATTGCCTTTTTCTTCTGCTGCTTTTGATAAACTTGCAAGCCTTCTCATGTGACGATTATAATTGACATGATATTTTTTATGTTGTTCTTCTCTTAACTCTAATAAATAGTCATAAACTTTTGGATACTTCTCTCTATTTTGTAATTGACTTGCAATTACCCTGGCAGACTTTTCAGAATATCCTGCTTCAATAGCGCATTGAGTTGCAGTCCACTCGCCATCGTACATAATAATTAACTCACAAAATTTTCTTTGTTGAGGAGTTATTTCAACAATATTTGATTTTTTCATAGTTTATCCCTTATACAGTATTTTTTTCAAATTTAAAAATTTTACCTTTTTTGCCCCGCGCGCGATACCAAGAAGGTTTGTCACTGTTACCTGTTACCTGAAAAAAAGTCTCTCAGGTAACACCATAAGTAACACTTTTTTCTTTGTTTTCTGCATGTTGTAGCCAAATGTTACCTGTGTTACCTCAAATTTGAGCAAAAAGTAAAAAAATATTTTTTTCAAAATAATTACTTATATAGACAGAACTTTAAAATACTTTTGGATCATCAGATATAGGCATTATTTCTGTAATTTTTTTTAATGCCTTTAACCCTTGACCAACAATATATTCCCATTCAACTTGATTATAAATTCTTTTAGCCTCTTCTCCCCAAAATGTAACGTGAACTTTATTACAATCAGGACAGGTGTAGACTTCCTTAATTGGACTTTGAGGTAAATGTGAGGACGTTGTTACCATGTCTCTCCTTTAATTTTTTATTAATGTATTTAGAAGCTGCTTGATGATCAATAAATTTAAAATCATTTAGTAGGAGGGTGCACCGAGAGGAAAAATCTTTTGGTGCTAATCCCTCCAAAAGAGCATCGATGACATTCGCTTGCGCTTCCAGTAAAATATCATCACTCATAAACTGCCTCCTAGCCACCATATCGGTTCAGCCGTTAACAGTCTTAATTGTATACCTGAAAATTATCAAGTGCACAATAACTTATAACAATGTAGACGGGGTGAAAAAGAATAAAAACCCCATCTACAAGTTAATTTTATATTAAAATTTTAAAAAGGTATAGGTTTTCCTTGTTGAACACTGACCACGGGACACGAATCAATGAATTTGCTTCTTTTCTCCTTGCTCTTGAACCACGGATCGCGGTACACGTCGAACCCAAATTTCTCCTTGGCTTTCGCATGTTTGACATTCTTGCGTAGCCTTTTCTGTTTCGAACGTAAGACGAATATACCCATTACCCTTGCACGCGGGACATGGTTTCTTGTTCAAATCCTCTAACTTCATATCTCCTCCAAATAATAATTCTAAGTCTCTCCCATAACAATCGATCGGCGACTTCGCGCGCGGTACGGGGTTCCCGTACGGCTTTTTTACTAATCTTCTCCAGTGCAGCACGTAAACACTTTTCTACATTCCGTTTTTTCTTGCTCGCCACTCTGGATCTCCATCACGTAAACCTTTATTATATTCCTCTTCCAGGCGAGCTTCGTATACTCGTCGTATGCGCCATCCACCTAAAAGATATCCCAAAACAAATACTCCAATTATGGCAACAAAATGCCAAAACATAAAATTACTCATCAATTGCCTCCACCAGTTCTGTAAATATTTTAAAAGCTGCTGGGTTAGAATAAAATAATTTATTCAATGTTCGGTCTCGTAACTTTCTTGGTGCATACTTAATTATAAAGATAACTGATTTTTGTGGTTTACGTAAAACTTTATCAAAATAAATACGCACAATATTAAACCACATCCAAAACAAATAATTTTTTATGTGTTCGTTCATTTGAATACTCCTCTCCTTTTACCACTTTTTTCTCTTGTCTCTTCCATCTCAACTAATTGCTCTATCAACTTTGTAATTGATTGATATCTTTTCTGTGCTAATTTTTTTAGCCTTGCATGTACTTCATGCCTTACAGCAATCGTTGAGTAGGGTGAATTCGATTTCTTCATTTCTTCTCCTTTTGTTTTATTAGTTTATCTAAATACCATTTAGCTTTTTTTAAATCTTCAATGCCATTCTTTGATTTGTACCTGGAAATATACTTAACAATATTTCCTTCCAAAAAACCCATGTCATATTCAATAATAAAATCAGTTACTTGAATTTTTTTTCTATAGTAAGACGGATTTATTTTATCTTCTTTATGGGACACGGCGCATGAGCTCCTGTAGTTTATGAAAAAAGATTATTCTAAATTCAATATCATCAGCACCTAACATCGCATTGATAAGATTCTCTTGGCGTCTTAAAAATAATTCTTCAGTCATTGGTAACGGCTGATAATCAACCGTTGGACCTGGTTTCATAGAATTAATTCCTGACTGCCAGCTTATAATAACCATTCGAAACCTCCCCTACTCCAAACGATCCATAACCCAAACAACATTGCAAAAAGCAAAGTGTTTTTGTAGAGAACTATTCCCGCTATTAATATGATAGCTATTACTCCATGTAACATTGTCATACGTAACTCCTTTCGACGGGAATAATTCCCTAGGTTAGCAACTCGGTGGTATATCTACCCCTACAATTCGGCTTGTACAGTCGGACATGTAGCTAACGTTATGCTAACCTATAACTACATATAACTATTTATAATGTTTGTTCAAGTCTTTTTTATTACTTTTATCCAGTCACGATATTGTTCATTTAAAACTTTGTTGGAAATCTTGACTTTTCCTACTAAATTAGCGATTATGTGCTCATCAACTGTACCAACACATTGTAGATCTATATATAAAGTTTTTTGATCTTGGCCATATCGATGAATACGATCTTCCGATTGAATGCGAACTTCTAAATCATAATTATTAGAATAATAAATAATTGTTTTTGACACAGTCAAATTTAATCCGTACCCACCTGTCTTTGGATTGGCTACAAGATATTGCAGCTCAGAGTTTGGATCTTTAAATTTTTCTATGATGTCTACTCTTTCTTTATCTTTTGTTCCTCCATAAAAAGATTCTACAATAGAATGATTGTCATACTTTTTTGTAATTGCTTTTACTATGTGTTCAATGTTGTGACGATAGTTTGCCCAGATAATAACTTTACCATCGATCTCATCTAAACAATCCATCAATGTTTCTAATCTTGGGATCATTCCTTTTTCATCATGCAGATCTACAATGCCATCATCATCTGTAACTAAAAAGCCACAAGCGATTTGATGCAGCCGAAGCATCATTGTTAATTTTGCGACAGCTGTCGTTTCTTCTCCAGAGTCTAGCCTTGCAATTTGTAACGCTTGCATTTGTAAATATGCATCCTCTTGTTTTTTATTCATTTGTACTTCCCTGGTGACAAATGTTTTTGGGGGAAGATCTAAGCATTCATCTTTTTTTACACGAAAAGAAAAATTATTTAGTAAACCTGTTAGATCACTAAGACGTTGATAACCAAGAACTTTTTGGTAAGTGTAGTCTGCTGCATAACCTGTTTCCATGACACAATATTTATTTTTAAATGACCAATAACTTGGTTGTTGTAAATGTTTTGGGTCCAGAAAATAACACTGAGAAAATAAATCCAACGGACTGCGGGTCACGGGCGAACCAGTCAGGATCCGACGATACCTAGCTAGTGTACCAAGTTTCATTATACTTTTAGTTCTAGCAGCTTTAGGATTTTTAATCGTCGTAGACTCATCAATCGCAAACATCGCTGGATATAATTGTAAAAATTTATCAGCAATCTTTTTACCTTTAACACTTGAGAACGCTTCAACGTTCATTAAAAAAATTTTAAATTTATTTCCATCTTTATATAAGAAATCATTACGTCTCTTTTTTTCTTTGATTGTATCTACAGGATTCCAATCATACACATCATACTCTTCGATAAGTGGTGACATATGCGCGGGCAATTGTTCTACTTTCCAGTTACGATAAACACCTTTCGGTGCAACAACTAATGCGCCTTTAATTTTGTTTGTTAAATATAATAAACAAATATTATCTATTAAAACTTTCGACTTACCTGTGCCCATCTCCATGAAATAAGCAAAACTGTCACGGCTCCATGACTCTTCTAATGCTTTTTTCTGATGTACAAAAGGTTTCGTTCTGAAACGATATTGTAACTCCATTTGCCCTTTATAGTTGTAAAATGCAGAAAAAACAACTAAATGTAAAATTGATTTGGTACTGTTATTTACGTAACTCCTTTCGTCCCAGATCAAGGCTAAAGAAATTAGGCTAGATTTTCCTCCCGAGAGTCTAGCCTTTTTCTTTTTACGATGCTCTATGTTTTTCAATCCAATGAGGTTTAGCAATTTGTAATAAAAATTGCGTTGCTCTATCATTATCAGCCCACTGTTTTGCAGATACTTGAGAGTCTTCTAAGTCATAGTACATTGCATATTGTAAACGTACAGACGACCATAATTCCCCCCAAACTCTGTAAGTCATTCTTGGTTTCTTTTTCATAATCACTCCTAATTTTTGATAGCAAAGGCTACATATATACTACGTGCTTTTTGATACGTTTGTTAAATTAAATATGTGGATAAAATTTATTATTTGACAATCAGATATACTTTCATGTAAAGGAGTTACAAGTTGTTAGCTGCAACGATTAACATAGGAGTTACGATGCCCAAAGATTTAGATTCAATATTAGACACACTTGCAACACAGGCTGTTGATCAAAAATTAAAAGACCTTGATGGAGAAGGCTTATCAGACATCGGAGCTCTTTGTAAAAAATTAGTAGAAACAAAAGAACAAAAACAATTACATGAAAAAGCTGCTGAAGAAGCAACGCAAGAAATACAAAATTTAAGTGCAACTATTGGTACATACTTAAAAGAAAAAAATTTAACTTCTTTAAAATTAACTGATGGTAGTCTCGTTGAATACGATGAAAAGTTAAGAGCAAATATAAAAAGAGAAAACATGCATAAAGCATATGAATTCATTCGGTCGCTAGGTGCTGGAGATCTAATTAAAAACGAAATCAAAATGCAATTCGGAAAAGGTCAAGATGATGACGCAGAAAAGTTTCGTGAATTTTTAATTAGCAAAGGCCTTGTTCCTCAAGAGAAACAAGGTGTAGCTTGGAATACTCTCGATGCATGGTGCAGAGAGACAATCGAACATTATGCAAGAGAAGGTAAAACTTTTCCTGAAGAGTTGTTCGGAATTTTTCGTTATCACAACGTTAAAATAAAAAATAAGTAGGAGGTCGCATGGCTAAAAACGAAGTAGCTACAAAAAAGAAAACAGAGGTAGCTATAAATGACGACGCACTAGATCTTATAGTGCAAAATCTTGGGGATGGACTCAGTAATGTTACAACTCAAGATATATTAATACCAAGGTTTCAAATATTACAACCAATGTCACCAGAAGTAAGTGATAAAACTGTAAAAAATAATAGACCAGGAAATATTATTAATAAAGCTAACAAAGAAACTTTTGATGGTGAAACAGGTATACGTGTCATTCCATGTGAGTTTTACAGAAATTATGTTGAGTGGGAAAAGCGAGGACAAGGAACTAGTAAAGCACCTGTCAACGTGCATCCAGCTACATCGGATATCATGTCTAAGACAAAAAGAGATCCAAACGATAATTTAAATTACTTACCTAATGGTAATTATGTCGATGAAGTGGCAAATCATTTAGTTGTTGTACTTGATGAAGATGATTTACCTTTATCTAAAGCTATGATTACTATGAAAGTTTCACAAATGAAGAAAAGTAGAATGTGGTTGTACATGCAAAAAACAGCCATTTTAAAAGTTGGTGAAAGAGTTATACAAAATCCACCAAGCTACAGCTTCGTTTATAATTTAAGCTCTACCTTAGAGTCATCTGGAGGTAATCCTGTGCATGGATGGGTTATTGAAAGAGAAGGTATGGTTAAGAAAAAAGAAACCTTAGAACAATGCATCAGCTTTGCTAAATCTTTCCAAGAGGGAGATGTAGGCGTAGCTGCTGATCATGACGAAGAACAATCATCTAGTTCTGACTCCATGGTTGATGTTACTCCTCCTGAAGAAAAAGAGGAAGTAACGGGCGTAAAGTTTTAAGAAATGGTTCGTGAGTTATTAACAAGGCAAAGATTTGACCTCGTTGTACTGTTGGTAATTTGCGCGTGAATTGTGCTCGGGTTTAGAAAAAGTAATAGTTACTTCGCCGTAACTCCTGAGCACACTTCACTACTGAGAGGTCAAAAATGTTTAAAAGATTTAAAAGTTTATTTACAGGTTTAGAAAGAGCGCATGGTCAATATGTGGCTGGTGAACTTGACGAAAAAGGAAAAAAGGGTGGTAAAGCTTTTATTAAAAAAGCAATTGTTACAGATGCACTTTGGGAAAATCATTTACTTGGTAAAGACCCTAGTCTTGGGATTGTTCCTATTAATGACGATAGTGCTTGTCAATGGGGTTGCATTGATGTTGACACCTATCCTATTGATCATCAGTCTATTGTCGACGAAATAAAAAAATTAGAATTACCTTTAATAGTTTGTCGTTCCAAAAGTGGAGGAGCTCACATTTTTGTTTTTTTACAAGAGTTTGTACCAGCAAAATTATTACGATCTAAATTAATTGAATGGTCCGCGGATCTCGGTCATGCAGACACAGAAGTTTTTCCAAAACAAATTAGCCTTAACACCGAACGAGGAGACGTTGGTAACTTTTTAAACCTACCTTACTTTGGTGGAGATGAATCTTTTCGATATGCATTTGCAGAGGATGGTTCTAGTCTTACCCTTGAACAATTTTTAGATGTAGCAGAAAAAACATCAATTTCAAAAGAACAACTATCTAGAAAAAAAGCAAAGAGAGAAACGAATAAAGAATTAGACGATGGTCCACCTTGTCTTCAAACATTACAGGCAATGGGTATATCTGAAGGGGGTAGAGATCAAGTTTTATATCAGTATGCAGTGTATGCAAAAAAAGCTTTTCCAGATAATTGGCAAACCAAAATTGGTAAATTTAATTATCAACACTTCGAACCAGAGTTATCAATAGAACAAGTTAATAAAACAATTAAGCAACATGAAAAACAAGATTATCAATATAAGTGCAAAGATCAACCAATGTGTTCGGTATGTAATCCCGTGCAATGTAAATTACGTAAATATGGTATTGGTTCAGCCTATCAACATCAATTAACAGACTTACAAAAATTAGAAAGTGATGAGCCAGTTTGGTTTTTAAATGTTGATGGTAAACGTATCGAATTAGATACAGATACTTTGTATGATCAAAATAGATTTAGAAAAAAATGCATGGATGTACTTACAGAGTTACCACCACGTATGAAAGAAGTTGATTGGGCAGCTAGAATAAATTTTTTATTAGAAAGTTGCGATATCATTCCAATGCCAAAAGAAATTAGTAAGCAAGGTAGATTTGATGAACATCTTAGATCTTTTATGCGGGAGAACGGTGAAGCATTATCTATTGATGAAGTTTTAATTGATAAAGTTTTTACAGATAAAGAAGATGTATCTTGGTTTACATTAAGCGCCCTGGAGACATTTTTAAAATCAAGAAAATTTACTGAGTATAATGAAACACAAATTTGTGGACGCATTCGAGAACTTGAAGGAGGCAGTAAAAAGAAAAGAGTAAAGGGTGCGCTAGAACATTTATGGTACATG
>Ga0208919_1002052_pt1 | contig 10870 bp, 6 predicted proteins | sample 4_EtaG_FD_184076 | JGI IMG/M metagenome (GOLD analysis project Ga0208919, IMG submission 184076) | Marine viral communities from the Subarctic Pacific Ocean - 4_ETSP_OMZ_AT15127 metaG (SPAdes) (version 3) | ecosystem: Environmental > Aquatic > Marine > Oceanic | place: Pacific Ocean | collected... | reverse complement strand
CGGGCTGGCGCTGGCCGAGACACCGTTCGGTGGCATCAAGGAAAGTGGCTATGGCAGCGAGGGCGGCAGCGAAACCTTCGACGGCTACCTGACCACCAAGTTCATTTCGCAACTTAATTGAGGCGCAAAGGCTGCCAATCCGCAAAGATTGGCAGTCTCAAGGAAACACAGGCCACCGTCGCCCGCCACCATCGTGGCGTCGACTGCCTGCTCGCCCATCAGGCCGGACAGTCGATGCTGTGGTCGGGCTCGAGTGGTGCCACCGCGTTCACCGTGCTGCGGTACTCCACGGGCGTTTGCTTGAACGCCCGCTTGAAGTGCCGCACCAGGTGACTCTGGTCGGAGAAGCCGCAGTCCACGGCAATGCACTTCAGTGGCACAGACACCGGACGGCCGAGGAGTCGCCGGGCACGCTCCAGGCGCTGACGCAAAACGTAGGCGTGGGGTGCGCAGCCGAACTCTGCGTGGAACTTGCGGATCAGCCCGGAGACACTGACGCCCGCCTCGCGGGCCATCTCGTCGAGCTTGAGGTTGCGATCCAGGTTGTCCTCGACATACTGGACAATGCGCCGCCGTTGCCACTCGGCCATGCGACCGGCCAGCGGCACCTCGCGCACGCCGGCCTTGGCATAGCGGCGAAGCAGATGAACGCAAAGCTGGTTCAAAAGGGCCGACCGGTAGAGACCTCCGCCGAGCCCGCCGCTTTCCAGCTCGGACTCGAAAGCGGACACGAGGCCGGGAAGGACACCGTCCTCGGCACGGACGCAGTCTTCCATGCCCACATCGCTGATGGTTCGTTCGAAGACGTCCTCCGCGACACGGCACAGCTCGGAATGAGCCAGGTAGAGGTGGGTGACGTCGATCGGGCGGTCCCACTTCCACTGCGACGACTCGCCGCGGGTCAGCAGAGAACACACGCCCCGCCCGACCCGCTCGCTGCGCCAAGGGCCACCTGCGCGCCGGCTCATGACCGCGTCATCGCACTTGTAACGCACGAGCATGTAGTCGCGCATGGAAGGAATTTCAACGTCAAGGGACGTGTACTGATAGCCCTTGAGCGTCACCTGATCCCAACCGACCGGCACGCTGTCAAGCGTCAGCTGGCCGGGTATCCAGCGGGGAATTTCATCAGGCGCAACAAGTTGACTCACAAACAGCAACTCCGGTAGGCCCATATTGGGGTTCTGGGGATTTTCCCGCCATAGATTGCAATTCGCTCTGTAGGCCGCGTCATTCCTGGCCTGTAGAAGCTCATTAGTTTTAATTTGCCTCGATTAACGGTATCCTTCTTGGCTTTTTAGGTCAGGAAATGAGCAAAGGTAAGCGACTATCGATACTGACAGAGGCAGAAATTGAAGAATTGTGGGGTTCTAGGGATTTTCCGTCCAAAAACGACAAAGTGCTCTGGAAGCCCCGCCATCTATGGCCTCTAGAGGGGTATTACTTTTTCCATATCCCTATTTTGGCTCTGATTGGGTAAGATTTGGCCTTTTTAGGCTAAATCCATGGCATTCGATGAACGTGTTCAAATCTTGTCCGAGGCGGAACAAGAACAGTTTTATGGACCTCCCGCTTTCACCTCAGCAGACCAACGCTTCTTTTTCTCGCTGAACGATAAGGAACTGGCTATCGCTACAAGCCTACGTCACCGGGGTCAGCGCTACATGCTGGTTGTACTGCTGGGCTATTTCAAGGCCAAGCCGGCGGTGCTTCATCCCGGTTTCCACCAGATCAAGCAGGATCTCAAATACGTTTATCAAACCATTCTACCAGGGCCGGGCTGTAGACCCTTTAATCTCACGCCAAAAGAGAACGAACGGATTTACCAACGTATTTTCCAACTCTGCAACTACCAGCGCTGGAATGCCAAAGACCACGGAGCTGCGTTGAGCGCCTACTTATCCCAGCAAGCCAGAGCCTGGACGGCTCCAAGACACCTCTTCGATGCGGCCATTGAGTATTGTTCGAGACAGAAGATAGCGATCCCTGCCTACAGCACGCTGCAAAAGATCATCAGTCAAGTGGTGGGAGATGAACAGGAAGACATGGCCAACCGCCTTGAGCGTGCAATGTCACAAGATCTTAAGCATGCACTGGCGGATCTCGTAAACGGCGAAGGTGCACTACCGTTCCGGCAGTTGCGACAATCGGCTCGTAACTTCACTGGAACCGAACTTGAGAAAGAGCTGGTTGTCTATCGCAACATCCAGCATTGGATGTCAGAAGTGGACCTGCTCTTGAGCCTGCTTTCACTGTCGCAGAAAAATCAACAACACCTGGCGGAGAAAGTCGACTACTACGGCGCCAAACTGAAACGGCAAACCATAAGCAACCAACGGCTGTATTTGTTGTGCTATTTGCAAACGCGATGGCAACAAGCACTCGAACGTATTGCCGATGGTTTTGTGCATCATGTCAGGCAGACCAAACAGAAGGCAAAGGAGTACGCAAAAGAAGCGGTGTATCAGGATTGGCAAAAAGCGGCCAAAAATGTCAGCAAGGCGGCCGAAGTGCTCCATCTATTCATTGATGACGAAATTGATCTGCAACTACCGTTTGCAACAGTAAGACAAAAAGCACTGAACCTCCTGGCCAAAAAGGATCTGGAATCGGTATGTCTCTTCTTGAACGAGCAGCGGCGATCAGTCGATGAAGCCATGTGGCAATACTACGACGAGAAAGAAAGCCTGCGTAAAGGTTTACTGCGAGAGTTATTTCGATGTCTGCGCTTTGAAGGCAGCGATGGCACTCAGCACTTAGCGACTGCCTTGGCGAAAGCACAAGGCGAAATCGACACCCTGGCCCAATTGCAAACCGCCGATACCCGGTTTCTACCGAAAAAAGTACACGAATACCTGCTGGATCGTGACGGTAACATCCTGTTAGATCGTTATGAGTGGTTCCTCTATCAGCAGATTCCTGATCGCCTGAATGGCCAACTAACACTGCCTGAAGTCATTAAATACCGGGCGCTTGATGCTGATCTGATCGACGGGGAGCATTGGCGAAAACATAAATATACGCTGCTGCAACAGAGCCAGCTAACCGATTTGGCCAAAGAGCCTGAGAAACTGATAAAGCAGATGGCCACTGAATTGGATACCCGTTTATTCGAGGTCGGTGAATATCTTGAACAGGAAGACAACCGGAATATCATCTTGCGCAATCCGCAGGGTAAACACTTCTGGCGCTTACCTTCGGCCAGCAAACATCATCTGGTCAACAATCCCTTCTTCCAGCAAATCCCTACAACGGGTGTCGCGGATGTACTGCGCATGGTGGATCGTGACACCGGCTTCATAGACTGCTTCGCGCATGTGCTGGGTTCCCAATCCAGAAGCCGTTCCCATGAATATGATCTGTTGGCAATTCTGGTCGGCAATGCAACCAATCAAGGCATTTACGGTATGGCACAGATCTCTGATCGTACCTATGATCAGCTCAGCACCATCCAGGCAAACTACCTACGTTTGGAAACCTTGAATGATGCCAACGACAACATCAATAACGCGACCGCCAAGCTGCCCATCTTCAGGCACTACAACATCCAGGAGGATGTTTTACACGCAAGTGCCGACGGCCAAAAGTTCGGAGCCCGGCGCGAGACGTTCAAAACCCGTTACTCGTCGAAATACTTCGGTACACAAAAAGGCGTTTCTGCTATGAGCCTAATCGCCAATCATACGGCCATTAATGCCAGGGTAATTGGTGCCAACGAGCATGAATCTCACTACATCTTTGATTTGTTGATGAGCAATACGTCAGACATTATTCCGGATGTGCTCTCAACCGACACCCATGGTGTGAACCATGTGAATTTCGCGTTGCTCGATCTGTTCGGATACCAGTTTGCCCCGCGCTATGCCCAGGTCGGTAAAGTGATCAATGACATGTTTGATGTCAAGGAAGACAAAGACCATAGAATACAGCTACGCTTGAAAAAGCCCATTAACACGCATCGAATTGCGCAGCACTGGGATACCATCCAACGGATCGCAGTATCGCTTAAACAACGGAAAACAACACAAGCCACCTTGGTGAGAAAGCTCTCGGGATACAAGCACAATCACCCGTTGCTGGAAGCCCTGACTGAATACAACCGCCTGGTGAAAGCGAATTATCTACTGTGCTACATCGATGATGCCAGTTTAAGAAACTATGTTCAGCGCGCGCTGAATCGTGGAGAGGCCTATCACCAACTGCGTAGGGCAGTGAGCAGCGTAAATGGGGATCAGTTCCGGGGCAGTTCAGACGAAGAAATCCAGCTATGGAATGAGTGCGCTCGTCTAGTCACCAATGCCATCATCTATTTCAACTCCAGGATACTCAGTCAGCTGCTGACCAGCTTCGAATACCATGGAGACGCCCATAGAATAGGAATCGTCAAACAGGCCTCCCCTGTGGCTTGGCACAACATTAACCTCAAGGGGACTTACCATTTCGAATTGAGCGAAAAATTGCCAGAACTGGAGGAGCTTATGCGCTCAATCGAGGGATATTTACCTGTCAGGGAAAAGTAATACCCCTCTGGAGGCCACGGCCAGAGAGGCCTCCAGAGCACTTTGTCGTTTTTGGACGGAAAATCCCTAGAACCCCTGGATATTACGGCGCTCAAGCAGCGCTGGGAAAACCAGCCGTCCGTGCGCTGCGAAGCTCTGGATGTGCGCGACGACGCCCAGTGGCAAAGCCTGGTCCGCAAGCTTGAGAGTGAAGGCCAGGCCATCGACGTGCTGGCGAATGTGGCCGGCGTATTGCGAAGCGGGCGCACGGGCAACCTCAAGAGTTGGGACGTTCGCCTGATGCTGGACGTGAATGTGCAGGGTGCCATTCTGGGTGCCAACGCCATTGCCGCACATATGATCGCTCAAGGTATCAAAGGCCACATTATCAACGTCGGCTCGATCGCCTCTCTGTATGCCACACCAGGCACGACCATCTATGCCGCCAGCAAGTTTGCGGTGCGGGGGTTCAGCATTGCCGCCGCCGGTGATCTTCGCCCCCATGGCATTGCGGTCTCCCTAGTGGGCCCTGGCCCGGTCAAAACCGGCATGCTGGAACAGCAGCGGGGCGATGACAATGCCGCGCTGACCTTTTCCGGGCAACGGGCGCTCACCACGAAAGAAGTCGCTGAAACAATCCTGGGCCCGGTACTAGCGAAACGCCCGCTGGAGTGTTTCTTACCTTGGCATGAAGGCATCGTGGGTAAGGTTTGCAACGTCATGCCCGGCTTCTTTTTGCACATGACCCGACGCGCCTTTAACCGCGGCCGCCAGAATTTCAGTTCCGACAACTTCTGATGAACGCAGGGAGAAAAGACATATGACCACGTTCAAGCAAATCACCGATTTTGACCAGTCACGCAACGCCCACGGCCAGCAGGCCCGGGTGGAAGACACACGCGCTGCGGCGGAAACCTTCCGTGCCGCCATGCTGGCAGGGCCCAAGGCTCGCTACTTCCGTTCGTTTGATCTGATCAAGGTTCCTTACCCATCCCGTTTCGGCCTGCGCAACGCCTTTTCCCGGGAAAAATGGGTGGAATTCATGCACATCCAGAACCGCCTGTTTGTGGTGCAGTTCGACACCACCGACGGCGTAAAGACCCTGCTGGTCTCACCCTCCGACCACGAAAGGGGCGGCGAAACGCCATTCTTCCGACGCCTGCAGGACAAGAACCCGGACTTTCTCACCAAACTGATCACCCAGCAGCAAAGCACCGTTCCGGAGATCATCGCCAGCATCGGCCTGAAGCCGGAAGACATCGACTACATCACCTACGACCACTTGCACACTCAGGACCTGCGCCGCTGGTTAGGCACGGATACCGAGCCCGCTGTTTTCCCCAATGCCCAACTGCTGGTGCACTGGCGGGAATGGGCATCCACCCAGGACCTGAACCCCTACCAGGCGGACTGGTACTGCCCCAACGGCATCAACGGCATTGCCGAGAGCAAAGTTATCCAGTTTGATGGCTCCATCATGCTGGGCGACGGCGTGGCGCTGGTACACACCCCCGGCCACACCGCAGGAAACCATTCCATCGTTGTGCATACCGACGAAGGGCTCTGGGTAACCAGTGAAAACGGAGTGAGTGTGGACGCCTACGCGCCGCACCTTTCCAGTGCCGCCGGCGTGGCTGAGTACGCCAAAACGTTGGGCGCGGAGGTCATCATAAACGGCAACACCCTGGAGAACTCCATCGACCAGTACATCTCCATGGTGCAGGAGAAAACCATTGCTGGCCCCTCGCTAAGAGACCCGCGCTTCCCGAACATGTTTCCTTCCTCGGAAATGACGGCTTTCTGGGCCTTTCCTGGCACCAAGCCAGCGTTCTACGTGGGGGAGGCCCATCACGGGGAGTTATATCGAAGTTAAGGAGTTCCCTACCAAGCATGGGTATCTGGTTTGGTTCCACGGACGGGTTAAAACGGCTCCGAGAATTCGGGTTCAAAAACCGCACACTTTACTATGTGAAGTGCCGACCAAATTGTAGTGAGCTAATCTCCGCCATAATCCTTTCAATCACATGTGTTCGCACAGCAGGTTTGATCCCGTCTTCTGGATAGCACCTCACCAGATCAATATGACTTACGCCCTCATGCGCATGGAACATGTGGTTTTCGATCCGTTGCGAGGCTCTGCTCCCAACCGCTTCGTTCGTTTGGTGACTTCGGTCACACCCGAGCAAGTCTCCGCACGAAAAGAAATTAAGGCACACATCTACATTTGCCGGTACGGTACGAGGATCGGAACCCCACCGTCCCGGGAATACGCGCCCCAGCCCTCCTGCGGCGATGCTGACGAGCAGGGAAACAGCCACACCTCGCCGCTCAAGCTCGCGTGCAACCTTGACAGCTTGGAACCCGCCTTGACTATAGCCAAGAATTACGAGATTCCGCCCCTCGCTGCTTACTGCCTGTAGGTCATCTGATATCGCATCAACCGAGTGCAGGTGACCGTACATTGTGACGTCTGACAGGCCCTTGCTTCTAAGGTAATGCAGCAAGTGGCGCTGCATCAATCGTCGGGCCATGAAGCCGTAAATCACAGCAACTCGTGGACCAGAATAGCTACCGTATTTTTTTGGTCGGTCAGGAACCTGTAACTGTTGGACCAAACTCATAAGTTTACTATTCAAGAAGCATCTCCGTGCAGTGCCCAACAGACCATTAGTTTGAATACTTATTAAACCGCAACGCCACCACTCCGTCCAAAACTGAGTCACAGCCCCAATGACCTCGACTTTTCATGCCCTTACTCTACGGTTCCCAGAGGCTTTTCCTATCTTGCTTCTATGACAACCTGCTGGTGTTCTAAGGTAAGCGCAGAGGAGCCAAGAATCTGACTCGCTACGAACGTTCGCTCTTGTTTAGCTGCTACGGTCGCAAAGCGAACATTCGGATTTTGGACAATGTCAGCATTGACCGACGCCCGAGCGATACCGAAGGGAAGAAAAAGCAGTATGGTTTTGCTTCCCTGTTCGCCGCCCTATTAAATGGTTATTCGGTAGTATTGGCCAGGCTCTCCATCCTTATAACCAATTTGCTTGGCTCCCTATGATTGACCGCTTCCTCAGTGGTCAATCATAGGCCAGGCGTGTCCAGTACACCGAGGCCCCAAATTATAAGGATTCCATGGGAATATCATCTCAAACTCGTTCGATGAGAGTGGCTATACCTTGGCCCACACCCACACACATGGTGCACAGGGCGTAACGGCCACCGGTGCGCTGCAGTTGGTGGGCGGCGGTCATCAGCAGGCGGGCGCCAGACATGCCCAGCGGGTGGCCAAGCGCAATGGCGCCGCCGTTCGGGTTCACCCGGGGATCGTCATCAGCAATGCCGAGCTCACGCAGGACCGCCAGGCCCTGGGCGGCAAAGGCTTCGTTCAGCTCGATGACGTCAATGTCGGCGATGCTGATGTTCTGCCTCTCTAGCAGCTTCTGAACCGCCGGTACCGGGCCGATACCCATGATGCGGGGCTCTACGCCGGCAGTAGCCATACCGAGGATTTTTGCCATGGGCTTGAGGCCCTGCTGTTTTACCGCGGTTTCACTGGCAACCAGCATGGCGGCGGCGCCATCGTTGACGCCGGAGGCGTTACCGGCGGTCACGCTGCCATTCTCACGGAAGGGCGTGGGCAGGGCAGCAAGTTTCTCCAGCGTACTTTCGCGGGGATGCTCGTCGGTGTCGAATACCACTGGGTCCTGTTTGCGGCGGGGGATGGACACCGGCACGATTTCCTCGGCAAACACGCCCTCTTGCTGTGCTCGGGCCGTCTTCTGCTGGGAACGGAAGGCGAACAGATCCTGATCTTCCCTGGAAATGCTGAATTGTTCCGCGACGTTCTCGGCTGTTTCTGGCATGGAGTCGATGCCGTACTGCTGCTTCATCAGCGGGTTCACGAAACGCCAGCCGATGGTGGTGTCTTCAATTTTCTGGCTTCTTGAGAACGCGCTGTCGGCCTTGCCCATCACGAAGGGGGCGCGGGACATGGACTCCACTCCGCCGGCCAGTACGAGATCCATTTCTCCAGCACGAATGGCGCGGAAAGCGGTGCCCACCGCGTCCATACCGGAGCCGCACAGCCGGTTTAGGGTGGTACCGGGTACGGAGGTGGGCAAACCAGCCAGCAGGGCAGACATCCTTGCCACGTTGCGGTTGTCTTCACCGGCCTGGTTGGCGGAGCCCATCATGACCTCGTCGATAGCAGCGGGGTCCAGTTCCGGAGACTGCTCGAGCACGGCCTTGAAGATGTGGGCTGCGAGGTCATCAGGGCGCATGCTGGCAAGGGTGCCGCCGAAGCGGCCGATGGCCGAGCGGCGGGGATGGCAGATGAATACATTTGTCATGATAATACTCTTTGTTTAAGTTTTGAGAGCTGAATGCCAGATTAACCGTTAACGCCAATCCAATCGTTCAAGGTCAGGTCCTCGGCAACCAGTTTCTTGAGAAGAGTCGCTGGGGCCCAATAGGGTTCTCCGGTATCCTCATACAGCCTTTCAATTTCCTTTAGAACATTGACCAATCCACGCTGTCCCGCATAGAACATCGGACCGCCACGGTAAGCGGGAAATCCATAGCCATGAACATAAACCACATCAATGTCACCGGCCCGCTGGGCAATTCCCTCATCAAGTATGCGGAACCCTTCGTTTATCAATGCCAGTAGGTGCCGGTTCAAAATCTCCTCATCCGACAGCGCCCGTCGCTGTACGCCGTACTTCCTGGCTTGCTCTCTAATCACATCCAGAACAACCGGATCGGTTGAGCGCGCTCGCGTTTCCGGATCATACTTGTAATATCCCGCCCCAGCCTTCTGTCCAAGTCGACCAAGCTCAACCAAGGCATCGGCGATACAGTAGCTCCGCGGGTCCCCCTTCTGCTTTTCGGTCAATGCCTGACGGGCCTTATACCCAATGTCCAACCCAGCCAGATCACCTACCGACAGTGGCCCCATCGCCATACCAAAGTTCATAAGCACGCTATCGATTTGGGCAGGCTCCGCGCCTTCGATCATGCACAACTGGGCCTCCCTCGCATACTGTCTGAGCATCCGGTTGCCGATAAAGCCATAACACACACCAGCCAGCACCGGCACCTTTCCTATACGTTTGCCCAGAGCCATAGCGGTCGCGACAACCTCATCGGAAGTACTCTCTGCTTTGACGACCTCCAGCAAACGCATAACATTGGCGGGACTAAAGAAATGCAGGCCAACAACATCCTGTGGCCGGGAAGTCGAAGCAGCAATTTCGTTTACATCAAGGTAAGAAGTATTCGTTGCAAGAATGGCCCCTTGCTTGCACACCTCATCCAGACGACTGAAAACCTGCCTTTTTACATCCATACTCTCGAAGACCGCTTCAATTACGAGGTCGACATCGGCCAATTTCCCGTAATCAACAGCGCCGGTAATGAGGGCTTCTCGCTCCATGGCTTGGTGTTCCGAAAGCTTTCCCTTGCTCACGCTCACGCCGTAGTTCTTACCAATCAGCGCAATTCCCTTTTCCAGCCCTTCCTCACTGGAGTCCAACAAAGTTACAGGGATGCCTGCATTGGCAAATGACATGGCAATGCCGCCACCCATGGTGCCGGCACCAATAATACCGATCCTCTGAACGACACGGGGAGTAACAGACTTATCGATTCCGGGTACCCTTGGTGCCTGCCGTTCCGCAAAGAAAATATGCCTTAACGCAGCCGACTGCTCAGATTTGACACATGCCATGAAGCGGGAACGCTCAAAAGCCAGCCCTTCTTTAAACGGCATTTCCATGGCCGCCTCAACGCAACTCACTATTTTCTGTGGTGCTTCCTGGCCTCTCTTACGCTTATTCAGTTGGCCTCGATAACTCTCGAAGGAGTCTTTGTCGAAGCTGCCTTTCGGGATGGAGAGATCGCGGATCTGTCTCGGGCGCGCCCCGTCAGTGATGAGTTCGCGGGCATATTCCATGGCGCAACGAGCAAGATCGCCGTCAAAAACCCGATCAACAACACCAAGATCCCGAGCTTCCGTCGCACTGATTTTTTTACCGGTTGTCATGATATCCAGAGCAGCTTTTACCCCTGCCAGGCGAGGTAAACGCTGGGTTCCACCCGCGCCGGGCAGTAGCCCCAAGGTAACTTCCGGGAGACCGACGGAAGCTGATGTTAATGCACACCGGTAGTGACAGCTCAAAGCCAGCTCAAACCCGCCCCCCAACGCGGATCCATGTATAGCGGCGATAACAGGCTTGGCTGAAGATTCAAGAGCAGCATTCACCTGAGGCAGCGTCGGCTCCTGCATTGGTTTGCCAAACTCATTGATATCCGCACCTGCGCTAAATGTTCGCCCCTCGCACAAGACAACAATTGCTTTGGTGCCGTCGTCC
>Ga0208919_1002051_pt1 | contig 10872 bp, 7 predicted proteins | sample 4_EtaG_FD_184076 | JGI IMG/M metagenome (GOLD analysis project Ga0208919, IMG submission 184076) | Marine viral communities from the Subarctic Pacific Ocean - 4_ETSP_OMZ_AT15127 metaG (SPAdes) (version 3) | ecosystem: Environmental > Aquatic > Marine > Oceanic | place: Pacific Ocean | collected... | reverse complement strand
AAAAGATTTAGAAAAAGGAGCAAATAGATTTGCTTTAGAAAAAAATCCAGATGGTCAATTAAAATATTCTACTGCACAAGTTATACAAAAAATTGGTAGAAATAATATAAAAGTTCCATTTTATTTAGAAACATTAGATGCTGGTGGAAATATAACAGATACATCAAATCCTCAAGCAACCCTTGCAGGACTAGAACTTTATAGAACTTTTAAAAATCAAAATGCCTTACAATCTTTAACATCAATTTATAAATTGGGTAAAGATGATTTAGCTACATATCAAAGATTAGATTTTTCTATGAATGTTATGAAACAAACTTTTGATCAAGCATATAAAAATGAACTGATGTTTAAAAATAATCCTGACAAATATAAGTTATTAAAAGCAGATGGTAAATCTGTAACTGATGAAGTTAATAAACTAGATTTTCCTGGAGTAACTCCATTTGAATTTGGATTAGAATTTGAAAATAATGCTTATGCAAATCAAATAATAAAAAATGTTGCTAATAATGCAATGATTGCAACAGGTTCAGAAAAAACAGCTTTAGAATTTGCTAGAAAATATGTAGAACAAAATTATAGAGTAGATGATTTTAAACAGTTAGTTCCAATCAACAATGCTTATCCTGAATATCATGATGCATCTATCAAACTTTACATAAAAGATTTATACGAAAGCGGTAGAATTAACAAAGAAAAACATAAAGAAGAAGATATTATTCCTGTTTACTTTACTGTTGGTTCATTAACGAGCAATCAAGGCTTTGTATTAAGGGATAAAACGACAGGAGTTCCAATAACAATAGATGTTGTTACTCCTCAAGGTGATTTTGATGAAGGTAATTATGATGATGCTAGATTTACTTACAAAGAAATAGTTGAAAAGATTTATCCTTTAATGAAAGATAAAAGATACGATGATTTTGTAAACAATTACAATAGAATACAATTACAAAAACAAACATTTGATTTAATTTCAACAGAGACTCCGTAATGTCTAGCGAAAATTTAAACATAAATGTAAATCCTTTAGAAGAAAAGTCTGATAAAATAGAATTTACTGTAGACAAGATGGGTTTATCTAACCCTACTCAAACTATTCCTACAGATGTAGATTATTTTGTAAGAAAACAAAAAGGTGAATTAGAATCTAAGTTTACTTGGAGTGAAGCACTAGCAAAATCTTTTGAAATAGATAACCTTGTAGGTTCTTTTATAAATAATTTTGGTAAAGAAGATGGTTATGATATTGATTTTGATTTTGTACCATCAAAAGAATTAGTTGATCGTATTGATAAATATCCTGAATATATAAGAGATGCTTTCTATGATGCAAAAAGCGAATCACATTTTTATGATATAGAAAAACAAGTTCAAGAAAGATTAGAAACTGAAGCTGAAATATCTAAACTTGGTTGGAAAGGATTTGGTGCAAGAATGATTGCTGCTGTTGCTGATCCTGCCGCTATAGCTTTATCTGTAGCAACAATACCTTTTGGTGGTTATGGAGCTTATGCAACGATACCCAGTAAAATTATGAGGATTAAAAGAGCATTGAAGTTTGGTGCTATAGTTGGTGGAGAAAATGCAATTATAGAAGCAGGTTTAGTTGGTATGGATAAATATAAAAATCCTATTGATATTCAATATGCTGCACTCGCAGGATTTACCCTAGGTTCACCTGCTGGTTGGATAGGTAGAGTTAATGCTAAAACAAATGCAGTGCCAAAAGAAATTGTTACATCATCTAAAAAATTAGATAACGCAGCAGAAAAATATAAACAAGCTCTTGAATTACAAGAGATACAAGAGTTTGCTACAAAAAATAATTTAGAGCTAAATCCTAATTTTGTAAAAAATAAAAGAATGATTTTAAGTAAAGAAGCTAACTCAATGAATCCAAAAGTTGTCGATGACCCTAGAAATGCACCTGGTGATGGAAGTTACTGGGAAGAAAAATTTAAAAAGACACATTTAAGATTTGATATTGCATCTGAACTTAATAGATCACCTGATCCTATTGTAAGAAGATTTAGAGAAACATTTGTTAATGACCCTGTTGTTGGTAATACAAGAGGAGATACAGCTATTGATTGGCGAAACAGAACACAATATCAAACTATGTATGCTTATAATAATTATAGAGAGGTAGCTTTAAGATCATTTAAAAATGCTAATCGAGATGTATCTTTTAAAAGTCAGTTTGACATTGAAGAAAGATTTGAAGCATTGATGTCAGATTTAAAAGAGTTTCCTGAAAGATTTGTAGGTTCAAAAGAAATAACTCCTGAAATGACAAAACTTTCATCGTTAGCTACAAAAGCATTTGACAATACTTTAGATGTTGTTGCACAAACAGGTAGAGAGGGATGGGATGAAATAGCAGGTCGAAGAGTTCCTAATTATATTCCTCACGTTCATTCACCTAGTAAAGTTATGAGAGCTATAGATGATTATGGTCAAGATCAAGTAGAACAAGTTTTTGCACACGCACTAAGAGATATGAAAGGTGATCTTGGAGATAAAGTTTTTTCAAGAATGATAAAAAGAATTGTGGCTAAAATAAGTAACTCAAGATATTATGGTCAAGAATCTGATTTAGCAAGAGCTTTTCAAGGTTCTAATACTGCTGTCATAAGAGAATTTTTAGAAGGTTTAGATTTAACTGAAGAACAGGTACAAGCTATTTTAAATAAAATTCAAAAAGGATCAGGTAATACTTTAGACCCCAACGCAAGAACAAGATTACCTATTCAACTTAATGAAAGAATAGATTTAAAAAATAATAAAACAGGAACAATAGATTCTTTATCAGTAAAAGATTTAACTGACAGAAATCTTACAAGATTATTAAAAAGATATAATCAACAAGTTTTAGGTGCAGCAGCTATGGCACGTTTTGGTAATTTTAAAAACAATAAAGAGTATGTAGATTTTTTAAAAGATGTAAGAGAAAGAGGAGAAGCCAATCCTAAATATAAAAAAATTTTTAGAGATATAGAAAATATAGAAGTGGTAGTTTCATCTCTTACAGGTAAACAATCTCCATTAGAAAGAAATGGTGATCCTAATGGCTTTATGAGAAGAGCAGCAAGACTAGCACAGGATTACAACTTTTTAAGATTGTTTGGTCAAGTTGGTTTTGCTCAAGGTGCAGAGCTTTATCAAGCAGTATCTGAAGTGGGATTAAAAACATTTCTTGAAGCTAATCCTGGATTCAAAGATATTTTAAATAAGCTAAGAGCAGGTGAAGTAAAGTTTGATGATGAAATTTTAGAAGAATTAAGATCGCAAGGAGTGCCAGTTGGATTAGATAAATTTATGCACTCACCTGTAGGAAGATTAGATAATGAACTTGATATACCATTAGATTCTACAGGAAGTAGATTAGATGCTACAGAACTTTATGCAGCAAAAGCAAAGCGATTTGTTGCTGATATATCTTTTTTAAATCCTATGACTATGTATTCACAGATTATAGCAGGTAGAGGGTTAGCTTTAAAAATATCAAATAATGTAAATGAATTAATTAAAACACATAAAACAACTAAAATATTTAATAAGTTATCTAAAGGAGATCAAATTAGATATAAATATTTTGGTTGGAATGAAAAAGAGTTTAACGAAATTGCCGATCAAATAAGTAAACATTCAATTTATAAAGATGGTAAATATCAAGGTATAGGATTAGATAATTGGACTCCTACAGCTAGATCACATTATAGTGTAGGTATGCAAAGATTTATTGATCGTGTGGTGCAAAGAAACGATGTTGGAACAATGAACAGATGGTTTACAACTGATTATGCTAGAATTTTAACTCAGTTTAGAACATTTACTCTAGGCTCATATACAAAACAATTAATGAATAGATTATATGTTTTAGCAGAAACAAGAGGTAAAGACTTTCATACTTATTCTGCTTTCATGGCTTCAATGATAGGTGCTGTACAATTCTACGCAGTTCAACAATACATCAATTCATTTGGCAGAAGCGATCAAAAAAAATTTTTAGAAAAAAGATTATCTCCTGAAAATTTAGCAAAGATAGGATTTTTAAGATCATCATGGTCATCACTTATTCCTGGTGCTATAGATACAGCTTTATATCCTTTTATGGATGATCTACCATTTAGCTATGGAAGAAATACAGAATTAGCATCTCAATTTTTAGGTGGTATACCAACATTTAATTTAGTAGGTGCAACATTTGATACGACCAAAGCTTTAACCAAAATAGCATTAGACCCTACTTACACAGCTTCAAAAAGAGATGTACAACAAGGACTATCTTTGATAGCACTACAAAATGCTCTGATAATAAAAAACATTAACAATATAATTGTTGATGAATTAGGAGAATAATAATATAGAGAGTTATGACAGTATCATCAACAACAGTAAAAAATTCATATTCAGGTAATAGCTCAACTACAGCTTTTGCTTATAGCTTTAAAATATTTGCAGACACAGACCTACAAGTTATTATACGTTCCTCTACAGGAACAGAAACAACAAAGACTCTAACAACACACTATACAGTATCTGGTGCAGGAGATGCTTCAGGCGGAAATGTAACTTTCACGACAGGCAATACACCTGCTACTGGAGAAACTGTGGTTATTAGAAGAGCTGTTCCGCAAACTCAGGCTATAGATTATATAGCCAATGATCCATTCCCTGCGGAAACACACGAAGAGGGTTTGGATCGTGCAACAATGACGATTCAACAAATGCAAGAAGCATTAGATCGTTCATTTAAAGTTTCAAGAACAAACACTATTACTTCATCAGAGTTTACAGATAGTGCATCTGACAGAGCATCTAAAGCTCTAGGATTTGATAGTTCTGGTGATTTAACAACAGTAGCTGATTTTTTACCTGCAGGTGGAGATTCAGCAATGTTTCAATATTCAACAACAACAGCAGATGCTGATCCTGGAGCAGGAAAATTTAGATTAAACAATGCAACAATATCTAGTGCAACTGAAATGTACATAGATGATTTAGAATTTAATGGTACAGATGTTTCAGCATGGGTACAAAGCTGGGATGATGTTACAGGTAACGACACCAACAGAGGTCGAATAAGAATTTCAAAAGCCAACACACTAGATACTTGGATGGTATTTAAAGTAACTGGTGCAATTACAGATGCAAGTGGTTATTCAAAAATAAGTTTAGTTTACATTGATACTGCTGGTACATTTGCTGATGATGATAAAGTATTTATTTCATTTGTAGCAAGTGGAGAAGATGGTGCAATACCAGGATATTTCTATAAGTTTGACACAGGTACATCTGATGCAGACCCTGGTGCTGGAGAGATAGCATTTAATAATGGAACATACGCTTCAGCTACAGAAATTTATATTGATGATGCTGATGCTAATGGTGTTACAGTTTCAACAGATGTTTTAACGTGGGATGATAGTACCTCTACGATTAGAGGTAGCTTAATGATCTATGACATTAACGATAGATCGACTTATGCTAGGTTTAATATAACTGGTGCTTCTACAGATGCTTCAGGATATGTCAAACTAACAGTTACCCACGTAGCAAGTAATAATACATTTAGTGCTGCTGACGAACTATCAGTGCATTTTTCAAGGTCTGGTAATAAAGGAGACACAGGATCAACTGGTTCTACAGGATCAACTGGTTCTACAGGTGCAACAGGAGCTTCAGGTACAAACTCACAACTTTCAATGACATTTAACAGCTCAACTTCTGATGCTGATCCAGGTGCAGGTAAAATAGCTTTTAACAATGGTACACTATCAAATGTTTCAATTTTATATGTAGATGATGCTGATGATGCAAGTGCAGACATCTCTTCATTTGTACAATCCTGGGATGACGTATCTAACGCAGCAGCAAGAGGAATTGTAACTGTAACTAAAGAAGGTACACCATCTACTTATGCAACATTTAAAGTAAATGGTGCTGTTACTGATGCAAGTGGATATACTAAAGTTCCAGTAACTCATGTAGTAAGTGCAGGATCATTTTCTAATACAGATGGTGTTGGAGTACATTTTAGTTATTCTGGTGCAGATGGTTCTGGTGATGTTTCTACAGATGGAGTTCAAACTTTAACAAACAAAACTTTAACTTTACCAAAAATAAATGAAGATGTTACAACAACTTCTACTTCAACAGAGTTAAATAAACTAGATGCACTAAGTAGAGGAAGTATTATTTATGGTAACTCTAGTGCAGCTACAGCAATTTTAACTAAAGGTAGTGCGGACACAGTATTAACATCAGATGGAACAGATATAAGTTGGCAAGCTGCTTCTACTGGTAGAACAGGCACAGTTGACTGGCAAACAGGATCAATTAAAACAAGTACATTTACAGCAGCTAATGGTGAAGGTTATTTTGCAAATACATCAGGTGGTGCATTCACTATGAATTTACCAGCAGGTTCTGCTGGAGCAATCGTATCGGTTGTAGATTACACAAATACTTTTCAAACAAATAATTTAACAATTACACCAAATGGATCAGAAAAAATTGGAGGAATAGCAACTTCTGCAGTTTTAAGCACCGAAGGACAATCAGTAACTTTAGTTTATATAGATGGAACTGAAGGTTGGAAGAACGTTCAAGATTCAACTTCAAATGTTACAGGAAATCCATTTATAGTAGCAACAGGAGGTACAATTACTACTTGTGGAAATTTTAAAATTCATACTTTTACTGGTGATTCAACTTTTACAGTTTCATCAACAGCTTCATGTTCAGCTAATAATGCTGTGGCATACATGGTAGTAGCTGGTGGAGGTGGTGGTGGAGGTGACGCTGGTGGTGGTGGAGGAGCAGGAGGATTTAGAGAAGGAACAACTGCACCAGTAGTTCCCTACACAGCTTCTCCTTTAGTAGCTCCAGCAGGAATAACAGTTACAGCACAAGGATATCCAATTGCAGTGGGTGGAGGTGGACCAGCAGGTGCAGGTCAAGGACCTGAATCTCCAAATGCACCACAAGGTTCAAAAGGAACACCTGGTGATGTTTCAACATTTTCATCAATAACATCAGCAGGTGGAGGAGGTGGAGCAAAAGAACCTAGTTCACCAAGTCCAGGACCAAATGACGGACAAGGATTACCAGGAGGTTCAGGTGGTGGTGGTAGTTACACTTCATCAGGAAAACCTTTAGCAGGAAAAGCAGGAACAGGTAACACACCTCCAGTTAGTCCAGCACAAGGTACAGATGGTGGTCAAGGTCCAATAGGTACAGGATCGCCTTCTAACTCATCAAGTGGTGGTGGTGGAGCAACTGCTGCTGGTACAGGCACAAATCCACCTGGAGCTGGTGGTGCAGGTGGTGCAGGTGCAACAACACATATTTCAGGTTCTCCAGTAGCTTATGCTGGTGGAGGTGGAGGTGCAGGAGGTTCTGCTGGACCAGGAGGAGCAGGTGGAACAGGTGGTGGTGGAGCAGGTGGAAATACAGGTAATCCAGGTAATGCAGGTACAACTAATAGAGGTGGTGGTGGCGGTGGAGGTTTTCCAGACCCACAATCAGGTGGTGCTGGAGGATCAGGTATAGTAATATTAAGATATAGATTTCAATAGTTGAAATAAATTAACAAATAACATATAAGGATAAACATTGTGGCACATTACGCAAAATTAGGTATTAATAGTAAAGTTATCTCAGTTCACGTTGTTAATAATGATGACTGCTTAAATGCTGATGGTATTGAAGATGAAGAAGTAGGTAGACAATTCTTAGAAAGAATACATAACTATCCTATTTGGGTTAAAACATCTTACAATACATTAAATGGAAAACATAAAAATGGTGGTACACCTTTAAGAGGTAACTACGCAGGTATAGGTATGATTTATGATGAAGATAATGATCTTTTCATTTCTAAAAAACCTCATGCTAGTTGGACTTTAAATGTTGCAGAAGCAAGATGGCAATCACCAATAGGTGATCCTCCAGAATTATCAGAAGAGGAACAATTAACTCATATATATGACTGGGATGAGTCTAATGGAAGTTGGAATAAAAATAAAGTAGAAAAATAATTTATGCAGAAGGTGGTACTGTCTGAAATTAATTTAATACATAGTTCTGTTGATCTTCCTAAAGGTTTTGAAATTAATAGAGATAAAATTAAAAACGATATTATTAAATCTTTTATAGATAAAAAACGAATCAACACAAATCCAAAATCATATTCATACAAAGATTATAAAGTAACTTTTTCACAACCTTTACAATGGTTAAAAGATTATATTAGAGATAATATTAGAGTAGAGTATGGATTTACTTTAGTTGATAAATCACAACATGGTAATGTTTTTAATCCTAAAGAACAATCTTATTTAAGACATGAAATAGACCCTGTAGATTTAATAAACTCACCTGATTACACATTAATTTATGCTTTAGATTGTGAAAAAAATTCTTGTGAACTTGTTATTGAGTATGATGATAATAGAAGAAAAAATAGAACTTGGCATTTACCTGTGTATAACAATCACTTCTATATGTTTCCTGCCACACAGAAATACTTTATAACTAAGAATAACTCTAAACAACTAAATGTTCTATTGACTATTAATTATGAATATATCTAATTACTATTGGTATTTTCAATCTGCTATACCACCAAGAATTTGCGACATGATTGTTAAATATGGTCAAGCAGAAAAGAACAGAGAGATTATGGCTATTACAGGTGGTTATGGTAGAGATAGAGATTTAAATAAAAATCCTCTTAATAAAGATGAAATAAAAAATTTACAAAAGAAAAGAGATTCTAATATTGTTTGGATGAATGATAAATGGATATATAAAGAAATACATCCTTATGTTCATATGGCAAATAAAAATGCAGGTTGGAATTTTAATTGGGATTGGTCAGAGCCTTGTCAGTTTACTATATATAAAAAAGGACAATACTATGATTGGCATTGTGATGGTTGGGATGAACCTTATCAGGTAGAAGGACCAACTAAAGGAAAGATAAGAAAATTATCTGTAACAGTTAGTTTGACAGACCCAAAAGAATACAAAGGTGGAGAGCTAGAGTTTGATTTTAGAAACTTAGACCCTGATAAAAAACCAAATATCAGAGTTTGTACTGAAATATTACCTCAAGGTTCTTTAGTGGTATTTCCTAGCTTTGTATGGCACAGAGTTAAACCAGTAACTAAAGGAGAGAGGAATAGTCTAGTGATATGGAATCTAGGTTATCCATTTAAATAATATGAATGATATAAAACAAGGCGGAAGTAGTAAACCTAAAGGTCATGTAGATTTTAAATTTTCACTTTATTTTCAAACACCAATATGGATTGCAGAAGTACCTATGTTTCTTAAAAACGCAACTAAAGTAACAGATAAATATATTAAGAAAGCTGATAAACTTTTAAAAGATAAATTAAAAAATGAACCTAAATGGAAAAAAGATATAGGTACATTTGGCTTATCAAAACATAGTGAAAGTTTTTTTAATGATCTTAAAGTAAAAGACTTAGTTGAATTTATAGGTCAACGATCTTATGAGTTTTTAAATTGGCAAGGATTTAATTTACAAAATCATAGCTTACACTTTACAGAATTTTGGGTTCAAGAGTTTAGTGAAAAAGGTGGTGGTCATCATGATACTCATGTTCATTGGAATCAGCACGTTTCAGGATTCTACTTTTTAAAATGTAGTGAAAAAACTTCTTTTCCAATATTTCATGATCCAAGACCAGGTGCAGAGATGACAAAGATACCTTTAAAAAATCAATCACAAATTACAATGGGAACTAATCAAGTTCATTACAAGCCTAATCCAGGAACTATGATTATTTTTCCAGGTTATGTTCCACATCAGTTTGCAGTAGATGCAGGAATAGAACCATTTAGATTTATACATTGGAATATAAAAGTTGTTGAAACAACAATATCAAAAGAAAGGAGTAATAATAATGAGCTTCCAAAAAAATAAATATTGTTTAATTAAAGAAGCTGTACCAAAAGATATAGCTACATTTGTTTACAATTATTTTTTACTTAAAAGACAAGTGGCTAGAACTTTGTTTGACGAGAAATATATATCAAACTTTACAGAAGAATGGGGTACTTGGGTAGATTCACAAGTTCCAGGGACATATTCGCATTATTCAGATATAGCTATGGAAACATTGCTTATAAGAACTTTACCTATTATGGAAAAGAAAACAGGACTTAAATTAAATCCTACTTATTCTTATGCTAGAATATATAAAACAGGTGATGTGCTACACAGACATAAAGATAGATTTTCATGTGAAATATCTACAACATTAAACCTTGGTGGTGATCCATGGTGTATATATTTAGAGCCTAAAAAAAATGTAGGTATACCTGATGGAAAAAAAATAACAGTATCAAGTAATAATAAAGGAACTAAAGTTATTTTAAAACCAGGTGATATGCTTGTTTATAAAGGTATGGAGTTAGAACATTGGAGAGAAGAGTTCCAAGGTGATAACTGTTGTCAAGTTTTTTTACATTACAACGATCAAAAATCTAAAAATGCACAACAAAATATTTATGATCGTAGAAAACATTTAGGACTTCCTTCTTATTTTAAACAATGATATAGGAAGATTGGGGTGGGTCATACCTAAACCACCTGACTCATCCCTTTAAAATAAATATCAATTACACCCCATATCTGATAATAAAATTAAATGAAGTTTATGTTAATTTTAAAGGTATGTTCCGTTGTACACTTGAATTGTTTACCACCAATTCAGGACAATTTTTTATTTAATTCTTGGTCAGAATGTGCTAGTGCAGGTTATCTACGATCTATTGAAACAAATAATAATATAGGTAGTATTATGGTTAATAGAAATAAAATTGTTG
>Ga0208919_1002050_pt1 | contig 10873 bp, 13 predicted proteins | sample 4_EtaG_FD_184076 | JGI IMG/M metagenome (GOLD analysis project Ga0208919, IMG submission 184076) | Marine viral communities from the Subarctic Pacific Ocean - 4_ETSP_OMZ_AT15127 metaG (SPAdes) (version 3) | ecosystem: Environmental > Aquatic > Marine > Oceanic | place: Pacific Ocean | collected... | reverse complement strand
TCGTAGTGCCGTCCGCCTTAGTTCCAGCATTGTAACCCGCTCCGGGCCAAATACTCTTAACTAAGTAAGAAGTAGCCGAAGGGTCAGCAGTTACACCACTAGCAACCACAGCGGAAGCTGCGGTTGATGCTGCACCTACGCCGCCCTTAAGATCAATGGGGCGTAAGCCAGCGAGATCCTCATAAATACCGCCATCGTCAAGAACTTCCATCTTCACATCTACGGTCGCCGTTCCACCCGCAGCCAGTCCAACAATGAAGGATGAGGCATCAACGGTGTTTGCTTCAGCAAAAGCACCAACTCGGTTAGCATCTAATGAGCCTCCAATAACCTTCTTCAAGGCTTCAATGGTGGTAGCTCCTTCAGACGAAGACGTAGTTAAAGTTCCCTTCGGAATGGAGTAGGTCTTAGCATCTACAATCTTGGTTCTATCGTTATCATAAGTAGTAATGGTAAAGCGCACCGAGGAGGTACCAAAGTCAGCACTTCCAAGAGCGGACATGCCGTATAGACCACCTGCCACATAACCAGCGTCTCCCGCTCTGTGCCCTTGAGCATAGATGGGGGCTGATTGCGTACCACTAACGAGGACCGCAGGGCAACCACCAACGGAGACTGCTGCGGAGGCTGCAAGTCTACTGGAGTCAGATACACGGACAAAGCGCATAGAGTTAGTAGATTCTAAAATCTCTAACGCGCCTTCGAGAGCCTGACCCTTAATGTGTTCGCTAGGCTCACCAAAGGTGTCGATAAGACCTTGCTGGCTAGTGACCAGCGTAGCCTTTTGGTTGCTAATTCCTGCGATGGGGCCTCTATCTGCGAAGCCAACGATACCAACAACAGAGGAATTAATTTGTGCGGGATAGTCAGAAATGTCCTTTTCGATGACATATACACCGGGACTTACATAGTTTGCCATTTATATTCTCCTTATGCGTTTTTAATAGCGATTAGATTCCGTTGTTGATATCTAATAACGTGATCAGTGATGTATGAAGCTGGCACTGTGATCGACTGCTTGGGCGTTAGATAATAATCCTCTACACCCTTGGGGGTTCGGAGCGGGAGGCTCCAGCTTTGTAGGCTTACATTAGTGATGGTCTTCATAATTTAATCTCCATATTATGTACTGTTCCTAGCACATATTTTGGTCATTTTTTTTAGTAGATCGGAGAATCAATAGACAATTGTTGAATTTCTCCAGTATTAGTAATCAAGAATTTAGGATTAGGGACATACGCCTCTAATTTGATATTAAAGGTCCGTTGTAAAATCCTCTCTTCTCTATCCGCAGTCTCTACAGTAGACTGATCGTTCTCCGAATCAATGTATGCCATGGCTGTATTAGTGTACGAATTTTTTACCACCATATGCGGATTGAAAAGCAACCTAATCTGCTCACAGAGTTGATCCATATCGGCTTTGTACTTGCACCAAATATTAATACCATACTCAATGTCTACAGCCCTAGGAGCTTCACTAATTACCCGCACTGCTCGTTTCTTTAGGTCACTCCAGAAAACCTCGTTTACAATTTGAGGAGCCCCTCTTCGACGGTTATCAGCATTTTGAGACTGGGTTTGGTTGATAGAAACAATAGGAAGAATGATATTATTATCTTGTTCGAGCTTTCCAATCGTTCTTTCGGGGTTTGCATGTACACATTTGACATCAATTAATTCAGTCTCTGAGTTAATGTATGCTAAAGTTCCCAACCTAGAGATTACATATCTAAGAGCTTCCTTGTAAAACATAGGAATTTTGTTTTCTCTAGTAGTTCTTTGGAAGATTTTTTCTCTAGCCCAAACCATGGGGTCGGCTCCCGTAGAGGATACATCGGCAATACTCCCTGTCCCTACACCTTCTATGAGCGTAGAGTTTTCTACATATCCAGAAGAGTCTATGGATTTATACACCATCATAATTCTCCTGTATAGTCTTGATAGTTTCTGGCCTACTTAAAGGTTCCGAGGAGTCTGTAAGCGGAGTATCCTGTACATCTGCTGAGTCGCGGAGGAGTTTAGCAGAGCAAACTAAGTGGTACACGCCATAAATTTCAAAGCTATCTTCTTGCACTTCGATAACTTCGTATTTTTGGTTTTGAAATTTAGGTTGGAGAACATCTCCCGGCTTAAGATGTCCTTTGATTCTCTGCTCCATGTAGGTCTTATTAAAGATAAACAATTGATCGTTAGTAAGTTCAATACCAAACTGAGTTAAGTTTTCTTCTAAGACTTTGGGTTCGTAGTGCCCATACACCAGAACAGGCTGCTTAGATACAGGCTTGTTTCTAGCCTCCATGTAAACTTCATCGTACTGATCATCCCCTTGAACATACTGGTAGTATAGAATCTGAGATCCTGAGATCTTAATCATCTCATCGTCCACTAAATTAAACAGGTTAATGTCAGGGTTAGTGGGGTCAAAGAAATTAAGCTGACCGTCTGAATCCTCAAGCTGGGGAAGAGGGGCAGGTGTTACACCGACTTTGAAGTTTTTGTGGGACATTAGTATGTGGAGAATCTAGCAGGTTCTTCAAACTCATTTAGCAAGCGTTCTAAAAGCTCCTTCTTTTCTTCTGCACCTTCTTTTACTAATAGGTCACCATTTAGTTTTGCGCCTCCTCCGGGAGAAGGAACTGTTTGATATTTACCTCTGATCTGACCCAAAGTAGCCTTAGCACAAGCTAAAGCATACAGTTGAATCCAATTGCGGTAAGCAGGATGAAGAGTATCTGAGTTAAGACCACGGTATATAAGGATAACAGTTTGTAAATCCGATACAGGTCGTGGTTCAATTTGAAGATATTGATTATCAAGAACGGAGAAAGAACCTTCTTGACCTAAAATTTTTCGCGTCATTTCCAAGTTTTGTTGTAGAAGATAAAAGTCTCCTACACCAAAGTTTTGAAAAAGATAATTATCTTGGAAGTACTTGATAAAGAAATCAAACTCTAGAGTTCCTGCTTGGCTCTGAATAGATAGCAGTGTTTTCTTGTATACAACATACTCTAAATTGTTGAGAATATAAGAAGGAACTTGATAAAGGGCTTGACCAGAGGTGGTCTGGAAAGTAGCCATCTGCGTAGAAAATAACGGGGCATGATTATACATCGTCCCCACCGCCTCATCAATGCAGGTTTTAAGCTGATAAGGCGTAAGCTCTACGCGAACCACAGGATGTCCTAATCGGGCGAGAATAAAATCTTTAAGGTTCTCATCAAAGTGAGTCCACTCAACACCATCAACCATGGTAGTGTTATTGAGCTTATCATAATCAATCTCATTCCTACCTAAGTGTCCATCACCTGTGCCATCATTGATATTACTTCCCGCATACTTAGAAAAACTATTTCCCCAAGATGCCATCTTAGGTTGCAAAACGGCCATGAGCTACTCCTTAAAATTTGTCAGCAGGAAGATCAATCTTTGATGGATTTTCTTTTTTTTCTACAACCTTTTTCTTTTTCACCACAGGTTTGGGAGCGGGTTCAGTGGCAGCCTTAGGCACTTCTACGGGCACGAACCACTCATGAGGAGCCGACTCAGCGTCGATGCTTACACCTACGCGAAAAGTTTGAAGTCGATCTTCATGAAAAATAACTAGGTCTTTTGGACCTTTCATAATAAACTTTGCCATAAGACTAACCCTTCTTCTTCTTTTTAAGAAGTTTCGTCTTAGTCTTAGGAACCTCTTTAACTTCTACAGGAGCGGGAGCAGCAACTTCTTCAACAACTGGGATGAGAACCTGCTTAGTTCCACCGGGAAGCCATTCAAGCTCCACCGTATCGCCTTGCATCAAGTCTACTCGTTGTCCTGTTTGGGGGCACGGAGACTTAACCGTGATCATCGTATCGCCAATATATCTGTATTTCATAATAACACCTCATATTATATAGGCATAAAAGAAGAGCCGGGAAACTTTAATTTCCCGGCTCTTATTACTTTCTAACTCAGATCAGCTTACTGAGCAGGAGGAACAACAAGGTTCACACCCTGCGCCCAGCTTGCGGCACCTGCGTTCGCGTTCGAAGCCTTACTTGCTGGCTGGAACATGAAGTCGGCGTTAGCACCGATGAGTCGGATGATTCTGTAGAATCGGGACTCAGGAGTCACAGCGGCCTTACCGTAGCGAGTCAGGATACCCTTTCTCGGCTGGAAGGTCTGCGGATCAGTGATGGTCGGCAGTTGCTGGAGCGGGATGTACGGGCAGTAAACGTAGCCAGCGTCCATCGGGCCAGAACCCTTGTAACCAAGCATGATCTCGTCCTCTGGGTACATAGGATCAACATAGAGATCGTATCTACCAGCGAACTTACCCTTGTACTCAATCGAGGTCGCGCCGATGTTCGTCGGACGATCAGACTGAGGATAGCCACCCTCAAGCTTCGCAGCAGACTCAAGCATCGAGGCGATAAGCGGAGAAGTAATCATCCAGCTACCCGGACCACGGAAGGTCGTGCGGTAGATATCCATCGAAGCAAAGTTAATTGCGGCAAGAAGGTTAGCGTAGATCTGACCAACGTGCTGAGGAGCAAACGGGCTGCTCGACCGCATGAAGGTGCCAGACATATCAAAGAGGTACACGTTACTGTTCGTACCAGAGGGGTTAAACGCACCAGCGTTAGCGAAGTCGTACAGGTACTCAGCAGGGGTGAAACCACCCACGGCACCAGTGGAAAGACCAGCGGTATCAGGAGTAGTAGGCGTGTTACGGCCCGTAGCACCGAAGTTGTTGGAGTTGCCCATGTCGAGAGACTGACGGTTCCAACCAGAGAGACCCGAAGGATCGTAAGCGATCATACGAAGATCTTCGATAAGCTCACGGTCGATTTCCAAGGTAAGTTCCTTAGAAAGAAGATCCGTAAGTTCACCTTCAAGATCAAGGTTATGGTACGCACGAAGATCCTGAGCCGCTTCAAGAGTCCAAAGGGCTCTCATCTTGCGGGTACGCGACACAACGGGCTGCTGCTCGATGTGCATGTTCATCTCAGGGATTTCGTTGCCGCTCAGAGCTTCACCAGCGGAGACACTGTAACCAAGAATGGTCGAAGCATCAGGCCAAGAAGCAATCTGACCACCCATGGTAGTCGATGGCGAACCAGAAAGGTTACCAAACACAGAACTAAAGTTGTTCGTGTCCGAACCAGTGAGGTTAGCAGCAGGATCACCCGTGGCGTTACGGAAAACGGCACTAGCCGTTTGCCCACCGTAGGTTAAGCGATACTTGCTGTAGATCGTTTCAGTACGACCCCAAGCACCAGCAACACGGTCAGCACCCAGATAGAAAATCTGAGAAACAGGACCACCCATCGGCTGGACACCGACGATGCTGTTGGCGATTAGTTGTGGATAAACCCGTCGAACAAGGGGGAACGCGAACTTCTGGAACGTGCCAAGCTTACCAACCGTGGTCGGAGCATCAGCCTCATCAACTCTATCATTCTTTTCAGCAATGATAGACTTAGCTTGGTTCTCAAGAAGTTGAGCAGTAACTTTACGAGTGTAGTCGTTACTGATTCCCTCAAGCACAGGTTGCCACTTAGTTAAAATTTGTGAATTGTCATCTAACATAGTTTTTTTCCTTACTTAAGATTGGAATGAGGCATGAACTTCATAACCTCGGGGGTTAAGAGGTCATTAACGGACTGTGCTTCAGCCCTACTTGCCTCCTTTTTGTCAACATCTTCTGCGATGATAACGGCTTTTTCCGAAGACTTAAACGGCTGATCCTTAGATTCCTCTAAAACATCGACAGCCTCTAAGAGAGTAGCCTTATCTTCAGTAAGCTTATCAACTTTCGTTGAAAGCGCATTCACAGATGTCGCCAACTTTTCGTTTTCCTCAAATGATTTTTTGAGTTCTTCCGTTAAGATGTTAACTTCTGCTTCAAACTCTTGCTGCTCCTGAACGAGATCGGAAATGGCATTATCCTCATCATCCTTTCGCAACTCCAGTGCCATCAAAGTCTTCACAGATTCAAACAACGAAGCATTACGCATCGTTTCGTTCTCTTCTTGAAGCTCTCTAACAGCTTGGTCCTTTAAAGTGTCCACGCGAGCGCGAATAAACCCTTGAACCTTGGCCTCTAAGCCTCGGATCTTTTCGTCTACTTGCTCGGTAATTACACTGTTAACTAGCATAGCGATTTCAGATACTGCTGCTTCTGAGAGACCCTCAGGTAACAATTCTGCAATCGGTAGCGTCTGTTCTTTAGTTTTGTCCATATAAATAAACTCCAGTCATCAGATTATGTACAGATGATATGTATTAAAAATTAAAAATAATTATTTTTTGCTTAGTTTGTTTCTAAGCATAGTAATAAATACCTTTTCAGCTAAGGCTTTATCATAGGTAGCCTTTACGGTGTCTTCGATAAACTGGGAGTCATTACTCTCATTCACTAGACCGGGGAACGCCCCCTTAGTTGACGGATCAGCTACCAAATCAAAGGTAACTAATTTAAAATCATCATTAACCATAGCGTAATCGCCCTTTTCGGTTAATGATCCCATTCCTCTAGAGGAAATTCCTAGTTTAACTCCGCCCTTAATAAGAGCTTGAGCTACTTGACCACAAGGAGTATTGAGAATTTCAGCCTCTCCGATCATATCATTACCTCTCATCTTGAGATTGGTAACGAGATGAGAAACATTCCCCAACTTGACAGCATCATGCGTGGGGTGATCTAACTCTCCCATAAGTCTACGCTCTTTAATGGCTTCGTCCAGTCGAGACATCTCCCTAACAAGCAATTTCTTTTCGTAAATTCGTTTGTTATGGTTCGGTGAGTCGGCTCTTTGGAAAATACCTGCGATCTTCATCGTGCCATTAGCCTTAGACTCTTCTAACACCTGTAAATTTTCAATAATAAAAGTATCTGAAATGAACATTACTTATCTCCTGCTGCTTTTTTAGAATTTTTGATCTTATTCTCAGCACCGGGACCGTACTTCTTCATAAGACGATTACTTTTAGCTGAACCATGTTTCAGCGAAGTTCGCATTGAGTGAGCTTTCACGCTCTTCCAATTCGATGAAGGGGTAGAAGAGCCGGGAGTAAACCCTTTAGCAATTTTGCCACTACTCTTTTTCCCCCATCCCGCCTTAGAGACTACATACAACCTATCAGAACCTTTTGTGCTAAAAATCTGGCCGATGTGGCCCTGCTCTAAGGCTTTAGCAATTGTAGCAAAGACACGAACTCTAGACTTGCCTGATTTAACAGCCCCCTTACCCTTCGCACCTTCCTTAGAAGAGAACTTTTCACGGCCCTGCTTAGATCCTTTAGCTTTAGCTGCATCTTCATTGAGAAGAGTGAATAGGCTCATGAGGAGGCTCTCCGAGATTTAATTCGTTTAAGCATAGCTTTCATCGGATCTTTCTCTTCTTCCTCTTCATCTTCTTTCGCCTTACCGGGACCAGCCATGTTGACCCCTAGCGACCCTACCGCAGTCATTTCTACCAACGTACCTCTAACTTCAGCAAGTAAGTCTCTAACTTCTTGAACTAAAATACAAAGATCATTAACTTCTTGCAGCGGTTGAGCTACAGGAGGAGCTACGGACTCCACTAAAGGTTGGGGCTGGGGAGTGGCTACGGGAGCAGGAGCAGCACCACCAAGGATGCTATTCATAAAATCATCAGGGACTTCAACATTAGAAATGTCCAAAGAAGATTGGCTTTCTACGACCAAGGGGTCGGTACTATTAGCTGGCAAACCCCCTGCGTGGGAGGTAGGAGCAGGAGCAGGAGTACCTTGAGCGGTATCCTGCGCCATGATCTGTGCAGCTAAATCTCCAACTGAAGAATTATTCATTTACTCCCTCACTTACCAGCGGCAGACTTCTTGAGTTCCTTAACCTTAGACATTACAGTCTTTTTCTTCTCGTTCGCCTTCTCTTTTTCGATGGCATCAAGATCAGCATCCGTGGGCTCCACATCGTCTTCATCCGCAGCTTCTTCTAACGAAAGAAGAGCGTCTTGAATTTGACCAACGTGTTCAGCGATCTGCTCGTCACTAAGGGCTTCCTCAAGAACGGACTCGCACAGAGGGCAAACATGCTCCTCAACGCTTTCCTTCATCTCATCCTTATCATCATCTTCGAAGTCTTTGCCAGCGTGAGTCTTGGACTTGTCGCCCTTGCGCTGGTCAGTGGTGAAATCAGGCTTGTCGCCCTTCTTGGATTTTTGGTTGGACTTGTCACCTTTACGGGCTCCAGTGGTGAAATCGGGCTTGTCTTCGGGCTTATCCTTGCTCTTGTCGCCTTTCTTCTCACCTTCGGTGATCGAAACACGGGCAGCGTCCCAAGCAGCATTCTTGACCAGAGCGTCAATGAAGCCCTCGTCTACTCTAATATGATCAGTCATAATTTTTTCCTTATAAGTTAGCTCAGGACTGAGATGTCCCTACATTATATTTATATACCCTACCTCGGGGATATTATTTTTTATTTAATTTTGTTAATTAGCTGTTACTGTACTTTGAGCCACATCTGAAATAACGTGTGTTCCGGGTCCAGCGTAAGTATCACCCAGCCTACCAATTTCCTTCCCATTAGCAAAAACATTAGGTGAGTAAGTATCACATATAGGAGCATGAGGAGCGCAAACAAACGTAGGATGAGACACCATAGCATCGCCATTTCTTACTACGCCTACCCCTTCTACAAAAACATTAGGAGAACATAGATCTGATTTTTGCTTAGAAGGAGTCCCGCACGGAGTGGGAATACTAGGCATGGGATTGCCGTGGTCACAAGTAACGTCGGCGGTCTTATCTCCTCTGGCAATTAATGGCATTAGTATAGTTTTCCTTTGTATCGACTATCGAAGTATGGTAACTCTCTGGGAACAATAGTTTGTTTTTGCTGGCTGGTAAGGTCAGTCCCTGTTAAGCGAGCAGCAGTAAGATAAGTTTTTTCTGTTGCATCTTTAAGAGCAGGGTAAACCTTAATATTATTATAGACACCGTTGAATAGCCTAAATCTGATTCCGGGAGGAATTTGGAACATCTCAACAAATTGCGTTAAGTTGAAGAAAGAAACTAAATCACCCTTGGGTAATCGTTTTCCATGATACCCGTCTTGGAGATCATAGTTATCGTCAATATCCTTAATGGTATTATATACCGTTCCAAAAGAAGATCGGGAAGTAGAAAAAGCGGAAGAAGTTTTAGACAGCTTATTCGTGTAATCCCCAGAGCTAAAGTTTTTAGCCCACTTCATACCGTAGATGCTCTGCTTACCAGAGATATCAGTGGACTCTGGCACACTCTTAACATAGGATTCCTCTTGTACAGACTTAAAGGGAGAAGGTAGTAAAGTAATAGTTCTCTTGATAGCCTCTCCAGTCTCATAGACCACTAATTCAGATCCTCCTTGCAAAGGGTTGTATCTTATTTCGTCTGTTGGGGCTAATGCAAAATCAGTATAAATCTGACGAGGATATACCTTATCATCTAACGGAGCATTAACTGAGTTAAAGGTAGCTTTAATCTTGATAGTTGTTTGCTTTGAGTCAAGAAGATAATTCCAAATGGGATCATCAGAAGCAATATAGAAGGTGGCGCGAGGCCCAATATAAGGGGAGACAACCGAATCTAAAGTAGCATCTGAGTCTCCCGGTTGCCACGCTAATTGATAAGTTACTTCTGTTCTACGAATTTCTGGGACACGGTTTGGTACTTCTTCGATTGTCTCCCGCATACTAGAGAAAATTAAGATCTCAGGAATAGTAACGGGTGTAGAACAAACTTCAATGTCTCCACTTGAAGGGGGGAAAGAGCTAACCTCAAAGACAGTTCCAGTAGTTTGGTCGCTCAGTAACTCTTCTATTACATTTTTTTGATTAGAATCAAAAGCATAGGCAATATTTCTATTAGACTTTAGTTCTACTTTATCTACGCTTCCATCTTGCTTAACAATACCAAAGAATTCGTTTTGTTGTTTAGGTTTACTGTAAGTACCTGAGGTGGTGACAACGGGTAGCCCATCGTCATTGCTAAATCTAGCCCCAGTTACCTTTCCACTTCTAGCAACAATGGGTAACGTAAGATCAATATCTGTGGGAATCTGTCGAGTGCGTCTAACCGTTTGTTGAGAATTACCGTTAGCCTTATAGACTTGAGGATTTAAGCTTCGCCTAGTTTGTCTGATAAGATTGTAAGCCGCTTCGCGTCGGTTAACAGTATTGACTTGCGGTAACCCTTTAGGCCATACAGTTAGCGAAGTTTGTCCCATCTCTTTAATAAGCTGCGGACTATATTCGTTAAGCTTACCTTTCAAAATGGCTTGCTTCACTGCCTCCATAAGATAAGAATCTAGGTTGAGAGAGAATATATTTTGATTTTTAACAAAGTTTACGGCATCTAAAGTTGTTTGATTAAGAGAGTCTCGAATTAACTCACTATCAAACATAAACGCTCCCGCTGTGACTCCGTTGAAGGGTACGAAAGACTTTCCACCCTGTCCCTTAATCATATCGTTAAGCGTACTTTTGATGCGTTCATTTAAAATGTCCCCCGGATCCCCAAAAGCTTGAGTTCTCATCTCCGCTTTTCTTAAAATAGTTCTTGAAGATTGAACCGAAACATTTCTTTCTACATCGTATATTTGCATTGAAGGATCAAACTTTAGATACTCTTCAAACGGTTGAACCTCAGAGGCTGCCGCAGAATTATAAGTCTCTTTGGAGCCTTGAACGGTAGGGACCGTAGGTAGCGCGGGAGTAGTTATATTCTCTACGCCCACAATATTAGCCTCTCTAGGAAGAGCATTAGGCGTAGGTGAAGTCGGTAGGTTGGAGTTAGTGGGGGTTGGAGGTCTGTAAACCCCTCCTGAGTATGGGTCTAAAGCATTAGTAGGAACTACCTG
>Ga0208919_1002049_pt1 | contig 10874 bp, 11 predicted proteins | sample 4_EtaG_FD_184076 | JGI IMG/M metagenome (GOLD analysis project Ga0208919, IMG submission 184076) | Marine viral communities from the Subarctic Pacific Ocean - 4_ETSP_OMZ_AT15127 metaG (SPAdes) (version 3) | ecosystem: Environmental > Aquatic > Marine > Oceanic | place: Pacific Ocean | collected... | reverse complement strand
TTCCATATCATCCACTACAGATTTAGCACGTATATTTATTCTTGGTGGAATAACGACATCAGGATTTCTTACAATAACTCCATCTTGTAATATAAAGACTTCATCATCTATATCTGTATAACGTTTAAAACGTTCATTTGCTCCATCAACAATTTTTTGAGTAGGAACATCTTCTATACCTTCAGACATAACTCTAATTTGATTAGAATCTATTGCTATACGTTCAATAAGCCCATTAACCTGATTTCTGTTAATAGCAGTAGCAATACCAGTAGCTGCAAACCTAAACGGGGCAACTACTGCACGGGCTATGGCTTCTTCCATAACTTCTAACGGTTTAAGTGCTATCTCAGCACCACGTACAACCCCTCTGGCTGGTTGTGCCAAAGGTCTAGCTGCACCAGTTGCCGTAGAGAAACTGGATAGTCTTGGCCCAGTTCGTAATGTTTGCAATCCAGTTCTCATAACCCTTGCAGGTGGGATAGCAAAATATGGAAGTTCCTCAGCAATGCCTCTTGTGTATGGAGGAAGTTTATACAGGTCTTCTCCCACCTCTCTTCTTTCCCTGACACTCAGGGGTCTTCCCAGTTGTGCCTCTCTCTTCTGGGATTCTATGTCGATATTCTGCTTACGCATGGTATCGGCTTCAAATTCCATAGGCACGTTTATATTCTCACCTATCACTCCTCCAATGTTAGTAATAGGGTTCATATTTTGAAACTGTTCAAAAGCACCAGCAGGAGAGAAACTTCCTTCAGGAGTTATGTACTGGTCAAAACTAGGAACCACTCTTCCCTGTTGGAATCTACCTACAGCATCCCACCAAGCCTTATCTTCCTGAGGGCCAGTTTCTTGCCATTCAAACGGGAGGGGTTCAAGTGCTCTACTTACAACAGGAACTACACCACGCCTGTGTATGGCTTCAATTCCCTCTAGTCCCTGTTTAACTAGAGGTAAGTTAACTCCCGTTTCAAGAGCCTTTAATCCAGCAGGGGCAATATACTTGTCCCATATTTCAGGATTAATAGTCGGGAACGAATAGTTCATCATTAGAAGTATATATGCCTAGTTGTAGGTGAGAACCTCCTGTTAGACATACCTCTCTGTTGTGGTGTTAATGCTGAATACCTCTGTGTAAACGGGAACTGTCCTAGGTAATCAGTGAAACTTGTCATCTTTGAAGGGTCAGTTCTATTTGCCAGTTCTTTACCTTTAACTCCTAGATACTGGTTATAAACATCGGAGAACTGGTTACGGTAATAATCCTGAGCACGTTGTTGCATCGGTGCTGTTCCACCAAACTGAGTACCCCCCAACTGTCCCATGAAAGCAGTCTGGGGTTCCATCTCCAACATAGTCTGGTAGTAATCATCAAAAGCAGTAAAGTTATTATTCTTAGCCATAATTTCTCCTACCAGTTCGCTGCATTTGGATTTCCAAATTCATCAAGCATTCCTTCGTAATAGTTAGGTATATCTCTAGACCCTCCATAAGGGTCTGCTCCTGCTGCAACCACTGGAGGCATACCTACAGGAGTTACCGCAGGAGTTACCGCAGGAGTTACCGCAGGAGATATAGCAGGAGATATAGCAGGATTAGAATAAGGATTAACTACAGGAGTAGCTACAGGAGCAGGAATCGGTGATGCTGTAGGTGGTCGGTTATTAAACGATGTCTGTATCCAGTTAGCAAACTGGCTGGCTCCCTGTTGAGGGCCGTACTGTGTCTGCATCAAATCATATATATTACCCAAGTTATGAAACCCTGCACTTCCCAGACCTCTCGTACCCATTGCTGCCTCTGTAGCAGATAATATATCTTCCCTCTTAGGTTCTTCACCATATACAAGACTAAAAGTTGGGTCTATCATGGAATAATCTGTTCCACCAAGAGCTCTTAGATAATCAGAAAGCTGACCATAAGATGCCCTTACATCTCCAAGTCCTCTTCTCTGACCACTACCTAGATACTGTCCAAATGCAGGACCGGGGTTATAAGCATCAAATGTATCCCCTAATGCACCACTAGCCTGTCCAAGACGGAATCTACCCCATGCTGGGTTATATCCAGCATATAAAGAACGTTGACCAGCTGCTGAACCAAGTGCTCCAAGAGAAGCACCGGGAAACATAGACATCCTGTATCTCTGGAAAGCTGTGGTGGGAGATATATCTCCAAATTGACTTATGGATGAGGGTACATTCCCTCCTGCCATTGCAGCAGCCAAGTTAGCGTCTGCAACCTCTGAACTTCCTCCTAGAGTCATAGGTATGTTTCCTGTTCCACCGGGAGGAAGAGTATATGTAGGTACGTTACCACCGGGAGGTACGTTACCACCGGGAGGTACTACAGATGGTGGCACTGTAGGTGGTACTCCACCGGGAGGTGGGCCACCGGGGGGAGGTGGGCCTCCACCGGGTGGTGGTGGGCCTCCACCGGGAGGTGTTCCACCGGGAGGTGGTGGGCCACCGCCGGGTGGCACTACAAGTGGTGGGCCTGTAAATTCACTTGTCATTGACATTGAATCATCAGTAGGTGCTACAGGAACACCTCCTCCCCAACCTTCGTCCATACCCATCCTACTATCACCTATTCTTGTACCACTTGGAGATACAGCAGTATATATTGCTGGGTTTCTCCAATTGCCACTCCAATCGGCATTAGCAGCACCTCCTGCCCAACCTTCATCCATACCCATCCTACTATCACCACCTGTATATAAAGGAGTACCACCTCTTACGACAGCATCTGCATCTGCAGCACTCATTCCTGAAGTAGCCTGTATATTTTCAGTAGCAGTAATATTTTTATTAAAAGCATTAGGGGTGAACTTATTAAATGTAAGTAAGGAAGGTGCTCCCTTATCAAGTTCAGCCTGTCTGTCTAGTAAGTCTTTATAATTCCAAGTATCTGATTGACCTATGCCTTGCCTTTTAATTACATTAGGAGTATCTGTGGTAGCTGTTCCAATTTCATACCCCTTTGACCCAAAACTTCTCATGCTAAGAGGTACATCTACTACATTACCTGCATCGAAATTCTTTTCAAATGTATTCTGACCACCTACCCCTCCCAATTTAGTATCATTGGCATCCATATTTGCCAGAACGTAGTCAACCCATAAGTCATTATATGCTTTATCAGTTAGAGAACCCGAAGCTAACCCTAACTTTCTTTCTGCTTCAGCTTTAGTTTGCCCCGGTCTATTTATATTTTGAGTCTTCTGGGTAGATGAAAGATGTCCTTCATATGCCTGTCCAGTATTAGGGTCAAATCCAAGTGTTCCAAATTGATTAGCAATTGCGTCACCATCACCATAAAATCCAGTTACCCTGTCTGGGCGTTCTGTAGTAAAACCATTCCCAGAACCTACAGTTGGTGTAAATGAAGGTGTAGGTGTAACAGTATCTATCTCATCACGAGTTGCCATCATGGAAGCAGCAAGTGCTGCTGCGGAACCTGAAACTGGTTCTACTTCAGGGGTAGAAATTTCCCCTACTCCTGTCACACCTTCATCTCCAGTAGTAGTAAAAGGAGCAAAAGGATTTTGGTTATTGCCCTTATTATCCATAATTCCTGAGGCTACCCTTCCGATATCCTCTGGAGGAACTACTGCTAACTTATTCATATTGGCAAATAAGGATGGAACAAATTCAGTTTCCATCATCCATTCTTCATATTCACCTGCCATACTATCCTCCTCCTGCTGGTGGGATAAGACCCATGTTAGCCAGTCTTGTAGTTGTATCCTGTGCTCCGGGTCTTGGAGTTCCGGGTGGAACTGACGGGCCTACTGGAGCGGTTGGAGCAGTTGGTGGAACTCCCATACCAGCGTTAGGCATAACCATAGGTGAGGCTGTTGGGCCTCCTCCCGGCATTGGTGGTGGTGCTCCTCCCATTAATTCTGGTGGCATACCCTGTGGTGGCATACCCTGTGGTTGTGGTGGAGGTTGATTTCCAGCTGCCATCATCTGGGACTGTTCCATAGATTTCATCATGAACAGTTTCTGCAATTCACCCTGATAGAACATAGCCAAGTCCTGACGGCCCTGACGTATGGATGCCTGAAGAAGAGTCCAGAGTTGTGCTTCTGGAAGTATTCGTTCAGCCATCTGAGCATTGATAGCATCATCCATCTGGTCTGCTGACTGCAATCCAAGAACATGGTCACGTATAAATATATCTGGTAGTAACGGTGTCGGGCCTTCCCTAGCTATCTGAGCCATGCTCATCTTGGACATATCATCTTCTGGAAGCTGACCGATAAACTCTATCTCAGGGTCACCAGAGTTCTTGATAATATCCGATGAAATCTCCTCAGAGAAATACATCCTGTTTCTATCCTGACCGCTTACTTCTATAGATTTAAAAGCACCAGTTATGTACTGGTCACTCAGCATCTTTGCTATAGACATATATGCACGTTCCAGAGCCTGTAACCGTGGAACTAAAACAGTTTCAACACCCTGTCTTAGTGTATTGATAGCAAAACCTGACAGTTGGAACTCAAGCTGACCGTAGATAGAGTGTGGTAATCCACCTCTCTGCATCTCACCAGACACCATTCCCATGAAGGCTCCAGATTCTCTGGCCATCTCAAGCAGTCCGAGAGGTTCAACGTCCTCTCCCTGACCAAGTGCTATCTCTGAACCTTCCTTGAACGGGTCTTCTTCCAGTGTCTTTGTACCATCTCTGGATTTAACCTTTAGCCCCTGTCTTCTTGAGCGTGCTGTTAGTTCAAGCATGACGCTCATCATAAAGTTATGTTTTTCAAACAGTTCACGGGAGGACTTGTAGCAAGACTCCCCGTAATCTTCTATGGTGTCGTTATTTCCCGTATCGGAAATTGCCTGAACCATAGGTGTAGCACCAACTGGGCCGATAAATACAGGAACACGGTCATATCCGTGCTTGGTTCTTCTCTTTAGAACGGTATCATCACTGACAACGATGTTATCTTCACGGTCATAGAAGTCGTATACGTCTACTGGTTCCTTGTCATCCTCACTTCCTACCTGAATATCATAGGAGGCTTGAATTTCAGCAGGAGTTTTCTTGGACTTATAACAGGCCCAGTCGAGTCCGTTCTTGCCTTCACCCCAGTACGTGTGCATCGGGTCAAAAGGTTGGATATCAACGTAGGTTTCACCTTCGTCATCTTTAACCAACATAGCCCTACCTGCGTACCAACCCCTGAGAGTTATGTACCAAGAAAGCTGTTGTCTAACTGTAGGTTGCAACCTGTTCATCAGTCGTTCATCGGCAGATTTCAGGATACCAATAAGAAATTTTTCCTTGGCATCGTTGTTCTCACGCATCTCCCTTTCCGAATTACCGTAGGGAATACGCACAACCATGTCGGCAGAGGTCATCCATGAGATTAACTTGTCTGCATATACCTGTGGTTCGTTGGAAGTGTATGACTGGTAGCCGTCACCTGCGTCAAACTCGTCAAGCCTGTAGAGCTTGTGGTCATCATCCATGCGAGAACGCATAGGTTCAGTCAGGTCATAGTGATTATCTACTAAAGCAGTTATTTCTTCGGGTGTATAGTTTGCCATTTACCAGCGTCTTACCTTGATAGTAGTCTTATCCGTAACGTAGCCGTACCCGTAGCGATTTATCAACCCGTAAATCACTGCCTTAACACCGTGGTTATACCTGTCCTCTGGTGTCTGCCCAACAATATTACCATCTCTGTCCATTTTCCACTTGTATGCTCTTGTCTGTCCGTCAAAGGGGTTTGCCTTTACCCCGAACTCTGACAGTATTCCTTCACACCTTGGATTAAATACAATTCTTGGTTCAACATTTGTAACAGGGTCTACCTTGAGAAATGATTTTAAACGTTCTGTACCTTCATTGATACGTATTTTTTCTGAATCAAAATAAATCCCTGTTCTTTCAAGCCATACCTCTGCAGGTGCAGCCATTGCCTGATGTTGGTATCCAGCTACGTCAATAACTCCGAACTGTGCGTCTTTCCACCAAGGTCTGGACTGGGCGATATCTATTATTTCATCGGTAACAAGATTTCTTTCATAGATTTCGTCAATCACTCTTACTTGGTCGTTGACCACCTGTATGATTTCACAGGCATAAGCCTCTGAATATCCGGGGTCAATCCATATATGTACCGGGATATCTGGTTCATAGGCCACATCTTCTATATGTATGTCTGGTCTTATCTCACTGAATACAAGTCCAGCTGGTGGTGAGGGTATTCCTTCAATCCTTTCCATGAAAAAGTCATCTGATGAGGCTCTTTCAAGCGAGAGAATCTCAGGGTCTTGTCTTCCACCGGGGTACAGGTACTGGTTTGAGTAGCTTGGCAGTGAGAAAGCCTGTTCTTCTTCTGACCCTGAGTGTTGCCATGACTGGTACATCTGTGGATACCATCCAAGGGAACCTTCAAAAGTACCTGAGAGGAACATCCACCCTCTCTTTGGAGCACACCTCCCACGCAACCTGTGAAAAGTTTCTAGGTCTAGCTGTGATGCCTCGCATCCTATGATGCCGTTGGGGGCTCTCATAGCCAGAGTTCTTGGGTCTTTGGCTGATTTAGTCTCTATGCGAGTACCGTCAGCAAGGATAATCCTACCGGGGTCTACTCTTTTAGATGATTCTTTTAATAATCCAAGGCTGGCAAAGTCCTGAACAAGATATTCAAACTCCGCTCTTGTCCTTTCGTAGTCGGCAGCTACCAACCAGAACAGACCTTCACCTTCTGTCTCAAGAAACCTACCCAGCAGATACTTGGAGGCTACCATAGATTTACCGGCCTGTTCCCCTCCAGCTACGAGTACGAATCTTTTCCTTGACTGTAAGATGGGGAGTTGAAGTTCTGTCGGTTTGAAATCTACTTTATCGTAGATAAAGTCAGCTATTTCGTTAGTCTGTCTGGCAGACTGGGATGTAGCCATCGTTCCTCACCCACTCTTACCTTTAAGTATTCTCTCTGCCTGTTCATGTACTGACACATCATCTTCTGAGGGTGTGTCATCAAACTTCATACCTTTGAACTTGGTCTTGAGTTCTCTCATAACATCTTTAGCTGTCTCATCGGTTACGTGGGTCTGTGGCCTGTACTTGTCTGGCTTTAATCCATTGAGTACGAATATCTGTAATACTGGTGGGCAGTCTGGTTCCATTGCCCTCTGGAATACAGTTTGTTCTATCTCTTCCGCAAAATCTTCTTTAGCCCCTTCAAAGAATGAGGCAAAGCCGTTAACGTCTTCTCTTCTCCACCTACTAACGGTTTCACGCCTTACACCTACTCTCTGACAGGCGTGCTTGATAGTACCGTACTCGTTGTAGGCTTCCAAGAATTTCTCCTGTCGTGCCACAACATCTTCAGGTCTGTTACCTCTATGCCCCGGAAGGTTAGCGTGTGAAGATGGCATTATCTTGTCCTCTTCTTTCTGGTATTGGTCATCTTCTTCCCAGTCTTCTTTGCATGACGCTTTGCAGCTGCCTTACCCTTTTGGGAATATGAAAAATGTTTTCCACCGACTTTAGGCATATCAGTACCTCCAGTAAACGGGTTCTTGTTTATGAACCAAAAGATACCACAAATGTCCCACGGTACACGAATACCTGTACTCCGTGTACACCCCTTTCTTCTTTGCATACCTCTTAGGTGTACATACCTCTCCACAGCCTGTATACGGGCATGGCATGTGGTACTTAAAGTATTCCTTATCCCTAGAATCTATCTTGGACATGATGTGGACGGTAGCCTTATGTGTGGCCCACGCCTTCTTGCCCTTACCCTTCCTTCTAACTATGAACGTGTTGACGAGCTTGAAGTTAGAATTAGATGGTTTCTTACTACTAAAAACGTTTTCCATGTTGACAGAATAGTCAGCATGACCGCAATTAATACAGATTCTCCCTTCGTAATCAGGAACGGTAGCCCCTGAACATCTATCGCAATCTTTAATTTTCAGCATAAATGGATGTTAGCATGACCTAGAATAAGGTGGGGAGCGGTAATCGGAGCACGATTCTGCCTCATCGTATCGACCACCGTCCAGTATGTCTGCAACCGAACTAATCTGGGTTCTCCCCACAAATAGTTGTACTGACGATGAAGCATGGTATAATCCGTGGCGTGAATGGTGGCTCACCTCCTTGAAACTGTATACACCATTCCTTTCTCCTCAGCCCCATAACATGAACCTCCCATTCAGTGTTGTGGGGCTTCCTTGTTTCACAAGCACATGCTTTTAAACAAATTCACACTTGTAATGAAACAAAGAAAGAAAAGAAACAAAAGAAAGAAACTAAGAACGTTACTGAATTGTTACTGTATTGTAACTGTATTGTTACTGTTACTAGTTACCTTGTAACTGGATTATAACATAACAGCTACCAAACCATACAAGATACTAATGTGTCCATGTCTAACTCCCCATAGACAGACCCCCTTTTTACAAAAACTAAACTTAGACGGGTACCCTCCTAAAGACTACCGATTGCACAAGACCTACCCCCCTCACCCCAATACTCACTAACTTCCACTAACACTAGTCGCAAGCTCCTAGGTTAGTTACCAGTTAGTTTCTTTGGGTTGAATTCAAATCTCTACAGCTCCTCCGCTACTTAGAACATTGGTTCCGAACAACCTGTTCCGAACATCGGTGCTGCTTCTCCCGGGAAGCCTGAAGCCTGAAGCCCGGAGGCCGGGAGCCCGGAAGCGGTAGCGGTAGCGGTAGCGGTAGCGGCTCCGGGCTTCTAGGGGGCTTTTATGGGCTTCTAGATACAGATATATAGGTTCTTCCCTAGCTTCTAGGTAGGAGGGTATCGTTTCCTAGTGCCTAGCTTATGACTAGCCCGTGACTAGCGACCCCTTCAGCACGGCTTCAGAGGGTCATTTTGTTGTTGTTTGGGCTAAATTAGAAAAAGATTTCATAGTCTAGTCACAAAAAAAGCTTGCAATACCCTGAAATAGGTGTATCGTTGTCCCCAAGTTAAACAACAAATACAGCAACAGAGGAGGTACAACTGAAAAAGCACCGGGGGTGACAGCCCTAGGGAACATATAGAAGCCGATTCGGGGACATTGAATCACCCGATGTAAAAAACAGAACATGAAGGTTCTAGGGAGTATAAGCCGAGAGAATAGCTCAAGGGGCGAATCGCACAAACCGAGAGTGACCCACATTTTCAACGCTTCCCAACATGGCATGAATGGATAGGAGTGCTGGAAACTCGCAAATGTCTTAATCGACCCATTCACTAGGCATTTCCTGATTAAGCCCTAGCGTTGCCGTTCAATCGCAAGGGGAACAGCGTGACAGTTCCAATCTAGTGATTACTGGAAAGTCAATTTAGAAACCTTATTAGCAACCTAGAAAACCACGACGGGTAACTAGGATTCTCAAAGGTGCGAATGCCTAAGAACGAGCTAATCAGAATCTGAACACTATCGCTATTATCTCAATCGCAAAATACCAAGGGGAGAATTTGAGAACGGGAACAGACTTGGATATAGAAGTAATTGGTTAATACACGGGAATGTATGTAGAGCCTTATTGAACGGGAGAACAGCGAACAGACAGTGTAAAGAGAACGGGGTGAACGAATTACGGGTGAACGATTCAGTCAATCAGATATTAAATATCAACTAGTGTGCAACGTACCTAAGAATAGTTAAGAAAAAACTAAATGTGACATGTCCATTACAGGTACAAATAAGGGGGGGTTTTCTAGGGGTGTTAAGAAGCCATTAATTCCGAGCCTAGCAACTCAAACCTAGAGCCTAAAATCTCCCCTTAATTATTTCAACTCCTCCACATGGTGGCACGGGAAATTATTTCAGTTCGACTCTGGAAGCCATCTTAAACAATGGGAGTGTAGAAAATGGAATTAGATAGCAAGAGTTTTGTAGCAACAATGTTAGAGGAAATTGATAGGGAATTACTGATACCAGAAGTCAGGGTATACGGTTTTGTTTATATAAGAGCTAAGGAAATTTACAAAATTAATGATAAATATTGTGTATTTAGTAACGGTGATTTTATAAGTGCATCCTACACATTACAGGAAGCAACAGAAAAAGCACTCGAACCCTTAACTAGTGAATTAAAACAATTAGCAGTAAAAAAATCACCTAAATAAACCAATGGGAGTGTAGAAATGAATATCAAGAGACATCCAGAACTAACAACAATACCAGTAAACGGGAGTAATTAAATGAAATTAGGCGATAAGTTTCCAGAACTAAAGACCGTACCAGTACCAACAACAGAGGAATTAATAGAGAAATTACTAGCATCAATGGGAGTTAAATAATAATGGCACATTTCTACAGTACAGCTAACAATGGAGTACATCAAACCAAAACAATGAGAGGGTTTAAGAATCAAGGAATGGATTTCAATATGGCTTCATGGAATGGAGCTATATCAGTACGAATATATACAGATTCGGATGGCGTGGATAAGTTCAGAGTTAGTCAAACCACATGGTGCGGAAATGGAGTTAGTGAAGAGTTAGCATCGGGAATTATCGGCGAACAAACCAACTAATAAATATAAGTAAACGGGAGTTAAATAATGACTGGAAAAGATTACGAATTGATACAAAAAGTAATAGTTAATTTAGTAAGTAATGAAAATTATTCATGGATAAACCATAGTGATAAAAACGTAAGGGTGCAGGTTGTGTGTTTAATTTATAGCTTAATGTCCAATCTAAGTTTTGTATTCAAAGAAGATAACCCAAGATTTTCAGAAATAATATTTGAAGGAAAAATTAAAGAGGCAATTGATGAACTGGTTATCAATTTTGAAAACCCTCAGAAAGTTAAATAAACCAACTAATAAATATAAGTAAACGGGAGTTAATACAATGAGTTTCAATCCAGATTT
>Ga0208919_1002048_pt1 | contig 10876 bp, 12 predicted proteins | sample 4_EtaG_FD_184076 | JGI IMG/M metagenome (GOLD analysis project Ga0208919, IMG submission 184076) | Marine viral communities from the Subarctic Pacific Ocean - 4_ETSP_OMZ_AT15127 metaG (SPAdes) (version 3) | ecosystem: Environmental > Aquatic > Marine > Oceanic | place: Pacific Ocean | collected... | reverse complement strand
TGGTTATAAGGCTTGAAGCGCGGCATGCTGACCACTCCTCGTCTGTTTTCTCGATCCTACCAAAACTTAGCCGTCAGTGGGGTTTTTCTACAGGCTCAACGCGGAGCAAAGCGGCGGCTGAAAGCCGTCCGCCTTACGCGCTTTGTTATAAATTTTTTGCAGCGTGATTGTAGACCGTTTCCGACTCAAGTTTCACAATTTCTGCCATTTTCTCTGGGTCGATCATATTGCTAGATGCACTGTACGAACCGGTGAGTTCTTTATATTTCTCTGGGCGCATGTTTTTGAAAAGGTCGAAAAAGCCGTCCTGAGGCAACTCTGTTGACTTGATTCTCATAAGAACCCCATAAATCGCTTCGCTAGGGTCTGCGATCTCGCGGCATGCTTGCTCAAATGTTGCCCAGATTATGGTTTTATTCTCATCATCTTCAAACAGGCTATAAATTTTGGGATAACGAACGATACTTCTGCTTTTTGCAGCTCTGGTCAAAACAGACTTAATTTCAGCAACCTTTTCTTCTAAAACGTCCATCCAAATTCTCTACTTATCAAGATTTATAACGGTGATCATACACCCCTCTACATAACCTGAATGAACCCGGAGGCGCGTTCATTCAGGTTATACAGCCCTTCATTCGCGATCTATCCTATTGAAATTACAATAAATTAATTATAAATAGGCAGCATGATATAGATTATCGTGCCCGCTGCATAACACAGCTGAATCAGCATGCCGCTTTCGCCGAAATGTCCGCTCAGGGTCGAAAGGCGTCATTTGCTAATTTGCTCATAAAACGCCACCTTACCCGTTATAGCTTCCATCCCTTCAATCGGCTGTTCATAGCTCCAGGCAATATCTTTATTTTCGCCTAGCGAGAAATACACTGTGTTGCCTTTAAACGGGCAGTGGGTCGTCGTTTCTGAGGTGTTAAGCAAATCCATCCGCACGTCTTCGCGTGGGAAGTAGTGGCGTGGCGGGTAGCCGCGCTCGCGGAGTTCGAGAGCGTTGGTCGAGTCGGCAAGCAGCTTGCCATCAACATGCACCTGCACGCGTTGGCTAACGGGGTGAAGCTCGATGCGAGGTGCCTGTGGCATTAGATTGTTCCCTGCGGCTTTTTTAGCTCTAGTAAAATGAGCCTAGCAGCAAAGTTCGTTGAATCCCATGCTCTCCTCATCACACTTTAGGCTACGGCCATGACCTGCATCATGTTTTTGCCACTGCTCTCTAATTCACTACGACTGTCCTAACACTGCGGTGCTCTCGCCCTTACCTGAGTGCTCAGAAACAGGCCGATGACAATCAGCCCAGCCCCAATGAAATCCGCCATGCGCAACGGCTCCCCTAGTATTAGATAAGCGAGTAGTACGCCAAAGAACGGATTAAGAAGGTGATAACTCGATGCCGTCGAGGCGCCGCTGATGCGAATCAGTACAAGCCATAGGCTCATTCCGCCGATGGTGACGACAAGTACCAGATGTGCAATCGCTATCATCGTAGCGGTAGAAGGCACGGCAAGCGGTTGCCCGAATACCATTGCCATGGGAAGAAGAGCGACAGCGCCAGCAATGGATTGCCAGAAATTAGCCTGCAAGATGGGCAGGCCTGCGCCTTGACCGCGGAAGAACACGGTGCCACTGGCAAAGGCAAGCATACCCCCAGTTGCCATAAGCACTCCCCAGACATCAACCTGCATTCCGCTAGCAACGCCAGAGATGATCACCACTCCCACTAACCCCAGCGCCGCGCCGAGTAATTTCATTGGGGAAAGAGGTTCTACGCCCCACCATGCTGATAGCAAACTGGTTGCCAGCGGTGCACAACTGACAATAACAATAACGACCTGGGGGCGAACCGTCTGCAATGCGGCAAAGCTCAGCCCCAGGTAAAGGGCGTTGTTAAGCACGCCGAGCAGCAATCCGCGCCTGATAGCGATGCGATCGCCATGAGTTGATACCCGGAAACCGCCGCAGCTAAGGCAAATAGGCAGCATCAGTAACGCACTCAATAAAAACCGGATGGTGAGCAGCGTAAAGGGGTCGAAATCAGTCAGTGCAATGGCACCGGCTATAAATGCCGAACTCCAAACGATACTGAAAATGACCACCAAACCAGTTAATACGAAATTATTCATGCAGCCCCCTTAAAAGCGCCATCCTGCTTTTGCACCATCACCATGAAACTGATGGTGCATGGGAGTTACATGTAGTGGAAATTAATTATTAACCATTCATAATCAGTTAAATTAATATTAAGTATGGAGAGATAGTGTGTTTGATTGCCAACCTTCCCCCTTGGGCGATAGGCGAGTCACGCTGGAACACCTGCGCGCTTTCGTACTGTTGGCCGAAGGCAATGGTTTTCAGCAGGCAGGTCTTCAGTTGTACCGCAGCCAGTCAGCGGTCACACAAAGTCTGAAGCGGCTGGAGGAAATACTCGGCTGCAAGTTACTGGAGCGTCGCCAAGGCCACATCCTTGGCTTGACGGCAGACGGAGAGCGTTTTCTTCCCGCCGTCAATGAGATACTTGCCCGTACGTCTGAAGCGGTGAGTGCCATGCAACAACCCGAAATCGCCGGGCGCCTGCTGATTGGTGTTCCCGATGATTTCAAGGTGGTGGATCTGCATGGTGCTATTTCCCGGTGCGCCGAGCTAAACCGCAATCTGCGTCTGGAAGTTGTCTCTGCGCTCTCCTCGCAACTGCTCCACCAGCTCGATAACAGCGGACTTGATCTCGCCATCTTTAAGTGTGTGGGAGGCTTCACGCCAAGCGACCCACGTTGGCAGTGTCGTCTGCTGCGGCGAGAGCCCCTCCACTGGGTGGCCGCTCAAAGGCATGATTTTGACCGCATGTCTGATATACCGCTTGTTATCTTTCCTGACGGCTGTTGCTACCGAAGCGCAGCGCTCGCCGCATTGGATCAGCCCGGAAAGCACGGCTACAGCGCCTATGTCAGTGCCTCTTATGACAATATCCGTGCCGCTGTGTCGGCTGGTCTCGGCATCGGTGTGCTGCCCGCCAGTGCGCTTGCTGAAGACCACATTATTCTAGGCAAGCGGGAGGGATTTCCGGAGCTGCCGATGGTTGAACTCGTGATGGTTCAGGCGTCACAGAAGCGTGCCACCCAGCAACTGGCGGACTTCCTCAAGCTTTCTTCGGCAATGAAATCGCAACATATTAGCGCCACTCAGGCCGATGTCACCCAGCCCTAGTACCGGTATCAGTTGATGCCAATCAGCCAGTGGTTAGCCCACATGGCGTATTTCCTCCACCGTTTTGGGCAATGGCCGTCGGGCTAAACTAACGGTGCTACTGAAGCTTTCTTACTATCGTGTCATCCGGGGCCAGTACATCGCCATCACCGGCCTGAGGGGCCATATAGGGCACCGGCTGCCCTGTTGACTTGTCGATAAGCTGGGAGTGCTGCTCGCTGTGTGAAAACAAGTTGCGTTCTCCCCACTGACGCAGAGCCACCACCACAGGAAATAGACTCTCGCCCTTGGCTGTCAGTACGTATTCCTGATAGGCCGTGCCATCAGATGCAGGCCGAGTTTCCAGGATATCCGCTTCAACTAACCGACGCAGACGTTCGGCCAGAATATTGCGAGCCATGCCCAGGCTGCGCTGAAAGTCACCGAATCGTCTCATGCCGTCAAAAGCGTCTCGTACAATAAGCAGCGACCATCGATCCCCGATAACGTCGACAGAGCGTGCCACCGGGCAGGTTTCAGTATGTGTGGATTTGCGGCGGGGCATGATATTTGCCTTCCATGTGTTTATGGCAATCTATGTAGTTGCATTTTAAAACCAGGTTACCTACCATCCAACTAGTTTTTATTTGAAACCAGCTGAATGAGAGGTGGCTATGAAGGCGTCTTCGGTACTGCCTGTATCGCTTCGTGATAACAGCAAACCGGTCGTCCAAACGGACATGCCGCGTGGCTTAGTGCTACTTTTCGCTGCGGCCAGCGGCTTAAGTGTCGCCAACGTCTATTACGCACAGCCACTGTTAGATTCACTGGCCCTGGATTTCGGTATCAGTCATGCAGCCGTTGGCGGTGTGATCACGGCCACTCAGGTCGGCTGCGCCTTGGCCTTGCTACTGCTCGTTCCACTAGGGGATCGGGTGAATCGTCGTCGCCTAATGGCGCTGCAATTGTTGGCGTTGGTGGCCTCTTTAGTGGTTGTAGCATTGTCGCAATCCACCGCAATGCTGCTGGCAGGAATGCTCGGTGTTGGCTTGCTCGGTACAGCGATGACGCAAGGGTTAATCGCCTACGCGGCTAGCGCTGCCGCCCCTCATGAACGGGGTCGTGTCGTCGGTGTAGCGCAAGGAGGTGTTTTTATTGGCTTGTTGCTTGCCCGCGTATTCGCTGGTGGTGTAAGCGATCTGGCCGGCTGGCGAGGCGTCTATTTGTGTTCTGCGGTCATAATGCTGGCAGTGGCACTACCTCTGTGGCGTCGGCTGCCGACGCTAAAAGCTGCATCAGGTTCCATGAGCTATCCACACCTGATTGTCTCTATGTTGGTGTTATTGCGGGAAGAGCGAGTGCTGCAAATTCGCGGCGTGCTGGCGATGCTAATGTTTGCTGCCTTCAACGTTTTCTGGAGTGTCTTGGTATTGCCACTTAGCGCACCACCCTATGAGTTTTCTCATACGGCCATTGGCGCATTTGGCTTGGCTGGCGTAGTGGGAGCCCTCGCAGCCGCTCGCGCCGGAAAATGGGCAGATCGAGGTCTCGGGCAGCGCACAAGTGCAGCTGCGCTGGTGTTGCTGCTGCTAGCGTGGGGGCCACTATCATTGATGGAGTGGTCGCTATGGGCGCTGATCATCGGGATTGTGCTGCTTGATATGGGTGGGCAGGCTCTTCACGTCACTAATCAAAGCATGATTTTTCACACACGTCCTGAGGCACATAGCCGCTTATTAGGCTTGTACATGCTGTTCTATTCGATCGGTAGTGGCCTAGGCGCCATCAGCACGACCACCGCCTATGCTCATGCAGGTTGGCAGGGTGTGTGCATTTTAGGCGCTTCGCTAAGCCTATTGGCGCTAGCATTCTGGGCCACGACCCGGCGTTATATGCCGCATGAGGCTTCATGAAACAGAGATAATAACCAGGAGGCCAAGATGAATGAACTAGACTTGCAAGCTGATGCGGATACACGCGGGCGACGCTATCTCTCAAAGAATGCTACTCAACGAGTCTTCCCTTCGAAAGCAGCCATCTCGGCACTGGAAGCATTTGATGAGCCGCTGCCGATGCAGGGATTTCCCACTGAGAACACGCTAGCGCTCCTAGACGATAGATGCCGACCAGATCCATGCTGCCCTGACCGAAGCCGGCCTGTCCACAATGATCCCGCTTGAAGACCATCAGTGGGGCGGCAGGGGCTTTGGCATCCGTGATCCTTCCGGTGAAGTGCATTTCACGACTTATTTGCGCCTGCTTGGCCAGTGCATCGACCTCTCTAACCAACCTCACGACGATGAGCCCAAAATGGATGATCCGACCACCGTCGCTCCAAGCTATATTGGCCTTGCCACTCCTTGATAAAGCGGTTAACTCCCCTGTTTGCGCGAAGCGCATACTGTTCTGCCGCTTGCAGGTCATGCCTGTTCAGCCAATCGGTGATTACCGGTGCCGCTGCCAAACCGTCACCCAGTGCGTTGGAAATTCCCGAAGAGGTCAAAGGATCAAAGGTAGCCAGGGCATCGCCCACTGCGATCCAGCCCGGCCCAGCTGCTTGGGTCACAAAACCGCTGTATGCAGCAAAGCAGGTAAGCGAGAGTGCGTGCTGGCGAGAAGGCTGCAGCCACTGTTGTAGCTCTTCTGTCTGGCCCCAGAGCGCATAGAATGCTTCGCTATTTCGCAGCCCCTTCTGGCGCACAACGGATGCATCCGACATCAACGCCAACAGTGCTGAACCATCTGGCAAACCGGTAGCGTACCACCAGCCGTCAGCAACCGATTCCACCAGAGTTATGCCCTCCAGCCTGCCGACATTGGGCCATTTACACGCCACCGCCACCAAATCGTCGAGACGCTTTCGCTCTACCCCCAGTCGCCTGCAGAGGGTAGCTCCGCGCCCGGAAGCATCGACGAGGTAACGACAACTCAGTAGGTGCTGTTTGTCTTGATACGTTATTTGCAGTTGCCACTCGCTACTATCCCAGCGTAGAGATTCCAACACCGCAGGCGTTAGTAGCTGCGCGCCTTTTTCACCACTGGCTTGACGCAGATCCTCGTCAAAGCGCTCCCGATCTAGATGCCAGCCATCCCCTGTCGAGCGATGGAGAAAATCGTCGAACCTGCGCTCTCCTGCCCATAGGGAGAGATTGGTGTAGTAGGGTCGATGCCCTCTCGCCCCAAGGTCATTCGATATACCCAGCAGCCTCAATTTAGCGACTACGTCAGGCGCCGCGGATTCCCCCACTTTGAAGGCCTGGCGGGCAGGCCTGTCCAGTATCGCCACGCGCTCGACCCCCGCCGCTATCGCGGCGAGAGCCGTGGCGCAACCGGCAGGGCCAGCGCCGAGGATAACGAGATCGAAGTCAGTTGCCATTCGGTGTGAAAGGTCGGGGTAAGGTGCGTGCAACCTCCACAAAGCGGCGCTCGCCTTGAACCTCTTTTTCCATCACGAAGCCCAGCCGCGACCAGTACTGCACCATCTGTACGTCGTCGGCAAAGGAGATGAAATCTCCCCGCATCTGATCGAAATCGGTGCCGATCCAGGCAACCTGCCCTCCCGTCTGCTCATCCGGTATCGGCATAGTCGCCTGGCGTACTCCCTGGGGTTTCGGTTCCAGGTAGACGAATTCAGGCCGCTGTGCGGGCCACCACCACAAAACTCGTTCACCGATGGGTTGTGAGGAGCACTCATTGAAGTCTGCCTGCCAGGGTATGGCCATGTAACGAGTGAGATCCCCGGGCTCCATCGCAGTAGGCGTAAAGCCCAGGTTGAGTGGCCCTTCGGTGGGCGGTGCGGTATTGATACGGAAAGGGTCGTCACGATTGTAGATGGCTCGATTGCGGGTGATCCAGGTGAGCTCGATACCGGGAGAAAACGCACCTCCTACACAGTTTTCCAGAACATTGCGTGTCAGTGATTGAGGGCCACTATCGGCAACAGGCTCGTTGACAAAGTGCCCCGCCGCCCACTGTTGAACAAAGAAGAACTGGGTATCTGTCAAACGTAGATAAGTGGATGTAAACGTCCCACCGATAAGACAATTGTCCCCCGCTAGGTAGGGCATCATGGTGGCTCCCCGCCCGGAGATAATGGAGTTCTCAGCTGCCGGTGGTCGTAGAACATCCAGAATCCAATTGCGCAGGCCACGGTAGTGATCCTCATGATCAGGTACCGCCCCCAGCATCTCCATGTCAAAGCTGTGGGGCTTGGGAGGGATTGCCGCAACCCAGGCGTAGGTGGTGGCCCGTTCCAGTAGTGGTTTTATCTCGCTCTGGAAGTTGGGCTTGTAGCCATAGGATCCGCTTTGCCACATGCCCTGATTATTTATCTGTGGGTTGTGTCCAGCACGCACAGCGCTGTCGAAGATGGTGTCCCAGAGCGTTACCAGGTTGGCGATCTCTGGCGCATAGGAAGGCGGCGCCACAGACACCCAGGCCGGATCAGCCGGATTGCTACTGCCATTGTCCCATTCGATTACCGCGCTGACTGGGCCGTCACCGGTGTCGTCCCACCAGCCATCATTATTAGCGTACTGTTTGATCACGGCGCTTTCATCTTCGGTTCCGGAAACACCCAAACCGCCCAACACCAGCAGGCGACCGGCTGTGTCGGTACGCAGCTCTCCTAAGGTGTCGATACACTCCCGATTGGGATACAGAATGCCCTTAGGGAAGTTTGCGCCCTTATAGCCCTCGGGAATTGTATCGCGGTCCATGGGGACGGGACCGGCATCGGCGCCGCTGATCTGGCGTGGCCCTGGGTCGATAATCAAGCGGTGTCGGTCTTCCACATCGGCGTTGCGCAAGGGGTGATTGCTGGCGTAGCCCTGCTCTCCCTCGTTGGTGGCGAACTCATACCAACTGGCTTTCTTGTTCGCCATGTGCACGGTCCAGGTGATCGCCTTTACTCCGGGCGTATCCAGGGTGATCTCTTCGTCGCCGTGAAAAATATGAAAGCGCGCAGCCTGGCGGCACATGCGTCCCTGTTCATCCCGGAAGTCATCCTGGGTGAAGTCTCTTCCGTCGAGGTTAATGGGCAGACCGCGATATGTCTCGGGGCCGATATAGCATTTTTCCGGCGCGTTCCCCACACGGGCAATGCCAATAGGCGGGTAAATTTTGTAGTCAGTCATGATGATTTCCTTTCAACGTTAGCCCATTACAAGCCCAGCGCTTTGGCTGACGTCACTATCTCTTTGTCGCCTGCCAAGGCTGTCTTAAGGTGCGTGCGCAATGCGTTTTCCCTGGGTGATGTCGACAGCTGATCGAGCTCGTCTTCAAGCTCCTGCGTCAGTTCCCCAAAGGTGCGATTGGTATCGCTTCTGTAGCGCCATGCCGGTGCGGCATTGGGGCCAACGGAGCTGTCGCCGTCGGCAAAGGCCGGGGTAGACATCAACGCTCGGGCAAGATGCGGCAGCACCCGGTGCATGATTGAAAGGACGACACTGAAATAAGGGTCGGAGTCGCCAGCCTTGAATGTGGCTTCGAAGGCGTGCAGCATCAGGCTGTAGTGATCATCGAAGCTGTCAGACAGCCGCTTGGCCTGCGGGTTGGTGTAGTCGCTGCTATCGGGATTGGAGATGATGGGGAGCGTCGCCGGGAAATTGGCGCTGTCGAGCGCAACTTCGCGGAACTTGAGGAAATGGCTCAGCTCGTACGGGGTGCCGAGGATGGGCCCGTAGGTGCCATCGGTACGCTTGCCATAGTGGTTGTAAGTACCGAAGCTCTCAACCGGAACCAGAGGCTTTTCAGGGGGAACGGTTCCCTCTCCTTGCTCGACGATTTCGTTAACCGCCGCGTGGAAGCTCTCCTTGTCCATCACTTCGTTGACATTACCGCCAAATTTGCCGAGATAGATATTGGTTCTTTGCCGACCAGGAACACCGGTTGTACTGAAGGGGTTTCCGGGATAGGCATCCACCGCCGCAACCAATGCGCCGTACAGCTGCGCGATGCTGTCGTAGTTGTCGCCCTGAGGAGGCGCGCCGTACTGCGACGGGCTTTCGATGGCGGCAAAGACATTAGCGAATACATCGGGGGATGCACGAAACAGGCCGACCATAGGGGTCGTCTTCGGGTTGGCCTGTGGCATATAGCCGGGGAAAGTAGGAACCGCATCGCCAGTAAATTTGGGCAGCGCGCCCAAGGCAACGATGATGTTGGCCGCCTGGTTGACATGAAACATCTCCTCCATCGCAACGCTGCGCAGGGTCTGGTAGACATGGCTCCCAGTGTCTGAAATGGAATAGAGTGCCGAGAGGTAGACAGGTATAGTGGTAAATTCCACCTGTAAAGCGAGCTGCGCTGCCTCCTGGAGATCCTGTAATACGGGTACACTGGTGCTTGTAAGCCTGTCGAACAGGCCTGGAGAAACGTTCTCTCTCGCTGTTTCTGATGGCGCCATGGTTTTCATCTCCTTATGTTTCGTTACCCCGATTAGCCTGTTTCCGCGGCAGGTGGTGGGAATCCGACGCCTGCCGTCATTAACAGTGTCGAGGCCCCGTGCGGCCAGGCGTACTCTTACGCTTTTTTGCGTAAAGTGTTGATCTGAATGTGTGGCCAGCGGGTCGTGCCGCCATCAGTGCCGAATTGAAATTCAAAATACTGAATCTGCTCGTACTGCAACTGCAGAACTTCCTTGCCGTTTTCAAAGACAGTCTCAATCCACATCCGCAAGTTCATCTCGGTTACGCGAGCGAATCGCTCTACGAATGGAGTGTTCAATAGTCCACCCTCGGATCCACCGGCCTCCCGGGTGCGCATCTCAATCAGTACGAATCTTTTGATCTCCTGATCCTGAATGGCATCGCGCAAGCGAAGATCGGGACGCACCGAATAGGGGTAGTGATCGTCGGCCAAAATGCGCTGCGTGTAGGTTCTGTTGCCGCTTGGATCTCTCTCCGCAAGACTGGGGTCGTGAACCCAGGGCGGTGCCGGTTCATCGAGATTGATGGGGGTGTCAGCGGTGGTGCCTGCCAGCCCCATACTTGGTGAGATGGCCAGGTGATTGGGATCCCAGGCGGCTGTGCCATGGGGAAATTCCGGTTTCCCCTTCTTTTCGGAGTCTGTACCCAACAGCAACACAGTGCTGCCATGGGGAATCGTGCCGCTGCGGGAGACCGTATAAGGAGGCACATACACCGGACCGTCGGAGCCAGCACCCGCTGATAATTCGGGATAACCGATATCGGTCATGATGGATTCGTCGTCGGCGGGATGGTTGTAAAGAGTACTCAACCAGAGGTACATACCGTTTTCGTCATGAAGCAGGTTGCCATCGAGATCATGAATACTCTGTTCGTACTTTACCGCTCCGCTGAACTGTTCGTTGGCGCCACCGCGGTTGCGTACTCCGCCGGGTACTAACGTAAAGGTAAGCTCCTCCTTATAGTCTTGGCAGAGAAAATGAAACTTGCCGGGAATGGTTTCGGAGTTGGTTCCTGGGGAAGGCAGGCAAGTGGTATGTAATCCCCACCCGGTCGTTTTGTTGTCTGGGTTGTAGTTAACCCAGGTTCCCGCCAGCTGTTCAAGAACGCCGTAATTTGCAGGCTCTTTGAGCCTGAATTCAAACATTAAGCGCAGCACCCGCGGTTTCCAGCGCTCCTGAATACTCTCCCAGGAACACTTGTGCCGGTGTCCGATACCCCAAGCGTTTTCTGGGGCGATTATTCAGCTTGGCAACGAC
>Ga0208919_1002047_pt1 | contig 10880 bp, 11 predicted proteins | sample 4_EtaG_FD_184076 | JGI IMG/M metagenome (GOLD analysis project Ga0208919, IMG submission 184076) | Marine viral communities from the Subarctic Pacific Ocean - 4_ETSP_OMZ_AT15127 metaG (SPAdes) (version 3) | ecosystem: Environmental > Aquatic > Marine > Oceanic | place: Pacific Ocean | collected... | reverse complement strand
GTGTTACTGATTCGGTAATCGTCACACTCGTTCCTACAGAGAACACGGTAAGATTTGTTGACATTGCAACCTCTCGTACTTGTATATCTTATAATAAAAGGGGAGTACCTACTTATGCAAGTACTCCCCACACCAACTATAAATCTCAAATTGTAATGAGATTCGGTGTTAGCTGTGATTAGGCACCCTGATTACCGTAATATCCACGCCAATCAGAAACACCAAAGCTGTAACGCTCACGAGCTTTGAAGCGTAGATTACCTGTATCGAAATCAGGCTCCATCTTCGTAGCCAATGCAGCGCGTACAAAGTACTTAGTACCGTTAGGAACATCAGTTTTTACGAACCAACCATTTGTGTCCGTAAAACGGTGGTTCACAAATGAGCCTTTCGGCATAACGCCCATCGAACGAACAGCGTTAATATCATTTGAATTTGAAACACCCTTTGAATCAGTTGACGTTCCAACCGCATTACCAGCAGCATTACTGGCATAGATTGGGGCTGTAGACATATTTGACCCAAGAATCTTCTCAGCCGTAAATTGCAGATCCGGTGGGATATGCAGAGACATCGGCATTGCACCAATCAGAATATCACGATCATCTTTCGTTTTCTGAATAGCGATAACTGCCGTTTCAAGAGAAGCTTCTGAGAGATCAGCAGCGGTCAGGAGATTATCCTGATTAGTCCCGCTTATCGTGGGATGAGAATCAGAGAAGAATGCCGCATCATCACCAATTGGATAAGATGTACTAAATCCATTGTTGAAGACATTAGCAGCTTTAACCTGCTTGGTCGATGCCATAGCACGAGCAAGACCTTTGGCACGAATTTTAGCAAACGTGTCATACAAGTTATCTTCCATTGCCTCTTCCGTAACTGCAAACGCCAACGCAACTGTTTCATGCGTATAACGAGCAGTCCACGATTCTGCCGCCGTATCATATTCAACGGCAGCGCCTTCAGCTTTGACAGGTGCTTCTCCAAAGGCAGTCATAAGCACTTCTTCTTCAAATGCCCTTTCGGAAGATTCCTGTTCAAAAAGTACTCTTTGCTCATCGTCAATAGAGCCGTACTCCAAACCAAAGATAGCGTTTAGACCAGGGAGAAGCTGTTTAGAAATACTAGCGCGATTAATAGCCATTTTTCATACTCCCTTAGTTAGCAGGTGCGATAGAAGCAATCGTATCGATATGCTGTACAAGACGTACAAGCACCTTGGCATTGGCATCGCCTAGTGAATTACCAGGGATGTCATAGTTGCCAACAATACGAAGGTTTCTACTAAGTGAAGTCCTACTGCCCGCTTTCAGGCCAAAGCCTGAGCGACCAGTTACAGCAGACCCTGCGCCTAGAGTAACAGCAAAGTTGTTAGACTCTATATCGCCAAGAGAAACCGTAGCATCCGCTTGTATTACAAAGACGGATGAAGGATTATCTGCGACAAAGGCATAAGGTGAAGTGTCGCTTGAAGAAGTACTGGCGGGCCAGCGTTTTCCCCAAACGGGACGTTTATTAACCGGATCTACATATTCGCATCCCATAAAGACACCAATAGGACGATCCGTAGTGGTCGTAATAGGCTGTACAGTTCCTGCACTTACCTTAACAAGATCACCAGTGAACATATCCGAAGCGAAACCGTTAGCAATTCGATAACGGCTTTGACCAGTGGAGTTAGGCGCATTCCCAGTAATCTTTGCAGGAGTTAAGCCATTTAATGCTTTAGAAAGAGCCATACTCTTCCTCCCTTATTAAAAGATTAAAGTTATGAGTCGAAACGAGCTTGTTTGCCCCTTCCTACTCGCGAACGGCTAGAATCAGTGATAGGAGCACGTCGGTCAGGTCTATCTCCATGAAGTCTTGCATTAACTGCCTGTTCAAGCTGCTGGGTTTTCTTATTGGTAGCATTGCGACGAGCTTCCCTATATTCAATAGGTTGTTTAGCTAACGCCACATCACCACGAACAATACACCCTGCTAGATTTCCCTGTTCCATTATACGAAAGCCACTTGCCATTTCTGGACATTCTTCGGCCAACACAAACTCAAAACCCTCTCTTTGTTTACGTCCTATGTTTTGATAATCATCAGCACCATTAAGCATGATTCTTATCCACATAAGACTGAAACCAAGGTCTTCATATTCATCCCTTACATTTTTAGGGATATGAAGCCAATCGTCATTCTCAAACACTTCAAGAGCTTCACGAGTTACTTTGGCACGTTCCGTTCTAGGAGCTTTCGTGCGAGATTTTTTTTGCGTGTTCGTATTCACTGTTTCGATATTTGTCATGATTTATCTCCGCGCTAACAAATTAAAGGACTGCTGTATATTCGCCATCAGCTTTCTCAGCTTTGGCTTTTTGAGCAGCATAAGTTTCAAGAGGTATATTCCATTTCTTAGCTAAAGCAACATCGTCTTGTGTCAGTTTAACTTTCTTTGGAGAAGGAGTGCGCGACTGCCCTGCTACCACTCGTTGCGGCCTTGACGGTACTGCCGATTCCGTTTCAGGTTGTTCTACTTCCTTAGACTTAAATTTATGAGGAAGTTCTTCTTGTATTCTACGGTCCACTTCTGTGTAGTAATTATCGGAGGAGGGATCGAATCCTCTTTCTTTTAGATCTTGGTCGATACTAAGAGCGACAGCAGTTGCTGTTTTATCTTGTCCGAACCAAGGATTACGGGAAGCCCATGCGTGAGCTTTAGGATCAAAATCTGCATTTTGGTTTTGTGCATTTATTTGTTTTTGATTTTCATACTCTTTGGCTTGTTGGGCTACCCAATTCTTTTGCTGTTCTAAAATTTTAAGATCAGCCTTGGAATCTGCTAAATCTTCTTGAGCAGATAAAAGCGCATCCTGATCTCCAGAATTATATGCTTCTTTATATTTAGAACGAGCGAATTCTGTTTTTTGATTTAGTTCCTTTTCCTGCGCTGCGAATAATGCATTGTTATAAGTAAAACTATCTTCAGTTGCCTTCGTAGATGTTTGTCTAAGAGAAGCTAGTTCTTCTTGCATCTGAGCAATAGTATCTTCACGCTCTTTCCGCTGTTTAACTAACTGTCTTATTCTTTTTTGAGCACCTTTGGTATTGATACCATCTAGTTCTGGAATAGTTTCTTCTACAGTATCAGTACTAGCGGATGGTTCATCATCAGAAGAAGGATCGTCAATAACATCTTCTAGCTCAGTAGCATCATCTGAAGTTGTACTTTTTGTCTCAACATTTTCTTCTTCAACTTCAAAATCAACTTTCTCCTCAACAGGAGAATTTAAATCAATTTCTGACCAATCAAGGTCATTATCTTTTTCTTCAGCCATTTTACCTCGCAGTTGCGAATCTACGGTTACGCGCTTAGGTTATACATTGGATCAATATCACTTGGATCATTAATCTTCATCATTATCTGGTCATCATAAAGAAGTATATATCGAATTCCTTTATATACAAACTTTTGTCCAGCATGTTTAGTATAGCATACAAAATCCCCTTCACAACACCACGCACCATCAGGAAATTTATCTACATCTTTATATGCTAACTGTCCTGCCTTTACAACTTTACCAACAGTTGTGATATATTTCATATCATCTGCGAATTTATCTGGTAATAAAATACCACCTTTGGTTTCTTGTCTAATTGATAAAGGACGGATAAGTAAGGTATATCCTGGTAATTCAGGAAGAATATCAGGATCGACAACAGAATCGTCAGTAATCCAATCGTCATTCATAATGGCTTTACCCATGTGTGGTTGAAAGGTCAATAGTAACTCCGTTAAAAATCATCATCATCATCATCTGATGCTGCTAAAGCAATCATATGTGATTCATAATTATCTATTAACTGTACTGCCCGTGTCAACCCCTCGTAAATACCAGTTATAAATTTATAATCAGAATAATCTTCACATGAGCCAAGAGCTAACTGCTCTCGTACTTTTGCTTTTTCTTCCGCAAACATTTTTTTTAGTTCAACGGCTTCTTGAAAAATCATTGTCGGTTCATAATCCCATTAGTAAAGAAACTTTGTTTCTTATATCTTTTGGGAATTTTTTTATAATTAGTTTTTCTTTTTTTATGAAGACGTTTGAATTCAATTTTATTTGAATAAGGTTTTTTTCTTACAGCCATTATGCTAGGAACAGTTTTCCTTCCTCACGGCGACGATTTACCAAACCAGCAAGCTTCTTGCCACCAGCATTTACAAATCCTCTCTCTTCACCAAAAAGTTCGGCATGAGCCGTTTCAATATCACCCGCTTTTAAAGCTTTAAATCCTTTACTTCCAAGAACAGAAGGCAAACCAACATTATAAGCTAGAGAAGCTAATGCGTCTTTCTTGCCCTGAGATATTGATATGTCTCCTAAAGCATCATCAAGACCAGCAGAAATTCTGTCTACCTCTGTTGCCAAGAGATTATGAGCATCTGATTTTGATATAGACTCAGGAATTTCCATACCGGAAGTAGCCGCTGTTCCATAACCAATTGTCGGAACTCCTGCCGAATCCATATAACGCTTTCCTTCAAATCCTTCAAAACCCTTAATTAGGTCCATAGCAGATCCACCAGATGTGTCCACAGGTTCAGAAATTGTTTCTGTCATATTCGTTATCTCTTCTTTAACAATATCACTTTTTGTTGGAACAGTGCGCTCTTCTTTATTTGGAAATATTTCTACAGATCCAACAGCAGAACCTAATGTACCAGCAGGAGCAGCTAAGTCAACACCAGTTCCAGCAGAAGAGCCTAACGCACCAGCAAGAGAAGTTAAATCAACACCAGATCCAGCAGGAGCAGCACGTTCTACTGGTAAGTCAATACCTTCTTCAGGCATTCCAATTTCTCCTGTAGTCATTAAATCAGGAGAAGCACCGGAAGGTTGACTTCCTCTTTCAGCATCCATTAGTGGTTGAGGCATGGATTCCGTAGGAGATGGTGGAGGCATGGCTCTACCTGTTTCAGTAGAGTAGCCTTCTACTTCTCCATATCCACTCGTATCTACAGGTGTAGGCATTCTACTATCAGATTCTTCTTCTGTTAAACTGGATATCATCTGCTGTATGAAGTTATCCGATTCCTGTCTTTTGAGTTGAGATTCAATTAATCGTTTTGCATCTTCATAAGAAATCCCCATTTCTGTAGCCAACATCTGTATTTCAGGAGATCGTCCTTCTGCAAGATCAACAGTTCCTCCTGATGCCATGCCTTTGGCTTCCCTGATTGTATCACGTTCTTCGTGTGACTTAATCATAAGGTCACGTTCTTTTATCATTGCACGAATGGATTCAATAGCTAGACGAGTATTCTGTTCACGAATGGATTGACTTTCCTTAATAGCCATTGTGCCAGCATCTTTAACTGCTTTCAGTTTCCTGTCAGCATCACGATCTTCACGTTGACCAACTTTAGCAGCAGAATTAACGTGCAGTTCCAATTCCTTAATATCAAGTTCACGATTTTTAAGAGACAGATCGGCTGCATCTTTTGTTGCTTCAATTTGCAGTTCTTCTTTTTTCAGGGCAAGACCAGCGGCCTCAAGTTGTATACTCTGCTGTTCCAGAGAATTCATACTACCATTGGCTGCTGCCATTTCATTTGCCTGTAATACCTGTTGTGCAGCCTGTTGTGTAAGTTGGCTAAGAATTTCAGGAGGTACTTGTCCTCCCTGTGCTTGAATATTTTCTGCTTCTTGGCCGACGAGTCCCGCCATTTGCTGTGCATACTGCAAGACCATATGTTCACGGATATTAGCCTGTAGAACAGGAATTACCGATTGCATCATAGGATTTTGTCCTAATGTAGGATCTTCGATAAAGGCTGTTTTAACAGAGATATGTGCCGGATGGTCTTGTTGAGGAAAAGCTTTGATAGGTTGTCCCATTGAAACCAACTGAATATCCGTAATGGGATCATTAGGTTGTGGTTGTGTTGGTGGTATTAAAAATCTTTCAGGAGATTGAATGTTCGCTGCATTTAAAATCGACAAATGAACTTGTTGAAGATTATACATACCTGGTGGAGCTTGCGTCGCCAACTGTAATACCATTTGCGACATTGCCAACCTATGAGCCGCAGAAGGAACATTAGGATCGCTAACAGGAATAATGTCAATCCGACCATCAAAATCAGACTTAAAAACACTGGCATCAACGCCAGGAATATTATAAGGATATTCATCAGGAAGAAATTCATAATTAATCCTTGAAAGAATTCTAAATTCTTCCTTCTGGCTATGATGTAGTCTTTTATGAATAGCACTGAAGAACTTGGCTCCTGCTTCTAACAGAGCCATCGTTGTTCCTACCGGACCATAATTGGTAGCATCTCCTACAATCTGTTCAGTTGTATCAGCAAACTTCTGACCTGCTGACGAAAGGAAACCCAGCATTTGAAACAGAACCTGGGAAGGCTCTTTATAAGGTAATGGAATAATAAGTTTGGAAAGATCGTTTCCTACTGCTTCTATCTCTTTAAACTCACCTGGAGAGATAGGATCATTTCCTCCGACAACTCTTGTTCCTCTTGCTTTAAAACCACCTGGAAGATTGGCAAACTGTCCTGCATCAACAAGACTCCGTAATGCTGCTGTAGCAGACATTGTAAGATTGCCCAGTAAATGTATAAGACCCAATCCATAAAAACCAAAACCAGGAACAAACTTGTAATGAGCAAAGAAAACCTGACGCTCATGGCGTGGATCATCTTTTTCATAATTCCGGCGAATAGCAAGAACCTGGCCGGAATTTTCTTCTACTGTAATAATATAAGGATAAGCAACCCCATCATTACTGTTAAAGGGTGCGGGAAGATCCATATAACAGTGTTGTTCAAGAATGACATACTGTTGGTCATATTCTTGAGAAGGACTTACCCCCATTATACGGTCAATCTTTTGACCTAATACGGTAGGATCAGGTGCTCCTGGTTGTCCTATATCAACGTCCCTATAAAGTCCAGATGCTATTTCTTTGCGAAGATCGTTCTCTGATCTATAAATTACATGTGTGTAACGATCTGCCCTGCGTAAATCTGGTGCATTATAAGACACGTAAAACTGGTCTACGGGTACAAACTCAGAACATGGACGTTCCAAACCTGGATCGTAGTAAATCTTTTTAAACGCTGATCCCACAAGCGGTAAGTGGAAAAGCATTCTTTCAAATTCTTCAAAGTATTCTGTTACCTGTTCAGTCAACTGATAGTTCATGAAGTTCTGAACACGTGTCACCTGTAATTCTTTTTCAGGTGTATTCCCTCCCAAGACTTGTGCGCGAACTGGACCTCCTGATGGAAACAGTTCCATTGAAGCTTTGGATTGAAATTTAACCGCTGATTCAATAATAAGAGGAGAAACGGCTGTACACGCTCCTTCAAATGGTTCTGTTGTCTCTTGAAGTTTCAGACCAAGAAGATCAAACCCTCTTTCAAAAGTACTCTCCCATTCCTGTCGTGAGTCTTTATCTGCTTCGTACTGTTCAATAACTTTAGTACCAATCTCCTCTAACTCTTCCTCATCCAGTAAATCAGCAAGATTAACATAATGCTCCTGTCCTGCTATCATAACAGCAGTATCTTCATTCATACCCAGATCAATCATTCCGTCTTCTGGGTCTATTTCAATTTCCAGTTCAATCTCCGTCTCTTCCTCTATTCCAGATGTATCCAAACCACCAGGAAGAACCTGAAAAGGATTTCTCTCAACTGCCATTATCTTATCCCTTTTTCCTTTTACTTTTTCTTCCAGCCGCTGCCATCTTTTGAAATTTTTCCTTACCGTATTTTTTCCGTCCAATAGAAGCTGCTAAACCACCAGGATTTTTAACACCTTGTTTTTTTAATTTGGAAGATAAAGCTTTAAAGCGTTTACCGCTTCCCAGTTTGGGTTGACGTGCCATTTGTTTATTCCATGCTTATAGTAGGTGTACCCCAACTATCAACAGACGGTTGAGATTTGTACATGTTTTTACACACGCATTTATCACACTTGCACTGACCCTGTCCACAGGTTTCATTACTGTTACAATGACACCCGTGATTACAGTCTACACAGTAGTTATCGTCAGGCTTTTTTTGATTTTTTGAATCCATAACTTCCTTTAGGTTTACGGGTAGCTTTTGCTACGTCCCTTCTTCCCTTTTTAGACATTTTCTTTTTGCTCTGCTTGCCACGTGTCATACCAAGCTGCTCGTCTTTACGGGCATTATAACCCTGTTTCTTTTTAGCCATGTGATTTATATACCTTCATGATTTTCAGTATTTGAAAAGTTCCAGTACCCTTTTCTGGGCTTGCGATAAATACTATCGTCTTCATCATAATCAGGATCATCAGGATGGCTCATTTTCCAAGAATCTCTCATATATAATATAGCCATAACCATTGCATCTACCTGATCATCATACCTTCCCGTTGGAAAAGTCACGGCCTCATCAAGAAGCTCTAAAGACCATTCCTTTGTAAAAGGTAACCAAATACGACCTGCCTCTAAAAAAGGTGTGGCTGCATTTGCTCTACTCACCTTATCACGATCCGGTGTGTATTCCAATACAGGTAAACCTGCTCTCCGCAAATCCTGTATCAAAGATTGTCCACTTGCTTTCTTTTCTATTATTATAATATCCGGTTCGTGTTTTTCATATTCTTCTTGAGCACGTGATCGCAGTTCTGGATACTCAAATCTTTTTCTTACGTTCCCTAATAAAACCAGGTGGGGAATCCATGTTTCTTTCCCACGACTATCAGTTTCCATTAATTCAAAGATACCCCATGTCTGCATCACTGAATAGTCAGCCGTGGTCTTGGCAGAGAATGCCGTATCCATAGTCTGTATTACAAAGTCACATTCCGGTGGACTATTCTGTTTCCAAGGCTTAAACCATTCCTTCTTCATGATCCCGCCTTCCGCTGGCGTAGGATCTTGCATATATAAGGACTGCCAATACCGTGTACCGTTGTGTCTTCTTATCTCTGCTTCATCAGATCGCAGAATACTGTCCGGTTTCCACTCAGGAAAGTAGGATGTACCTACCGGAAGATTCAGTAAACGTGCTGCCTCTTCATCAAGCCATGCAGGAATCTTTATTACTTCCCAAGGATGTATCTTGGTCTGGCTATCGGTATTATCTACTTCCGCACCCAGCAACCATCCACATATATCATCTTCATGATAGCGGGTATTAATGATAACGATGGCACCATTCGGCATAAGACGGGTTCTCAGGCCAGCCGGATACCATTCCTTTATATAACGTCGCCCTGCTTCTGAAAATGCGTCCTCTTCTGACATAACATCGTCCAATAAGGCCACATGTGCGCCACGTCCAGCGATTTGTGTCTTCACTCCTGCCGCTACATACACCCCATTCTGGGTTGTTTGCCACTTTCCTGCCGCTCTTACGTCAGATCGTAGGCTTACATCAGGGAATATGGTCTTAAATACCTCACTATTTACAATATCACGCACAGAACGGCCAAAATCACTGGCAAGCTGGTCTGAATGCGATACGGAGAGGATTTCATGGTTACCATGCCGCCCCATATACCACGCAGGGAACAATTTACTACAGATAACGGACTTGCTGCTTCTTGGTGGAAGGAAAACCATCAACCTTTTCAGTGTTCCTTCCTCTACCAACTGCAATTTCTGACAAATAAGCTCAATATGCCTACCCATCTTGAAGTCTGCTACCAATTGAGGGGAAACCAAACGGACAAATGTTAGAAAATCATTACGAGCGTTGCTTACAACAAGCTCATACATCGCCTCTCTAGCGCGTAACTGGTCATAAGAAGCTTCTTGTTGAGCCATAGTATTACTGATTACTGAACAGAGTTGTAATTTCTATTTATAATGACTTCATATTCATGCATTGTCTGGAATAAATTAAATATAAGCTTGGCAATGCGAGCCGTCTGCATCCTGATCTCGTCCATATCTGGATCAGGGTTCTTTAAAGAAGGATGGGAACAGACCTGACTGTGCCAGTTCTCTATAATGAACTCAATTCTGTCCATACATTGCTTATATCCAAAAGTCCCTGCGGAATGAGCACCGGAAATATAATCAAGAGTACCGGAAAAAGCGGGAAATAGTCTTTCAATTGCATCAGAATCTTCATCCTGAAGACAAATAAATTTTTGAAAGTCTGGCACATTCATTTACTCTTCCCGCCATCAATAACTTTCAGACCCGCAATCTCAGCCAGCTTTGCTATATCACCCTGAACTGAATCATGATCTGTTTCATTATTGAATGAAGAAAGTTTTACCCTGCTTTCAGTACGATCTACAAACATGCCCAGATGTTTGGCTACAGCCTCAATACTGCGATTGGCATTACTGTAATCTCCGTTTGAAAGAGAATGTTGATACACCTGATCCAGACGATCCAGTACGCGATCCGCTGACCACGCCATCTTTTTAATAGCCTCTTCTCTTATATCCTTTACTCTTTCGTCAATCTTTGGATTTTTCAAGAGAGAAGCTGCCCGTCTACGGGTATCGTTCAGATTCTTTCCCTCCTTGTAACCAGCCGCCTTATAAGCAGACAAAGCATCTCCAGTTCCCATATATTCTATACAGAACTTTTCCTGTTTGGGAGACATACCTGTACCAGCGAAGTTCGCCTTTTTGAATTTAGGAGATTCAGCAGGATTTTCTAACATGGTTCCCTCATTTGTTTTATGAAGAACCTGTTTATTATAAGTACGTTGTTTTGTTTTTGCAAGTTTAACATTACGCCTACGTTCTGCTTCTTTTCTCAATTCAATTAAATCCCGTCCCGCACTGGCCGTTTTACGAGAAGACACAAGAAACTTTATTTCTTCCTGTAAACGTTCATCTGTGTACTTACCATAGATAACATGTGAC
>Ga0208919_1002046_pt1 | contig 10885 bp, 7 predicted proteins | sample 4_EtaG_FD_184076 | JGI IMG/M metagenome (GOLD analysis project Ga0208919, IMG submission 184076) | Marine viral communities from the Subarctic Pacific Ocean - 4_ETSP_OMZ_AT15127 metaG (SPAdes) (version 3) | ecosystem: Environmental > Aquatic > Marine > Oceanic | place: Pacific Ocean | collected... | reverse complement strand
TGGAAGAAGTCGACCGCACCATGCACCACATGCAGGAAGACGCCGCAAATTACGCGGATCCCAGCGATCGCGCAACCCAGGAGGAAGAATTCAGCCTGGAGCTGCGTACCCGCGACCGCGAGCGGAAGCTGATCAAGAAGATTGACCAGACCATCGACCGCATCGACAAAGACGACTATGGCTTCTGCGATCAGTGTGGCGTGGAAATCGGTATCCGCCGTCTGGAAGCTCGACCAACAGCCACCCTGTGCATCGACTGCAAGACACTGGCCGAGATTCGCGAACGCCAGACCGGCATCTGAGCCTACTACGCAACAGCTGCCGGTTGGGGCTCTTCCCAGCCCCGCCGGCTGACTGACCGCCATGAACAACCCTCACTACCGGGGCCGGTTTGCGCCCTCTCCGACAGGCCCGCTGCACTTTGGCTCCCTCGTTACCGCACTTGCCAGCTTTCTGGAAGCCCGCAGCCAGGGCGGCCAGTGGTTTATCCGCATTGAAGACCTGGATCCTCTGAGAGAGCCGCCGGAGGCGACCGGCCAGATCATTGCCAGCCTTGACGCCCACGGGCTGTTTCCCGACGAGCCGGTACGCTTTCAATCCAGACGTCACGACGCCTATCAGCACGCCGTTAACCGGCTGCTTGAAAGCGGCTACGCGTATCGTTGCCAGTGCTCGCGCAAGGAATTGCAGGCCAATGAGGGGCGCCACCCGAACCAGTGCCGCACTCGCACAGAAATCGACGGTGACCGGCCATTCGCAATCCGCTTTGCCCTCGAAGACGAAGACTGCCACTGGCAGGACCAGCTGCTGGGACCCCAGCACCAGACGGTGCAAGCAGAGCTTGACGATCCGGTCATCCTCCGCAAGGAGGGGTTCTACGCCTATCAAATGGCGGTGGTGGTCGATGACATTGATCAGGGCATCACGGACGTGGTGCGTGGTTCGGATCTGCTGGACATGACGGCGCAGCAGCAACAGATTTATCGTGCCCTGGGTGCTCTTCCTCCACGCTGGCTTCACATCCCGGTCATACTCAACGCGCAGGGTCAGAAGCTGAGCAAGCAGACCCATGCGCCAGCTCTTGATGATGACAAGCCTGTCGACAACCTGTTCATGGCGCTCGTTGCTCTTGGTCAGAACCCGCCTGCCAACCTTGCCAGCGGTTCGCTGGATTCGCTGCTGGAGTGGGGCCGGAGTAACTGGCGACGGGGCGCCATCCACCTGACATCCCGGTGAGGGACATGGTATAAAGCCCTTCTCACACCTCAGCGCGGATAGCATGCCTGATGTATATCTACCGTCTGGTCTTCCTGTTGGTACTGGCCATCTATATCTTTTCTCCCAACATCCTTGACTGGTGGACTTCGCCGGGAAACGTCTGGTATAGCCCCTACCTTATCTGGGCCGGGCTGATCGCCATCGGTTTCTGGCTTGAATGGCGGCGGGACCCCAATGAGTTTTAGTCCCTCCGGCCTGCTGCTCGCCAGCCTCCTGTATCTGATTCTGCTGTTCGGCATCGCCTGGTTTACCGAAAAAGGCATGGTCCCCCGGCGCTGGGTTCGCCACCCCCTGGTTTATGTGCTCAGTCTGGGTGTCTATGCCGGCATATGGGCGGTCTACGGCGCGGTTGGTATGGCCGCCGAATCCGGCTACGGCTTTCTGGCTTACTATCTCGGCATCAGCGGCGCTTTCCTGCTGGCGCCTGTGCTTCTGAACCCGGTCATGAGGATCGGACGCGCCTATCAGCTCACGTCCCTCGCCGATCTGTTTGCCTACCGCTACCGAAGCCAGTGGGCTGGCACCCTGGTCACCCTCTGCTCCGGCGGGGCCATTCTGGCCTTGCTGAGCATGCAGATACAGGCCGTCGCCACCTCTGCCAGCATTCTTGCGCCGGACACATCGCCTGCGGTAATCAGCGTGATGTTCAGCTTGATCGTGGTGCTTTTCGCCATGCTATTCGGGGCAAGGCGCGACCAGAACTCGGAAAACCATCAGGGACTGGTGCTGGCCATTGCTTTTGATTCGCTGGTGAAACTTGTGGCATTGCTGGTGCTCGGGGGCGTCATTCTCTTCGGGGTCTTTGACGGCATGAGCGGACTGGAAAGCTGGCTGGACAACCGGACGTCGCCAGCCACAACCATGACCCTGAGCATTGACGACGGCAGTTGGCGGGCACTGATGCTGATGTCCTTTGCTGCTGCTCTGGTACTGCCACACATGTACCACATGACCTTCAGCGAAAACCCCTCGCCCAAGGCCCTGGCAAAAGCCAGCTGGGGCCTGCCACTCTATCTGTTGCTGCTCGGCCTGCCGGTGCCCCTGATTCTCTGGGGAGGCCAGGAGCTGGCGGTGACCACAGGGCCCGGATTCTTTGCCATCGGGGCAGCCCAGGCCATGGAAAGCCCGGCACTGACACTGCTGATGTACATTGCCGGCCTGTCAGCGGCCAGCGGCCTGATGATCGTCAGCACCCTGGCACTGGCGGGCATGGCGTTGAACCACGTGGTGTTGCCCCTGAAAACCCCGAAAGACCAGGGCGATATCTACCGGTGGCTGCAGTGGATCAAGCGCCTGCTCATCGCCGTGATCATTTTCCTGGCGCTGCTGTTTCATGAAGTTGTCGGCAAAAACCTCGACCTGTCCATTCTCGGCGCCATTTCCCTCTCCGGCACTTTGCAACTGCTGCCCGGCGCCCTGGGCGTGATTTACTGGCCCGAGGGCAATCGCCGCGGCCTGATCGCCGGCCTTGTTGTCGGGCTGGCCATCTGGGTGGTGACGCTCGTGCTGCCATTCTCGCACACGGCCAATCTGCTGGCCTGGCTGGATGCGCCACTGATACCGGACTACAGCAACTGGCATATCTTCACGTTCGTAAGCCTGACTGCCAACATTACCGTGTTTGCGCTGATTTCCATCCTCAGCACCAGCACCAGTGAGGAGAACAGCGCAGCCCAAGCCTGCTCACTGGGCGCACTGTCCCGTCCGCAACGCCGTGAATTGCTGGCCACGTCCTCCAGTGACTTTGTGAGACAGTTAGCGGAGCCGCTGGGCTACGGTGTGGCGCGGCGAGAAGTGGAGCGGGCACTGGGCCAGTTGAAACTGCCCAATGTGGAGTATCGGCCGTACCAGCTCAGGCGACTGCGCGACCAGGTGGAAATAAACCTGTCTGGCCTGCTCGGCCCCTCCGTGGCCCGGGACATGGTCAAGCGCCATCTCGGCTTCAAGCCCATGGCCCAGGGCGGCACTGCCCAGGACATCCGCTATGTAGAACGCGCCCTCGGCGACTACCAGAACCGATTGACCGGCCTGGCCGGCGAGCTGGACAACCTGCGCCGGCATTACCGCCAGACCCTTCAGAACCTGCCGATTCCTGCCTGCTCCGTGGGCGAGGACGGTGAAATCCTGATGTGGAACCACGCCATGGAGGCGCTCACCGGCATCACCGCCGATGACGTGGTCGGTGCCAGGCTGATGGCACTGCCCGAGCACTGGCACCTGCTGCTTGATGACTTCAACCGTGGCCCGGACCTGCATCGCTACAAGCATCGCCTGGACCTGCGTGGCAAACCCCACTGGCTGAACCTCCACAAAGCGGCCCTGAGCGGACCGGACCACACCGAAGGTGGCAGCATTATCCTGGTCGAGGACCAGACCGAAACGCGGCTGCTTGAGGACGAACTGATGCACAGCGAACGGCTGGCATCGGTGGGAAGACTCGCCGCCGGTGTCGCCCACGAGATCGGGAACCCGGTCACCGGTATCTCATCCCTGGCCCAGAACCTGAAACTGGAAACCGACAACCCGGACATCCTGGACACCGCTGACCAGATCCAGCAGCAGACCCGGCGCATCTCTACCATTTTGCAGTCGCTGATGAACTTTGCCCGCACCGGCAATCATGCCCAGGCCAACCGGTACGAGCCGGTAGCGATTCATCGCTGTGTGGAAGAATCAATCAACCTGCTGTCGCTCAGCGACAAGGGCCTGGGCATTCACTATGTCAACGACTGCCCGCCCTCTTTGCAGGTGCTGGGAGATGAGCAGCGTCTGGTCCAGGTATTCGTCAACCTGCTGGCGAACGCCCGCGATGCCTCACCGGAAGGCGGTACCATCCGGGTCAGTGGAAAGGGCGATGGCTACTCCGCTATCATCGAGGTGGTTGATGAGGGCTCCGGTATTCCCGGGGATCAACTCGATCATATCTTCGAGCCGTTTTACACCACCAAGGCCCCCAACAAGGGAACCGGTCTTGGCCTGTCGCTGGTGTACAGCATTATTGAAGAGCACTATGGCAACGTTCAGGTGGAAAGCCCGGCTAATGCCGACACCGGCCGCGGAACCTGCGTGAGGCTGAGATTGCCAGCCTACGAACCGGAAACCGGCACTATTGCCATCAGCCAGAACCAAAGGTCTTGAGACTGTTATGCCTCGCATTCTGATCGTGGAAGACGAAGACATTATTCGCTCGGCAGTGCGCAAACTGTTGTTGCATGCCGGCTATGAGGTCGCCGATGCGGCCTCCGTTGAGGAAGCCGAACAGAACCACGAACCCGATCAGTTCGATCTGATCATTTCCGACCTGCGTCTGCCAGGCGCTGCGGGCACCGAACTGATCAATCGCGCACCCAACACGCCGGTGCTGATCATGACCAGCTATGCCAGCCTGAGATCAGCGGTGGACTCCATGAAAATGGGCGCCGTTGAGTACATCGCCAAACCGTTTGATCACGATGAAATGCTGGCCGCGGTCGAAAACATTCTGGCCCGGAAACCCGCCGGCCGGAACTCGGGTGACGACTCGGCACCAGCCCTGGAAACGCCGGAAAGCAGCGATCCTGCCAACATCATGTTCGGCCAGTGTGAGCCAATGCAGCGGGTGTTCACGCTGATCCGTAAAGTGGCACCGACAGAAACCACTGTCCTGATCCAGGGCGAATCAGGAACCGGCAAGGAGTTGGCGGCCCGCGCCCTGCACCTGCTCAGCCCGCGCGCTGCCAAGCCGCTGATTTCGGTCAACTGCGCGGCCATCCCCGAAAGCCTGATTGAATCGGAACTGTTCGGCCATGAAAAGGGCGCTTTCACCGGCGCGGTATCGGCCAGGACCGGCCTGATCGAGGCCGCCGATGGCGGCAGCCTGTTTCTGGACGAAATCGGCGAACTGCCGGCCGAAGCCCAGGCACGCCTGCTACGGGTTCTGCAAGAGAGCGAGATCCGGAAAGTCGGCTCCACCCAGAGCCGTACCGTCAACGTGCGGATGATTGCCGCCACCCACCGAAACCTCAAGGCCATGACGCGTACCGGGGAATTCCGGGAAGACCTCTACTACCGGTTGAACGTCATGCAGATCCGTATCCCGCCGCTGCGTGAGCGCCAGAGCGATATTCTGGGACTGGCCCGCCGCTTCCTGAAACGCCAGGGCGAGAGAATGGGCAAGCCCGATCTCAATCTAAGCCCCGAGGCGATGCGCGCCCTCGAACGCCATCGCTGGCCGGGAAACGTACGGGAACTGGAGAACGCCATTGAGCGCGCAACCATCCTGTGTGACGGCGACGTGATCACGCCCTCATTGCTGGACCTGGACAGCGAAGGCAGCGACGAATACATCCCCGAGACTCTCGTGGACGGCAACAACGAGCAGACACATACCCGGGAGGTGGACGCGTCCAACGATCTCTCCCTCGAAGATTACTTCCAGCATTTTGTTCTCGAGAACCAGGACCGCATGAGCGAGACAGAATTGGCCCAGAAACTGGGCATCAGCCGAAAATCGCTCTGGGAACGTCGCCAGCGTCTCGGCATACCCCGGAAAAAATCCTCTGGCAACTGAGTCCGGCATAGTATGAACCCGGGCTCAGTTGTTACCTCATGTTCCTGTCGGTAACACTCCTCACGAAAGTAACGTGACCTCAGTAACACTTAGGTTGAATACGGGGTAACACTTATGGCCTACAAAATCGTAAGGCCCTGTTAATAAAAGAAATTCAAAAACTGGCACATGGACTGCAACCTATTTGGCGCACAACAACAAAAACAAGAGTGACAAAGCAGCGCCAACAACAAGAACAAAAAGCTGCAGGATGCGTTCGGTAACAAAAACAACAACAGAACGTAAGCGAACTGAGTGTTTTGGGTACTTTGCTTTTTAGTGGTCCCACGGCACGTGCGAGTTGTAGATGTAGAGAAGAATCACCTTCCAGGTGACGCTGCAGCTACCCAAGGCCCGCCCGATGTCTCTGACCGCTCTGTGTATTCAAAGCTTTCCGTTTGCACTGCTGAGATGCCCCTGAAGTGGGGATATGCAGTGGGGTACAAAAACCAAGAAAAATCCCGGCAAAAACAAAAACAAAAACAATGCAGATCGTCAACGCTTTGAGGGCGGATTCGTGAAAACGGATCCGCCTTTTGATTATCTGGGCTCCAAAACGGTAATCCACGGCAAACGTGTGCAAATCCTGCTCAAACCGTTAAACTCTCGGTTTTTGCTCATCGCAACCACGGATTTCAATGCCTAAACGACTTGTCGACAAACTCCGTTCCTTCATGCCCGGCAACGGAAAAAAGAAAGCCCGCACCTACCAGCGACGGGAAATCCCCAGGGACCAGCACAACGTCTCCCGCTCGGTTATCAGCGAACCCGCCAAGAAAGTTCTGCATCGCCTGAACAAATCAGGCTATGAAGCATACCTCGTGGGCGGCGGCGTAAGAGACATCCTGCTGGGCGGCAAGCCCAAGGATTTCGACATCGCGACCAATGCCACCCCCGAGGAAGTGCACGACCTGTTCCGGAACTCCCGGTTGATCGGACGGCGATTCCGGATTGTCCACGTGGTGTTTGGCCGCGAGGTCATCGAGGTGACCACGTTCAGGGGCAACGCTGCCGAAGCAGACACCGACACCGATGATGACGATCGCCGGACCAGTGAACACGGCCTGCTTCTGCGTGACAACGTATACGGCAACCAGGAAGAAGACGCCCTGCGTCGCGACTTCACCGTCAATGCGCTTTACTACTGCATCCGCGACTTTACCGTAATCGACTTTGCCAACGGGATCGAGGATCTGCGCAACCGCCAGCTGCGACTGATTGGCGATCCCGAGACGCGGTACCGGGAAGACCCCGTGCGCATGCTTCGCGCTATCCGTTTTGCCGCCAAACTCGGCTTTGACATCGAACCGGAGACCGAGGCCCCGATCGGGGAACTGGCCCCACTGTTAACCCATATTCCGCCGGCCCGCCTGTTTGATGAAGTGCTCAAACTGTTTTCCGCAGGCCATGGCGAAGCCACTTACGACCTTCTGACCCGTTACAATCTGCTGGAGCCTCTGTTCCCGGAGACGGTCAGAGCCATTGAGTCGGGTGAGCCGGACGAGCTGATCCGCCAGGCCCTGAGAAACACGGATGCCCGGATTGCCCAAGGCAAATCGGTCACGCCCTATTTCCTGTTTGCTGCCATGCTTTGGCCGGCACTTCAGGCAGAGTGGCATCGCAGGCAGGATAATGGTGACCCGGTCCAGCCCGCATTGCACGGTGCCATCGGAAAGGTGATTGGCCGTCAGGTGCAGGCAACCTCGATTCCGAAACGATTCTCTGGCCCGATGAAGGAGATCTGGGAACTTCAGATGCGACTGCCCCGACGCCAGGGCAAGCGGGCCTTTGCCACCATGACTCATCCACGGTTCCGGGCCGCTTACGATTTCCTGCTGGTTCGCGAGGCGTCTGGTGAGATTGAGCCCGGGCTTGGCCAATGGTGGACCGAGTTCCAGCAGGAAGATGAACGGGGCCAGGAGCGAATGCTCTCACAACTGAGCACCGACGCCCCCAAGAAGCGGCGGCACCGCCGCAAACCGGTCAAACGCCCAGCCCAGCAATGATGACAGACGTCTTTATCGGTCTTGGCAGCAATCTGAAAGACCCTGCAGCCCAATTGGCCCGGGCAGTCTCCGCCCTGGCCAACCTGCCGGAGACGGTTCTGGTGGCCCAATCGCCCTTTTATGCCAGCCGCCCGGTCGGCCCCCAGGACCAGCCTGACTTCGTCAACGGCGCGGTATGGCTTAGAACCTCCCTACTACCACACCAACTGCTTGACGAACTGCAGAACGTCGAACAACAGCATGGCCGGGAGAGACTTCGCCACTGGGGACCCCGAACGCTTGATCTGGACATACTGATCTTCGGCGATCAGATGTTGGATGACGAGCGCCTCACCGTACCTCATCGGGAACTGCGGAACCGGGACTTTGCGCTCCAGCCTCTGCTGGACCTGAAGGCCGGCCTGACTCTGCCCGACGGCACACCGATTGCCAAACTGCGTCGCCAATGCCCCGACAACGGCTTGCGCAAGCTTCCACCGGCGGATTACCCTTAACACTTCAATGCCGACACCCCGGCACGCCCAGGCCCATCCACCCAAAAGGCAAGGATTCTATGGCTGTTACCATCAATACCCTGCGTGAGTTCAAGCAGAAGGGCGAAGCCTTCGCTGCCCTTACCTCCTATGACGCCACCTTTTCCCAGGTGGTCAGTGAAGCGGGCGTTCACGTAATCCTTATCGGCGACTCCCTCGGGATGGTGCTTCAGGGGCATGACAGCACCCTGCCGGTGACCATGGACCAGATGGTGTATCACGTCAGCTGCGTGGCCAAAGGAAACCGTGGGTCCCTGATCATGGCCGACATGCCCTTCATGAGCTACGGCACGGTCGAGTCTGCCCTGGAGAACGCAGCGGAACTGATGCGCGCGGGCGCGCACATGGTAAAACTCGAGGGCACGGACTGGATGAAAGAAACCATTACTGCTCTGACCGAGCGCGCCGTGCCCGTGTGCGCACATCTGGGCCTCACGCCGCAATTCGTCAATAAATTTGGCGGCTACAAGGTCCAGGGCCGTGACGAGAAAGCGGCGGAGATGATGATTGAGCACGCCTGCGAACTGGAAGCCGCCGGCGCCGATGCCATCCTGCTGGAGTGCGTTCCCGCGCCGCTGGCGGCACGCATCTCCCAAGCCGTCAAAGCACCGGTCATCGGGATAGGTGCCGGGCCAGACACCGACGGACAGATTCTGGTATTGCACGATATGCTGGGCATTACCACTGGCCGTAAGCCACGATTCGTCAAGAACTTCCTGGCTGAAACAGATTCGGTACAGGAAGCCCTCCAGGCCTACGTGAAAGCCGTAGGCGAGCGCTCATTCCCCGCTGAGGAGCATACGTTCAAGGCATGAGAACTGTACATTCTTTGAAAGAATTGAGAACCATCCTCCGCGGCTACCGGCAGCAGGGCAAAACCATCGGCCTGGTACCCACCATGGGCAACCTGCACGAGGGCCATATCTCCCTCGTGCGCAAAGCAGCGGAGATGGCGGATGTGGTGGTTACCAGCATCTTCGTGAACCCGATGCAGTTCGGAGCCGGCGAAGATCTCGAGACCTACCCGAGAACCCTGGCTGAAGACCAGGACAAGCTCGCCTCGGCCGGTAACACACTAGTATTCGCGCCTTCCGCCGAGGAAATCTATCCGGAAGGGCTGGCAAGTCAGACCCAGGTGGTCGTGCCGGATGTCAGCGACGGCCACTGTGGCGCCAGTCGCCCGGGTCACTTTGAGGGCGTAGCCACGGTGGTCACCATGCTGTTCAATATGGTGCAGCCGGACTTCGCTGTATTCGGCGAGAAGGATTTTCAGCAACTGGCCGTGATCCGGAAAATGGTCCGGGATCTGATGATCCCTGTTGATGTGGTGGGCGGCCCCACGGTGAGAGAGGACGACGGCCTGGCGAAAAGCTCGCGCAATGGTTACCTGACGCCCGAGGAACGGCAGATTGCGCCAGCGGTCTACCAGACTCTGCAGGCCACGGCGGCCAAGATCACCGATGGTCGTACAGACTTCCAGGCCCTGGAAAGCGAAGCTGAGCAGAGTCTCGGGGACGCAGGGCTCAGGCCGGACTACTTCAATATCGTCAACAGTCAGACACTCAAACCGGCCACGGCTGAAGATCGGGAGATTACCATCCTGACGGCAGCTTTCCTGGGCACCACCCGCTTGATCGATAACCTGTCCCTGACCCGATAAGCCAACAGAAAAGGAACCTCTGATGCCCGCACATCCTGAAGTACTGACCTCGAAACCCGAATGGCAGACACTGAAGGAACATCGGCAACGCCTGGACGGCGTTCTCATGAAGGACCTGTTCAACCAGGATCCCGGGCGGGCAAAGCGTTATTTCATTGAAGGCGCAGGGCTGTCACTGGATTTTTCCAAGAATCGGATCACTGACGACGTGCTCGACGCGCTTCTGGCACTGGCCAGCAGCTGTAACCTGGAAGCACGGCGGGAGGCCTTGCTCAGCGGAAAGAGAGTCAACGTTACCGAAGATCGCCCTGCCCTGCACACGGCATTGCGCAACCCGGGAACCGACGCCATCACCGTTGACGGCGAAAACGTGGTCGCCGAGGTGCAGCGCACCCTGCAACGCATGGAAACCCTGGTGGAGGAGGTGTTGGGCCAACACCGCACCGGGTACACCGGCAAACCTTTCACCGATGTGGTAAGCATCGGTATCGGCGGCTCCTACCTGGGCCCGAAGCTGGTTGGCGAAGCCCTTCAACCTTACGCCCAGGCCGGCATTCGCTGCCATTACGTGGCCAACATTGATGGCACCGAGATTTGCGAGGCTCTGCGCCAGGTCAATCCGGAAACCACTCTGTTCCTGATCCAGTCCAAGTCATTCCGCACGCAGGAAACCCTCGAGAACAGTAAAGTCGCAAAACAGTGGTTTCTGGATCATTGCGGGGATGAACAGGCCGTCTCGCAGCATTTCATGGCCGTGACGGCCAATGTGCCGGCGGCGCAGGACTTCGGTATCGATCCGGAGAACGTCTTCCCGATGTGG
>Ga0208919_1002044_pt1 | contig 10900 bp, 12 predicted proteins | sample 4_EtaG_FD_184076 | JGI IMG/M metagenome (GOLD analysis project Ga0208919, IMG submission 184076) | Marine viral communities from the Subarctic Pacific Ocean - 4_ETSP_OMZ_AT15127 metaG (SPAdes) (version 3) | ecosystem: Environmental > Aquatic > Marine > Oceanic | place: Pacific Ocean | collected... | reverse complement strand
GGAATTGACTTCTTTAGAACATCCTCAAGGGTATTGATCCCCGTGGAGCGATTTGGGTGTACATCAGACAGGTCACCTTCTTTGAGCATTTTTCTGATCACTAGTCTCAAAGCGTGTTCGTTTTTTTGCTGCTCTGTTATGTGCTCATGAATCTTTTTTCTTATAACTTGTCTTAAAGCTTTTTCATGATTATTCATTATTTGCGCTCCTTGCTTCCTGCGTGTCCTTGGGCGGCCCCACCTGACATTATGCTCGTTTCATCAAGCATATTGGAGAATTCTGGATTTTCTCCGGGAGTTGATCCAAGAGTCATACTCTTTGGTTCTCTTCCTTCTCTTTCTTTAAAATCCTTAATTGCATCTTGGCACTTTGATTTTGCTTCTGATTCATTCATTCCTTTTTTGACGGCTCTCTTAACACAACCGTCCAACACACTTCCCTCGTCTTCTTTTGCATCCTCAGCGGCATCTTTCATTGGTTCTTCTTTATCACCATCGCCATCTATATCTAAAAAATCAGGCTTAGCGGCTTCATTCAATTTGCTAAGATCCATTTTAAATCCCCATTTTTCAGTCAGATTTTGACCTAGTTCTTTATTTTTCCATTCTTTTAGTGACATGTTACTATTTCTCCTTTCGTTATAAATAGTTGGTTGTTCTTGTTTTAGGCCATCTTCCCAATCACGAAAACACAAGTTTCCCACCTCATAGGCTTGCTTTTCCATTTGCCGTAAATGTGGATTTTTCTGGGCATAGCCAGCCCCTGAATACCCCTCCTGTTCAAGCTCTCCTTTGTCGTGTTGCATATGATGAACTAACTCATGGGCTATAGAGCGAAGAATATCCTTGGGGTGCCTATCTGTAATGAATACGTGTATTTCCATGGTGCTAGGGTGATAATACCCTGTTTTTGCTAGGATTTTACTAGCATTAACATCATCCTGATCGAATACCAGTATTGGGGGTTTTTTAAATCCAAACCTTTTTTGTGCAAATCTGCAAAGACTATGGACTTCGTTTTCAAATTCAATCGGAGAACCTGAATTGTTTTTAATATTATATTTCATCAATGTTTAATTTCTCCCTCATGTCCGGTGAATAGTAGATAAACTCTACCGTGTTACCGTCTGGGTCCTTAGTATAACACCCAACTGTTCCGTCTCTATGCGCCACGATCTCACCACCATCTGGGAAGTCTTTAACACAGCCCACTAAAACCCCGAAATGGGCATCTTTATAGTGCTTTTTATCTATTAACGCAATAGTGGTATTATTCATTTTCATTCTTTTATATTTGTAGTCTTCGAATACCAACTCAGCACCACAATTTTTTTCGTACCAATCCTGAGACGCACTCAGGTCTGATACCAAAACAGCAATATGATCAACAATTTTCATAATATTAATTAGTTTCCTATTTTTTTAATCTCGTACCTAGGATTTCAATTATATCACCAGACACTGCTGATATAATAATTCCGTATAAAACCTCTCTATTACCTACGAATTTGATTTTTTTTTTAAAAACACGCCAAATTTCTTTTTTTTCGTAAGTTTTTTATTTATAACTTTCCAATCATTCCAGTGAACAAGGTCCCCCTCTTTTATATCTTCTACAATCGAAGATCCAAATGGATAGTTATTTTCAATCATATCTATATTCTATGTATAGCATGTATATTAGTGCCAAACACACAGGTTCAAAACCTATAATTACATAAGCCAACAGAACACACATTAGCCCAATAATATTAAATATTGCTTTTCCCATTAATTAAATCCTATAAGTTCTATCTCTTTTGGCGGAACTCTACAAATAACACCGCTTGCAAAGATAAACGGAGAGTATAAACACAACCTACCTTGATCATCAGGGGCAACCCCGCTAACAAGGTACCATTCCAAATCTCTATCAACCCACACAAAGCTTTTATCTGAGATAGACCAATAGAAGCCTTTGCCACCTCCAAGTATTCTTGCTGGTTCTAACAGAGTGCCATCCTTAGCTTTGGTCCAACCACTCAGTTTAGCAGCCAATTTGATGAAATTTGCCTCATATTCCTTTGAATAATATGTCTGATCCATCATAAACACCTCTTTATTATAACTAGTGTGGTAATAAACCTATTCTCCGCCGCCACCATCACCCCCGTCACTCCCATCAGAGGGGCTGTGGTGTGGAAAACTCCCCCCGTAAGGGAAGAATTTGCCCCTTTTTTGGGACTTTTTGCGGCGTTTTTTACGCTTTTTGCGGCGTTTTTCTGTCATATTTTGCACTATTTTGATCCTAATAGAGCGTTTGGGGCCCTTATTCTCCTCTCCGAGAGCCCCAAAACCGGGTGGAGCGCTCTTTGATCGGCTCATTTTAGGCTCTGAGTGTCCTTTTCCGCCACCAAAGTCCTTATTTCCACCCAGTCCAATGAGTTTTGACTTCATTTTTCGGTGTTTTGACTTCATTTTGACCTGAAAATGTTCGATTTCGGTCAATATTCCGTGTTTTTTGGCCATTTCTATTGCTTTCCGCATCACTTGGGTGCCATTTTCAACAAATTTATCAATTTTTTCCAAAGAAACCCACTTAAATTGACTATTTTCTTGAAATCCTTGCATTTCTAGGTTAACATTGGGCATAGAGGTCTCGAATTTAGACAAAAACATGGTGATTTTGCTGTTTTTTCCCTTAAAAGTGAAGCTAGACATGCCAATTTTCTTCGAAAACGGCAAAATTAGTCCTGTTTCCTCCGCAACTTCACGTTCTAACCCCTCTTTAAAACCAGAATCGCCCCTTTTTACCTCAATATCCTTCAAGTGACCACCGGGTATGTCCCATTTTTCACCCTCATCAGTCCTCTTCAGTATCAAAACATTGTTATTCATGTCATATATGATCGCTTTTGCTACAAATTCGGTGTCTGGGTAGAAATCATAGGGGTTTTTTACCGATATTCCTCCAAAGTTATCTATATGCTCTTGCATATTGTCGTCATAATGGAGCATAGAGCCCAATTTTTTAAGAGTTTTTAGCTTTGGGGTATCGTTAGTGTAGTGAACCCTTTCGTCCGTAAAATAGTCACTTAACGAGAGCTTATCAAGATGTGCTCTAACTGTGTCGTTTGGGAACAATTTTTCTTTTTCTACGTCTCTCGCGGTTACGATATGAACGTTATCACCATCATTTATGTGTTTTTTTATCAAATTAACGATTTTATCGTTATATTCTTCGAAAACATACTGCACTTTGTCACTTGAAAGGTCCATATGGGACATCGCAATAGTATTATCGAAGTCAAACGTGATGGTTTTACTCATTTTCGCTTGTTTCCGGTGAGGTTTCACTACTTATTGGCTCAAGAAGTTTAGTTTCTGGGTTTAATTTCATTTTGAATCGCTCTTCCCCTTCAAGAGTAAGCTCTCCAACCCTAAGATGATTGAATTCAGGCATAATTATAGCTTTTTGTCTGCAATTTTTCTTCCCAGACTGATAGAAACAGCATATTTGGCCAACAACTTCTGTAAAAAGTATAGGAACACAGTCCTGTGGGATCATTTTCGCATGATGGTTATATGCTGCTATCTCCCCTTGAAGTATAAACCCTTTTTTCTTTTCAATATGACCTTGCCAATCATGCCACGCACGAAACATCGTGTTCCATATTAGGCCTTGTTTACCTGTCCATACCGGATGTTCAGCGTCCGAGGTTGAAACATACATAACACCTTCATCTTTTACCCTTTGGCGCATTTGTTTTGCTGATGTATAAGGGTGTTCAGGGACAAACTCTACCCTAACTCTGGATTCCATGCGCCCAAATTCTTTTTCAAGCCACTTTCCAAGCTTAAAATACAATGGCTCGACTGCCGCATCGTAATTCGAAGCAGACCTATAAGCCTCTGCAACCAATTGGGAGTACTTCCACCATCCCATTTTGCCTTTTTTAAGCATTAACTTCTCATCAAGCTGGTCTTCTTCAAGATATTTCTTCCAATTCTCAAATAATTTCTTCATTTTTGTTTTCTCCAGTTTTCAAACACAGGCCATTTATCAGACCCCCCAGTTCTCTTCGCCTTGGGTTCATCATCTCCGTGGATTCCCGATATATAGGGATCATACTCTCTGGTAAAAAGCATAGATCCATCCCCACCAGCGTCAGAAGGATCAAATTCTTTAGCTCTTTCAACCATTTTATCAAAATTATCTAACTGAATCGTCATAAGTTTCGCAATATAATCTATTCTGCCTGAAGGAATCTGCAAACTGTTGTTAGAGGCGGGCTTACCATCTGATGGCAAGTAACAATCATCATTCGGGTCTGGTGTGGATCTGTTGTAATCGAATTCATCATTCTCACCCTTATAAGCAGGTAAGATTTCACCGGTTTTTGGGTTAAATGATTCTTTATCCGGGCCCTTTGGCGTCTTTCGTTTGACATAATTAAGTCTATTTTTTAATTTCATCCACACCTTGGCAGCATCGTTAGTCGTGCTCGCACTGTGGTCGGAGGTAATACCCCCATCTTGTTCCATTTTCATATAATAGGCAGCAACCTCATACATATGTGAGCCAATTCCTCTGCCTTGCCGCTCTTCTTTAACAGCAGACTTTCCAATTTCTTGCGTAGTAGGTATGCAAGGCTCTGGGCTGTCTGCTCCGGGCATCTCCATTGTCCCAAGGGTGCCAACAATCATGGGCCACCCAGCCTTTACTCTTTCGGTATTCCACTCATATAGGTGAATGTTGTATTCACCATCGGTTTTAGTTACGTGCAACCCAAGAGTTTTAAGGTATTCTTCCTTGTTTTCGGTTAGGTAACGCCGCCAGTTTTCCATTAACAGTTTCATTACTTCACCCTCAGTTGGAAATGTTCATCCAAGATTTGTCTAATTCCACTTGAGGACCAACCAAACATGTATTGGTCGATAATCATATCTTTGTCAACCAAAACAAACGTAGGGTATCCACCGCACTTGTACCCGGTGTTGATTTCATCGTTTTCAAAGTCCACAATCGACTCATCACCAGACAGAATTGGGTCTTTTAGATCATATTCCAAAGCCCACGCCTTAAGATCGTTGATAGATGGTTTGTTACCCTCTCTATCTTGAAGTAAAACAGTAACCCAAATAAGATTATGTGATTTATATTCTTCAAGTAAGTTGTTTTCATCCATAGCGGCGACTTTGCAATAGTAACACCACGCGGTTGAGAAATCAAGTATTATTGTTTGTCCCGCAAAGTCCCATAAACTTACTTTTTTGTCCTTTTGGCTCAAAAGTGTAAAATTGCATGCATATTCACCGACGTCATACCCGCACTCAATAGGATCTTCTATTGCTGTTTCTGTTTCTGTTTTAGACTTGGGCGCAACACACGCAAGCAACACAGTTAGTAAAATTGTAAATAAACTCAAAATAGAAATCTCCTTTAATATATAACACGTTCCGCTCATTTTGTCAAATAATTTTTACTTTTTTATTTTAACAAAAATAAATAGTTACATTATTCATAATAATATGCAACTTCTACCAACGTTCCTCCATCTGGTACCTTATCAAAGTAAATACGGTTTTCGCTAGCAACATAATGCCAAAAAATATCTACACCATCGGTTTCTTTTACTTCGGCCCCGTCAACAAAAACATAAATTCGATCTTCATATAATGGAGTTTTTGCTAAATCCCAGTATTCATAAGGGGATGTCTGATTAGAAGCATCCGCAACACCAGAACTCCAATCTTCATCACAAATATCTATTATTTGTCCTCCGAAGTAATTGGTCGCATCCATATATTCCGTACCAGTGTTCGAAGCTGATGAGGCGCTGCATAGGGAAACAGTCGGATCAAAATTGACTATGGAAGCAAGAAAGACGCTCTGTCTCAGATTGGAATACCATTGAGTGAATTCATTTGTAGCGCTAAAGTATATTTGACTTTGCTCGTTTTCATCAGAAACAAATACGACAAGTAAAGCCGCATCGTGGCGTAGCCAAGTTTGGGCATACGGATTATTCATTATATAGCCGTAGGTCGCATCAAATCCTGCCTCGAATGCGCCAATGACAGCCGCGTTATACATGGCCTCAGCATCAGCAGCAGTATCTCCGGGTATCAAAGGAAATTGATTTTCGTTTTCCGACCACCTGTGGTCAGACGATATAATAGCCAATCTCCAATCGGCAGCCGGTAACATACTCATCATATCTGCTATGCCATCTAATATTTGGGGCTTATCATTATACATTGAACCGGAAGGGTCAATCACCCATAGGATATCAACCCCATTAACTGACATAGGTTGAGTAAAATGTTCGACCCAAACATCAGCCGCATCATCATCTGTATCCTCGATCAAGACCTCGACTTCTTTAATAACAACAATTGGTATTTCAACCTGCTTCTCAACCTCTACAATAACCTCTCTGTCTTTATAAACTATTTTTTCTACCTCGTGGGTCAAGGTGCTGTCTCCGAAACAAGAAAGAAAAATTAACATTAAAATATTCATTCATAAACCCTCCTAAAATAACTATGAGTGAAAATTACTATTCTTACATATCGGGTACTTTTTCTACACACCCTTTGGGAATAGTATACAGTGTATCCAAATCTGCAAAGTAAATATTAAATGAATCTATCTCCTCTATGTCGCAATCTATAACTTCAGACGGTATTATTTGAGACTCAGAAATTATAATACCAATATGTTTAATGCCAACAATTTCTTGTAATTCTTTTTTTATGATTACTAAATCACCAATTCTTAAATCCCTGTCCATGAAATAACTAGTTATTTATGATATGAAACCGGGAGACCTTGTAAAAGTATATACAATAGCTACTACTCATGTGCCATGGGGCACCCATGGCATTCTTGTAAGAAAGAGTGAATATGATGAAGAGTGGTGGGTTGTTTATGTTATGAGTGAAGATAGATTATTTGTATTTCACAAAGAACAACTTCAAACAGCGGAAAACGAAAAAGAAAGATCAGAAAAAATAGATATACATAAAAGCTATTCCCTCGCAGAGGGTGACTAATTATTACATGGATGCATACGAAGGTTTCACATTTATAAAAATATTGGTAGCAGTTGGCATATTGGGTTCGATTTTTATTGTTGCACTACTTGAGTCTTATTTTGATCTTTGATCTTCGTTTATTCTCATTCATCATCTTCAAGATGCTCTTTAACGCCAATCCGTGTGAGTACTTGACTTGTCCCTCGAATTTATCCATATTTTTCTGTGTGTTTCTGATTATACTCGACATATTTTTGTCCATATAACTGATATATTCCATACCCCCCAAGATATCTTCAAGATCGTCAGTCCATGTTAAAGTCATTTCTATTTTCATTCTAATTCTGGGAACAATAGTTTCCTGATTTTTGTGTTTAAGGCCCCCGGAGAGAACATTATCGGAAGGACCGGTTACAATGAAATTGACAAGTTGTGGCCGTATTATCACTTTCGGCTCCTTTCCTTTGGGTATGTCTAGTGGTAGTCTTACTTGTCTCTTTGCTGCTGCAATTGCTTTTTTGCTGTGGTCTTGCACAGAATTAATTAGGGATATACGCATATCTTCAATGTTGCTAGCTATCATCCTGTTATAGGTTCTAAGCTCTCTGGTGTATGGTACATTTTGTGAAGTAGGAAATTTATTTGGTTGTGGGAGTATTGGAATACGAATTGGCAATTCTACTTCAACCGTGTGAAATACTATTTCATCTTCTTCTTCATTAAGCCATGCCGTGAAATAATTAAAACCATCCTCTATCTCACTAATCCTGTCTTTTATTTTATTAAACTCGTCAATACTTTCAGAAGACAAAAATTTCTTGAAATATTTCATCATTACTTCATCAATATCATTTCTAAAATTATCAATGTCTGTATCTTCGTAACTATATTTCAGTTCTCTGATGTAGCTTTCCCCTTCCTCTCTGTCTCCATGATGATTATTCTCGTTACTTAGGTTGAACCCTGTTGTTATATCCACTGATCCGTTGATAACTCGACTTATCGCAAGATCCATCTCATCACTGTAACTATCATAATGATCAAAACCGCAGGCATCGATTACAGCCTCCACTATATCTTCATACTCATCATCAAAAAATTCTTCTATTTTTTCCCATTGTTCATCGCTGATGTCTTTTAGGAGATCTAGTTCTGTGTCGAACCCGACACTAGCATTAATCACTATCATTGGTCTGTCTTCGTAAGCGTATTCATCCACATCGGAATAAAAATTTATATATTCGGTATTATAGTCTCCGTTAGAAATTTCAGAATCCAATTCTTCTAGTTGCTGTAAACTATTCCCAGAGTATTCCGCCTCGTATCTTTCAGATAGATATTGAATAAATTCAGAAAAGTCACAACTAGAATGCTCCCCAGACTCTTCTATTCTTTTAACGTCATACATTTCTAAAAAATCAACAATATATGGTCCGTATTTTTCATCCGGGGTACAGTTTTGTTTTCCTTTGATTTGATAAACAGTGTCTTCAAATTCATTATATGAGATAGTGACATGAGAATCGGAAACCTTTTGCTTTGGACCTTTTGATCTTAAAGAGAACAAAACACCTCGATCATCGGCACCACAGTGTCCCATTCTCTGAGCTTCTAAATCGCAGCTACCTTCTCCCAAGTGATACCAAAACAGATTTTCTTTTTCATACTTTTTTACGATACGGTTTTCATCCTCTTTCTGTTCAAAATAACTTGAAACATAATCTTCCGCTTCATTCAGATTCATATCAGCTATGTCTTTATGATTGTCGGGGTGCTCATTCAAAAAGGCAACAATCTTATTACCTTCATCACTATCTTGAATATGGTATTGATAATATTGAATTATAATTTCGTCTAATCTTTGATTTATAGCCTTTTCTGATAAATCAAGTTTTCTAAGCATTTTGTTGATTGATTTTCGAAGCCCTTTCAGATTTTTCAAGGTATATCTGTCGTTTCTTCGATCTTGGGGAATTCCTCCAATTCCGAACCTGCGGAAATCGCGCATCCACTCAAGACCAGCCATTGTATCTGTATCTGAAAAACCAAATATTTTCTCTATTTTTGATACCTTCTCAGAGTCTCCGCCTGTATCAATAAGCTCCCGCCATTGAAAAGACTTACCAGCAAGGTTGTAGACACTTCTCAAGACTCTCAAAGGGAGTTCTTTTTCTTTTAAGAGCGAGCCTAGTCTAACTTGTGCTTCACGTTTTTTGACATCGTTTTTGATAAGCGTAACAAGCATAGTTGGTAAACCCATATCTTCAAGGCGCATAGCTTCTTGGAGCATGTCCTCACTTATGTTTCGTTTAATGCGAACTTTAATCATTTTCGTTTTCTCCGTTTGTACCATTCTAATTTTGCTTGTGCGTTATTACTTAGTTTTTTCTTTGGTTTAAGGTTAAGGTTTCTTTTTAATCTTTCTTGAAAAGGCACTGGTGCCTCTGGGCCCCAAGGGTTTTCTGTATCTTCTGGGTTTGCTTGCCATTCATCTGGGTCTGGACTGACTCTTACATAAACATCGTGCTTAGCATTCTTTTTAATCCAGAGTAAGAACGGCTTGAACTTCCCTTGCTGGTCTGAGGTTGTATATTGGCCTTCTTCGTAAATTTCGGTTATTTTAAGTTGATTGATGAGGTCAAGGATATGTTTCCACCATTTTTCTGCTGGTGCGCGGTTCCCTTGCCCTTCAACTGAGTTTGGCAAGCTGCCTTTAATCTGTCCAATTCTGTTGTGTTCTTTGAAATATGAAACCATGACCTCAGACTCAATTAAGCCTTCTTTGTCTTTGTACCGTAGAGTCCAGAGAGAGCCATGAGCATCAGCAGCACAGTTGGCGTGTCTTTGAGCGGCTTTTTTTAATTCTTTGTCTCTCCACTCGTTGTCCTCATCTCCCTCACAACCAGCGGCTCCGATCTCATACCAGTAAGAGCCGTCAGGGTACTTTATTCGAACTTGGTCTTCGGATTCAAAATTATTAATAGCAGCTTTACAATACCGTATGGCATCTATAAGGCTTTTTCCTTTAAGCTCTCGCCAGCCTGTTGCTTTTAGGCCAAGAAATTCAAAAATATCTTTGCTGTCCCTTATAAGCTCCACATACAAGCCCTTGTAAGCCATTAGAAAGTGCCGTTGTAGTTTTATAAGCATTTCATCTTTAACTTCACCTTCTACGCCTTCATCTCTGTTTATAATCTTTTTTAATCTTTTGTGAACGCCGTTCATTATTTTATAAGAAAGCGGGTCTTGCTCGCCAAAATACTTTTTTGTATCGTCTGCAACGGCCTTGATTTTTTCAAGTGAAGATTCGGGGAGTGCTGATTTTGGCTTTCCAACCAAGTAGTTGTATGTCAATTTCATTTCCCGAGCAGAGACCCTTCCAAACGATCTCATAATTAAACTATTTGCTTCGTTATAGTAGGTTTGGATTTCCTCTTGGTCGGTGAGTTTGTTGAATTGCTCGTCAATCGGTTTTAAATAATCTACGATATCCTGAAAGGTCGGAACATCAGTTTTAAAGTCAATATCAAATGGAAAATCCATGCCGTGCATCTCAGGCCCAAATACGCCTCTTGATCGTACTTGATATTTCTTAAACCCTTTTGCAATTCTGAATACCGCTGGTTTGGTCATGGTGGCTGGGTTTGGAGTGGTCATCCAAGCTTCCGGCATGGGTCTGTCAATCCACGCTCCCTTTGGAGAAGCAGGGTCTGCCATAAATCGTCTCTTTGTTCCCTCCCAAGATTTCGTGCGACCTTCACTACCCATCGTAATGAACGATTGCATTTCATGATATGCTTGCGCCAATGAAATATTCAGATTTTTATGATATTCTAACATTTTAAGAATTGGAAACTGTCTTGCTTCCATATGACCAGAAG
>Ga0208919_1002042_pt1 | contig 10903 bp, 26 predicted proteins | sample 4_EtaG_FD_184076 | JGI IMG/M metagenome (GOLD analysis project Ga0208919, IMG submission 184076) | Marine viral communities from the Subarctic Pacific Ocean - 4_ETSP_OMZ_AT15127 metaG (SPAdes) (version 3) | ecosystem: Environmental > Aquatic > Marine > Oceanic | place: Pacific Ocean | collected... | reverse complement strand
TCTCGTTCTCTTAGTATTTTACATATTACACTATATGAATAAACATGTAAAGGTTTTTTTCCATATTGTTCTCCTATACCTATAATAGCATCATCAAAACCATCTATGGTCATAGCTTCAGCATCTAGTCCACACCAGTTACACTCTTCACCATCACCTACTTCCATTTCAGTTTTCTCTACGTTACAATAATGTGTCCACATTGTTTTTATATTCCTCCATTTCTTTATCTACATCTGCATATTCAACTTTAATTTGAAAAGTTTTATCTTTTAAATTTTTATTTAATTTTTTTTGTTGAGGTCCTAAAATTCTATTAATTTTTTTTCCTTTTTGTTTTCCTGTTAATCTTTTTGATTCAGCTTTAGATTCTACTAATCTCACATCACCATTTAGATTTAAGGCAATAAAATCTACAGGACCTTGATTGCATTCATCATAAATATAATATCCTTTTTTAATCCATTTATTCATTAATTTATTTTTTGCTAAATGTCCTTTAGCATGTTTTTCATTAGCTGACATTAGAATGGTATCTCCTCTTCGTTACTATTATCTTCTACTTCGTATGGATTGTCAATCTCTTTCATACGACCAGTCTCTTTATCATAGAAAAGATGTGTAGCTATACCAGTATCACCAGTATATCTATTCTTTAGAATACGTATTGTAGTAGTGTTAGATGCTACATCATCATCTGCTTGTTGATTACGTTCTAATCCTATTACACTATCAGATAGATGTGCAATAGATGCAGAGCCACGTAGATGTGATAGAGTAATCTCTCGACCATTCTCATGTCCTGCATCACCTGCAGGTCTACGTAGATGTGATACTAATAGTAATCCAACACCAGTTTGTTCTACTAATGAACGTAACTTAGTCATTAATACATCAATAGATTTTCTCTCATCTCCTTCTTCCTGACCTGATACAAGTATAGATAAGTGATCAAGAAATATCCATTTACAATCCAATGCTTGTGCCATAAATCTAACTCTTGAAAGTATTTCATCATTAGATATAGAACCAAAGTGATCAAAAGCAAAGAACCTACCACTACCCATAGTATTATCAAACCATGTATCTAATTCTTCTTGGCTATACTTCTTACGTATCTCGTTGATATACAGTCTAGCATTAGCTTCAACAGACATAATATTAAATGCTGTGTTCTTTATGCCTTCTTCTAATGCAAGTATACCTACATTATCATTTGTATTCTTTAACATATGATGCATCAACTCACGCATGATAGAACTTTTACCCATACCTGCACCTGATGTGAATGTAATCAACTCACCTGTACGCATACCATATGTCTTATCATTTAGTTTTTGCCAAGGGTATAAGCATGTCTCACAATACTCTTCTTCAAATAAAGAAGTCTTTAAATCTTTTAGATTGACTATACCTGCAGGAGTATATGGTTGTGCATTCCACCATGCTGTTGAGAACTGATCACGTTTATTCATCTTGAGATATTCATTCGCATCTTTATGTTCCATGTGCATGACCTTGCATTTGTTAGGAGCAAAGAGTTGTGCTACTTTTTCAGCAGCTTCCCTGCCTTGCTTGTCCATATCAAATGATATAACTATCTGGTCAAAGCTATCAAGATATTCAAATGCTTTCTTACAATCACGTAATGCAGAACCTGCACCATTTTTAATAGATACACATGCCCACTTACTACCAAGTAATTCATAAGCAGACATGGCATCTACCTCACCTTCAGTAATAGTAATATACTTTCCCTTTGGTGCAAAGATATTCTGACCAAACAATCCTGCTTCAGTAATGTTACCTTCAGTCCACATGTTCTTTGTTTGTACGTCTCGTACTTTGTTTGCAATATTATTTCCACCTTCATCAAAGTATTTATAGATGTGGTGTGTATTCATATTGCCATTTACTTTTACATCAGTATTATATTTCTGTGCAGTTTCTTTTAGAATACTACGTTCAGTTAATGCACCTAATGTACCCACAGTTTTCATAACACTTTCTGTTCTCATTGGTATTACTTTTTCTACTTCCATGTTCTCTCCAAACCTAGTGTGACAAGAAAAACAAAAGCTATATCCTTCAGAATGGTTTACATTACCATCACTAGAGCCACACTTAGGACATGCTCCTCTGTCTAACCATTGTTTATCCATATCATTAATCCAAATCGTTTAATGTATTATCATACAGTTCTTCAACAAAGTCAAGTTGATCTTGCATTATTTCTTTAGCATCTTTTCTAGCATTATATTTTGCTTCAGCTAAATCATATCCATCATCAAGATAATCACGTACAAGTTCTTTATAAACTCTGTTGAACTCTTTATCCCATAAGTTCTTAGGCATATTAGTCCTCTCTCTTCCATGCTCTTGGATCATCAGACCATACGTGGTCACTCCAATGGTGAGGGTAATAGTCTCCATGCATATCTGGATCAGTAGATTTTTTAGGTGAGATACCATACATATCTTTCATATCATCTAGTAAATCTAAAAGTTTTTCTATTTCCCATGCAGTTATATACTTGATACCTGTCTCTCTGTAACTTTGATTAAAGTCATTACCTGCATTAAATAAATCTAGTAAGTGTTTCTTTTGTGCTTCATCTAAAATCATAGCACCATCTTTCTTTATTGCTTTAGCCATTATAGTTTCCTTTTCTTTTTGATGTTGTTTTAATTCTTTTTGTAACCAGTTAGTAAATTTATTCTCACTCATCTTTATCTTCCTTTATGTGTAAAGCATCTGGATTTTCTACTGGCATTGCCCAACCATCTGCTGTTGTAAACTCTTTCTCCAAACCTAATCTCCTACGTAACTCATCACACTTCTCATTCAATTCTTTTATTCTTATATGTGAATCACGTAATTGTAATTGTAATTCTTTTACATTCTTACGTAGTAATTCTTTCTCTGTCATTCCCATATACCTACTCCATGTGCTACTACTTTATATTTAGTTTTGTTCTTCATATCCTTACCATAGAATAAACTAATCCAATCTCCAGTACGTAGGTAATGACGCATGTCTTTTATGTAACCATCACGCATAGATCTTCTTGCTATAGCACCTGGAATATTCATACGTACCTCTCTATTCATAGACCTAGATACTTCTTGGTTATGTTTAATCCATTTCAGTACAGTATCTACTTGAAATGTAGCACTCTTAGGTAACTTATATAACTCTTTTTTTATTTGTGATTTGTTCATTATATTTCCTTTATTTTTATTAATGTTATTTATTATATACTACATCTATTTTATTTTGTCAAGTCTTTTTTTATTGTACTCTTATTACTGATAGTCCATCATCATCTGACATAGGCTCTATATCTACTCCACTTTTTATATATAATTTTTCTATATAATCTTGTGCATCTATCTCAGATTTAAAGTACATTACATCACCATTAAACTTTGCTAATGGTTCTAATATAATCTCTTTGTCTTCAGATATAAATGCTATTATATAATTATTATTCATGTTCGTACCTTACACTACTTAATTTTATATGTCAAGTGTTATTATCTTTTAAACTTTAAGTCTGCCATTATGTCTCGCATTTGATGGTAGTCATATCCTATCTTATATGTACCACTTACATACCAATCTGGTGCAGGTCTACTCTTCTCCCACTTGGCTATGTCTTTCTTATCATTGATATAGTACTTTCTGTATGCTTGGACAGGATCATCAGACGCACACTTGTATTCATCTGGCATACATTGTGGGTGTGGTGTACCATTAGTATCACAGTAGTAAAACATAGTGGCATGTAACTTACCTAAATCCATAATAACTTGCTGACATTTATGTATTTTGTTATACCTTCTGGTATATTCAAAGCATAGCTCCATACCATGTTGCCATAGCCACTCATAATTTTCTGCACTATCTCCTGCCCATAGTGTGCATGGGTGGTTCTTGTGTGCTTCTTTGTATGGTACTTTATTTCCTTCTCCATACCTGTGCCATACAGAACATAACATCTGTGCTGTTTCCAATGGCATCTTTACTATGTGCTTATCACATTGCATCTGTGCAGATATGATAGGTGATTCGTCTAATACAAATATGTTCATGTTAATCTCCTTTTAATTCTTCTAAATTAAATTCTACTCTATCTTCCATACTGTTGTCAACCATTATTACATTTCTTATATCGTCTTTAAAAAAACCATAGCATTCTAACTCTTGATTGCATTGTTGTAATTTAAATATTATTTCTTTTACTTTCATATGTCTACTCCTTGTACATGAATATCTAATTCATCTGCAATCCAATATCGTATTCCAGTATAGCAATCATCACACAATAATATAGGGACAAATTTATATGTCATATCTTCTTCTTCACCTTTATTAACTTTACAGTTTTCACAAGTTACTATCATTTATATAACACTCCCATTTTAACTAACACATCTAATTCTTTTTGTGTCACCTCTTGTACTTTATGTACTGCTATAGTATCATCATTATAATCTGTGTATACATTAGTTTCTTCATTAAAATTTTCTTCAAAGTCTTCATCACTTCTACCTTCACCATACACATCTCGTATTATATCTTTATCTGTAATAGACTCACCATTTTCATAGTGTGCTTCACCATAATCTTTAAACCATGCGTAGTCAAGGTATTCATAACCACCATAATCTATTGTAAATGTTACAAATATCATTCTTCATACTCCTTATCTAACATAAAATCTTTATACATGCCTTGTATTTCTTGTACTATTTCTTCCACAGTAAGTTCTTTATTAGCAAGTCTGCCAATTAAATCTGGCAACCACTCTAGGCAATCAGAACTATCACCATGCATAAATCTATGACCTAACCAATGTTCAATCTCTTGTGGTGTTAATACAGTTTCTTTAATCATCTTCATTCTCCTTTAAATGTTTTTTTATTATTGCCCATGCTACTTCTAGTTCCTCACGTTCTGCTCTGTTCTCTTTAGTATCCTCATGGTAACATGTATTAACATGAGATTGTAAAGCAAAACCTACAGTTGTTATTGCATCACTTATCATTTTAAATCCTCCTCATCTTCTATATCTCTTAACCAATCATTAAAAGTATTTTCTAAATGACCATCCATCTCATGCTCTATCTCTACGAGTTTAGGATTGTCTGACCACTCTGCATATATCTTATAGCTTACTATATGTCTACGTACTGTAGGTATTGTATCTATATCTCTACTCATTATCATTCTCCTTCTTGTAGTTGATCTTCATGTACTATATTTACTTCACCAAGTATTCTTGTCATATGATCAATATAATTATTGAATATTTCTTGTCCCTCGTCAGTAAAATTATATACATCATCTTCATCTTGATAGATGCAATCTTCATAATACTTTTCACCTAATTTTTCTTGCATCATAAAGTCTGCAAGTTCACTTGTTACTTCTACAAAACTAGAAGCATCTATATAATATTTAGAAGGTTTCATTATCTATCTCCTCTAACATATCAATAGCTTTCTCTACTAAATGATATGCTTCTATTGATTGTGTCTCAGCTACGCTTATAAGTTCTTGTGCATCTTTACATTCTTGTACTGATCTATCTGCATAATCTCTTGCTTGATTTAGTATGTCTAGTATATCTTCTTTAGTCATATTGCTCTCCTTCACTATAGTGTTGGTTGTCTAAATCATCTACTTGTTCTTGTACTTTTTTAAGATGTCTTTCATATTCTTTTTGAACTTCTCTAGGTGCATCATCTACTGATGTCCATACTTCACTTAGTTTATCTTTTACTTTGTTAGGCATGTCATATTTCCTTTCATTAGTTTCCATGTAGTATTATTTATTACTACAGTTTCTTTGTCAAGCTTTTTATATTTAGCACGTAACATATGCCATAGTCCATTGTTTCCTTCAATAAAACTATTAATATCTTTGTATGTTTCTATTTCTTTATACATATTTATAGCTCTTATCTTCCATAAACTCAGCCCATAATTCTAACAAGTGTAGTTCTATTTCTTCTTTTGGTATGTTAGGATTGTAATAATCAAAAGTATCCATAGCTAATGCAACTGCTTCAGCTTCATCATAATGAGTATTAAGATCTTTTACTTTCCAGAAGTCTACAATCATTTCTTCGTATTCAAATTCTTCATCTAGTAATATACTATTTTGTAACATTGACATTTTATTTCCTTTCATTTTATTTATGTAGCTAATGATTTATTAATACACTAGCTACATAATATTGTCAAATACTTTTTATCCTTCTAAATTTCTTCTATCCATATTCCAGAAAGTACCAAACTTATAGAAGTATAAAGCCAAGCTACCAAAATATATGGCACATAATGTATCCTTTCCTCTACCTTTAAAGCCATACCATACATGACATCTACCTCTAGTAAACATTCTATTAGGTCTAATTCTATATTTTATATTTCTAAATAATTTATTCATGTTTTTATTTTCCTTTTCATTGTTATTGTTAATATTAATATATATTACTTATTATATAATATATATATTTATACATGTCAAGTGTTTTTTTATATTAAACATATTATTATTATACATATCCAATATATTAACTCACTATCCATATTATAAATCTCCATCTATTGACGCTATAGCTATCATTATTAAACCTATAAACATAGTACCTATCATTATATATGATAACCAATAATTTATATTATAAGTTAAAACAAAATTAATCAAACCAAACATCAGCATTAAAAAACCTATCCAAAATAATCCAAGTGATGTGAATAGTTTATTAAATATTTTATTCATTGTTTTTTTTCCTTTCTATTATTATATAATCTATATTGTTTATGATGTCAAGTGTTTTTTATATTTACCAAATTGGTAACACTTACCATCTATGTTTGTTTTACAAATCCTTGTTTAATGGCATTATCTAAGCTTTTAATTCTCATTGCTTTATTATGACTAGCTTTATATTTAAAACGTAAGCCACGTATACTAGGCTTATTTAATTTAGTTCTATTTTCAGCTATGAAATCATTTTTATCGCCATCAAATACTTGTAATACTTTATTACCTAGCTTATAGGTTTTTGGTAAGTCTTTATTTCTTGGCGTATCAAATACGATAGCTAAATCTAAACCATTTTTAATAGCTATTAAACTTTTATTAATATCATTATCAGTAACACTATACGCCAAGTGATAGTTTTTATTCTGCTTTCTATTATAATGTTTAGTATAATCATAAGAAACATTATCAATATTATCTAATTTAGTAGACTGTATAAAAGTATCAATAATATTTATCATAGTAGTAGATTTATTATTATATATTACTTGTATACTTTCCCATTTAATATCTTGCGATATATTACCTCTATAAGTCATAATTAATTTATTTTTAATACTGTAATGACTTTCTAATTCTATAGAACGTATTAAACAAGCCATGAATAAATTAGGGTTAGAAGTAAACATATTCTTTCTATTTAACATGGCTTTTCTTTTTGTGGGAATATATAAAGGATTGCCAGCTTGCCATATAACACAATTAGAACGACAAGGCTTAGTAGAATTAGAACAGACATTATATATTATATTACTATTCTTATTATTATTTAGAACATGAGGTGCAATCGATAATCCTATGCTATATAAATTTAATTCTTTTTTATTCTTTTCTAATTTAGGATTATTTTTTGATAATAGAGTAGTAAAATTATAATCTTTAAATACTCTTTTTAATTCTGCTTTATTCATAGATAAAACTTTAATTCCATTATAAACTATATTATCTAAGTCATAGATATTATTAGTTAATTGTTTATTAAAATCAATTTTAATCATTGTATTAAATCCTTTCAATTATTTAATTTTATAATTATCTAATATAGATTTACCTTTTTTAGTAATATGATATTTAATCTCTAGTTCTTTATTAATCAAATTACTACTAATACTATAAGCAAGCATTGAATCGCTTTTTGTTGTTAAAACTTCATTATTAAAATATAATTGAAATTTAGGATTCCCATTTATAGAATTGTTTAATCTTTTTATATTTGTTAGTCTTTTTATTTCTGTAATCATTTTATTAAATCCTTTTGTTAATTAATATTAATTACTATATAATATTATATAATTATTAATGTCAAGTAAAAAATAAATAAAAATATATATTCATCATATTAATTCATCATACTATATAATATAAATAAAATTATTCATCATATATAATAGAGATATAGATATATATAATAAGTATAATAAATACTGTTAAGTCTATATAAATAGCCATTATTTAATATATTCTATAATATATATAGACTGATATAATAGCTTTATAGACTCTTTATAGATGAAAATAAAAGGGTTAAACTATACAGTCTATAGAGATTTAAAAAGAATGCTTAAAAAATAGGCAATATAAGGTATCATTTTGCTTAAAAAATAGGCATTGCTTAATAAATAGGCAAACCCCACCACAAAAAACACGCACGCATACTATATATATATAAGGTGTGCCATATATGCAACAAAAATAACAGGATTTCTCATCAAAATAAAAATAATAAAAAAAGTACTTGACATTTAAGTGGGGAGTATGTATAATTATATATAATATATATAAACAAAAGTACTAAGTACTTAGTATATTTGTTTTTCTTTTGTTTTTTTCTTATAAATAAATATAAAAACATACAACAATATACTATAAGGATACAATATTATAGAAACTATAGAGTCTATAGAGACTAATCAAGACACAAACACTCTTCTATTACTAAATAACTTGTTAAATCTTAAAGTTACCCAGGAATCTAAAGATGATTTCCTTACTTTTGTTAGGCAAATGGCTCCAACACTTGTTTCAGACTTTAAGATGGGTAAGCATATTGAAGTAATATCAGATAAATTACGTCAATTAGAGACTGGAGAGATTAAACGTCTCATGGTGTTTCTCCCACCACGTTCATCTAAGTCTGTAATCTGTTCTAAATTGTTTCCTGCCTGGTATATAGGAAGGAATCCAGAACATGAGATACTTACTGTTTCCCATAGTGACCAGTTATCAAGCGACTTTGGTCGTTCTGTCAGAGATATTGTTAATACTGAAGAATTTCAAGATGTATTTAAAGGTGTATCTTTACGATCAGACGTTAGAGCTGCTGGTAAATGGAAAACAAACAGAGGAGGACAGTATTATGCTGCAGGAGTTAGATCCCAGATTGCAGGAAGAGGTGCACACATTGCAATCCTTGATGATGTCATGTCAGAAGAAGACTCATACTCTGAAGCAGGTAGAAGATACGTTAAGGAATGGTACCCAGCAGGACTAAGAACACGTATTATGCCTAATGGTTCCATATTAATTATTAATACAAGGTATCATTATGATGATCTTTGTGGATGGTTACTAAAACAAGAAGAGAATGTAGGAGATTATGAAGTTATTCCTTGGGATGTTGTACGTATTCCTGCGTGGTTAGATGAAGAAGCTGCAGAATTGTTACAACTACCAGTAGGTTCTAGTTATTTTCCTGAATGGAAACCAGATGAAGTACTAAGAGTAGATGAACATGAAATCAAAGCTTCAAATGGTGCACGATACTGGAATGCATTGTATATGCAAGATCCCACACCAGATGAAGGTGGACTTATAAAGAAGAAATGGTTAAAGTGGTGGGAATATGACGAACCTCCTCCATGTGATTTTATAATACAAACATATGATACAGCATTCTCTACAAAAACTACAGCAGATTATAGTGTTATTCAGACATGGGGAATCTTTTCTATGTATGATGAAACTGAAGATGGTATAGAATCTTTTCAAGGTAATCTTATTTTATTAGGAAACATTAAAGGTAGATTTGAATATCCAGAACTTAGACGTATGACACAAATGTTATATCAAGAACATAGACCTGATGTATGTATGGTAGAAAAGAAAGCATCAGGACAATCATTAATACAAGATATGCGTAGAGCTGGTATACCTGTACTAGAATATCTACCTGATAGAGATAAAGTATCCAGAGTGTACGCATCAACACCAATGATGGAGTCTGGTAAAGTATGGTTTCCTAAAAATAAAAAGTGGTCAGAAGATTTGTTAGAGGAAATGTTAAGGTTTCCAAATGCTGCACATGATGACCAAGTTGATGCCATGACAATGGCTATACACTATGTAAAAGAGTCTTGGCATTTAACACATCCAGAAGATCCTGATTGGAATGACGAACCAAAAGAAAAAAAAGTTGCATACTGGAGAGTTTAGTGTTATACTATACGTATGGAAAAAAAGTGTGCTTTTGTACCTAAACAAAAACATACGATAACTATCACTAATAAATACGATCCTAACGTAGATTATTATATAGAAAGAGAGAGACAATATGGGAACAGAGGTAAAATTTCAACCAACAAAAACAAAAGTAAAATCTAAATTTTTTGATACTAAAGCTGGTGATAAAATTAATTTAGATCTACAAGGCTATATCAAACACAAAGATGTTTTATCAGGTAAACCTTTAAAAGATTCTAAAATAAAAGCTACAGCTAAATACAAAAAAGGTAAGCATGGAGTTTCTGGAGAAGCTGTTTATAAACCTGGTAGTAAAGAAGGTTCTATAGGAGCTAAGTATACATACAGTTTTAAAAAAGGTGGTAAGATATAATGGCTACAGAAAAAAATCCATTTGAAAGAATTAGTGAAGAAATAACTAATGTAGTAAAAATGCCTACACCTGAAGAGATGATGGAAGGTGCACCAACATTTGAGATGGAAGATGATGGTGGTGTTACTGTAGACTTTACAGGTGTTGTAGAAATGGAAGCTGAAGAATCTATACAAGAATGGTATGGAGATCTTACAGATACATTAGAAGATGAAGATAAAGAAATCATTG
>Ga0208919_1002041_pt1 | contig 10906 bp, 15 predicted proteins | sample 4_EtaG_FD_184076 | JGI IMG/M metagenome (GOLD analysis project Ga0208919, IMG submission 184076) | Marine viral communities from the Subarctic Pacific Ocean - 4_ETSP_OMZ_AT15127 metaG (SPAdes) (version 3) | ecosystem: Environmental > Aquatic > Marine > Oceanic | place: Pacific Ocean | collected... | reverse complement strand
ATTCCCATTGCATTTTTTTTGACTTAAATTTTTTTAAATAATGGGTTGGTGGTGGGGGCGGCTTGGTTGGGTAGCCACCCATGATTGAGACTTCTTGAGTTATCTCAGGTCTTGAGGATTCCGCTGAACTCCTGTTTTTGTAACCACTCCCGACACCTCGCGCTCCACTCGGCTTTCGACTCACCTTCTGCAACTCCCAAGCCCATTGACTTCAAGTTGTCGTAGAGCATTCTCAAGTGAGCATGATTGAATTTTTTCGTCCAATGCCAGTCGCATAACATTCCCCCCTCTACAAAATGTGCGCCATCAAGTTGACACTCCATGCATGACTCCCCAACAACTTCTGTTTTCTCTTCAAACTTCTTGATCTCATCGTGCCATCTTTCCTGATTGATCCATGTCGCCGGATGAGGCCGACTTGGTAGGAACACCCCGGCTTGCTTTCTTGATCTCTCATCTGGGTAGTCCCTAAAAATTCTTTTGCGATGAGCCTCTTGAGCAATCATTGCTTCTTTGATTCGGTTCAAAAGTTCAAGCCAGTTTTCTTCCTTAACTTTTTTAAACTTCTTGAAGAAAGCATCTCTAGCGCCGCCCTTTCCTACCTTCGCTCCCTGACCGCTTGGGAGCGTGGCCCAGAAGGATTCAAAGAATCCTGACAATTTGTTTTCTTGTTCACTGGTAAGTTTCAATCTGTTTTCCCATAAACCCATCCGAGTGCCGAAGTTGAATTCGGGGTCAAGTTCTATCGGATCGTGAGCCTTATGCAGTGAGACTTGACCAACTCTTATCTGCGGTGGTTCGCGCTAGGGTCGAGCGATGAGGGGTTTACCGTTCCCCAAAGTCCAATAAGACTCCCGCCGGGACACTACCCCTGCGGCACATACTGACCACCGAAAGTTATTTATACCCTTTTAGTCCATGCCACGCAACTTGACAAAGTACTTGGGTACAGTCCACTTAATTTCGGGCGAATTTAGTCTATAAAACAAGTGTAAAGTGGTAATTACATTTGATGTTAAGTGGACTTGACAACAGGGTTCAAGTTGACAAGAATATGCGCTCCACTACAGGCAAAGAGTAAATATGAAAATTTACGCAGAGCAAATTTGGGCGCTGAACAACGTCAAAAATCGAGCGAAAACAGACGACCAAACGAATGGGCTTCAGGAATTTCTGCCCGGAGAATATCGGGCGGCGTTCGGGGAGAGGAATTTTCAAAGCGGAAATTTTTTCTACATGGACATTCCAGAGTTCGTTTTGACATGGAATATTCTCGCGGCATGGGGTGGACTCACCGAGTGGGGCAAAGAATCTGGCATTGCCGGGGGCATGACCACCGATCAATCAAAAAACCTTTGGTCGCGGTTTGGCGAGTGCGCGATTCCCGCCAACCACAGGGACAACCACGAAATTAATGGAGCCACCGTTACCTCGTACGAACACTTGAGATGGGGAATAACGTGGGCAAGCAGAGCGTTCGGTGGATGGACCCCGAGCGCGGCTATCTCGGTCATCTGGGAAGGGATCACATTTTTTCCAGAGGCAGAGCGCAAAGACATACGCGGTTGGAGTTGCGGTTGCCCATGCTGGTATTCCGAGCATCAGCCATAAATTGGTCGCACTTGCGAAAAAGTGCGTTAACAAAACCCTGCGAGTTGCAGAAACCTCGCCAAAAAATACTGCTGGAGAATGAAAATGAAAACTTTAGGTTTTCGGATTGAAAAAGCAAGAAAAACAAACAACTTTAGCAAGGCACAAGTTGCAGACGCATTAAAGATATCGAGAAGCGCGATTACGCAATGGGAAACAGGAGCGACGACAGACATGAAGTGTCGATTCTTTTTCCCACTAGCCAAGTTGCTTAACGTTGACCCTATGGAACTCTACACAGGTGAGCCGAGTGTTAACGGAGAAATGTCTAAGTCTGATCTTAAGTTTGTACCCCTGCTAGAGTGGTCAGAAATAGAGAATCTATCAATGAAAGATGACAACACAGAGTGGATACCAACCACAGTCCTGACCGGACATGGTTTCGCCCTCAAGATGACATCCGACTCAATGATCTCTCTCGGATCGCCGTTCCCTCAAAATAGCACGGTGATTTTTGACTCAGAGAAGCAATGGGAAAGCGGCGACTTTGTAATCGCCAAGACATCAGAAGGCCCGGTCTTTCGGCAAATCATGCAAGACGGGAACACAACCGTTTTAAAGCCCCTAAATCAGCAATATCCGATAATTCAGTTGAGCAGTGAAGTGGATGTTGTTGGAGTAGCGGTAGAAACTTTAACTCAAATCTAAACCACGCCCCTTGTCACCAAGTACTTGGGGCAAGGGGTTTTTTGTGTCCAGATAGTTGCGTAGCCTGTACTCCTGATGTATAGTTGACTTAACGGATGTGCTTACGAGTCCGGCACTGCTTTTTCATACGGGAGCAGTGGCCCTACATATAAGGGGAAACATCGGAAGGGGGGCAAACACTGTCCCGAAGGACGCGGCCTAAAAGTAGTGGAACGTTTTACCCCGCTACTTGCCTCCTAGGTCACGCGAGTCCCGAAGAAGCGAAAACATTGCTGTCTTGGTTGTGTTTTCACTAGGGGGAGGGCGCTGGCCCTCCCCCGCCTTTAATTGGTGAGAAAAATGAAGCGTTTCAAAAGCCCCAAATACTTATCGTGGATTTCCCAACTTGAGCAGACCTGTGTGATGTGTGGTCACGAAGGATGGGAAGACAACCAGATCATTGCTCACCACGCGATTTCAATTCCCGGCCTTGAACTTGGCGGGATGGGTACAAAGGCATCCGACACCCTTGCAATGCCCATGCACGTTCTTTGTCATAACCAATTTCATCAGGAATTTGACCAATGGAAACATTACCAACCGATATGGTTGATGAAGTGGCAGGAAAAGGTTCTAAGGACAATCATATCGCAGACCCAAACATGCTCATGGATCGTAGATGGCTGACCGCTGTCAGCATGGAAGGGATTGAAGAATTGGTGGAAGTAATCCGTCCTGTTCTCTTGAAGTCCTTGGGAACAACACCTTTAACTGTAGAAGAACACGCACTGGCCCAATTTTTTCACGAAGAGGCGCTAACTGATGTTGATGAATGACGAATCCGTCGAGAAAGCCTTGGACTTTTTGGCAAGCACCGATACCGAGTGCGCCAATGCCAAAGCCAAAATGAAAGGCTTGGACTACCAAAGAAACACCGTTCGCTCTATTGCCATGATCGAGGCCGAAGACGATGCGATGAAGGCGGGAGAGAAGTTGTCGGTATCGAGAAAAGAATCTCTCGCTTACATATCTAAACGATATCAGGAATATCTTGAAGAGTTTCAGAAGGCGGTTGCCGACTATGAAATTCTGAACAACCAACGGAATACGGCTATCGGGATGATCGAGGTATGGCGTTCCGAACAAGCCAATCGTAGACGCGGAAATGTGTGATGACCAACGCGACCTTTACCACCAACAACTTTTGGAAGAACAGGAAATGATGGAAGTCAAAGAAAAAGATTTTTTTAACCAAGAAGACCCGGAAGAAGAGGTGGAAATCTCCACTGATTTTTTTTCCCTATCCCCGAGTCGCTCAAACCTCTTTATGGCGTTAAGCAAGGCTCAAGGGGAGATCGAAGCCGTCCATCTGGAGCAAGAGAACCCTTACTACAAGAGCAAGTACGCAGACATCCACGACGTGGGCCAAGCACTGAAGAACCCACTGAAAAATAACGGACTGTTTTTTACCCAAATGTGGCTTAAAGGCGAGTGCAAAGCCGAGTTGCAAGTCCGAACGTTGATCGGCCATGAGTCAGGCGAGTACATGACCTACATAAGTTCTTTGTGGGTGAAGACTCCGGAAGACATACAAAGTGTAGGCAAGGCAAAGACCTACGCTCGTCGCTACATCTTGTCATCTGCCTTTGGGGTGACCGGAACTGAGCGACAGGTCGATGACGATGGCAGTACGGCGTCGTTGCCCGAAGAATCAGACGTGAAACTCTTAAAGAACTTGAGAGAAGCATCACTAGATGGCTATTCGTCTGCAAAAGCCAAGTGGAACAAAATGTCCGTAGCGGAGCGAACAAAGATTTCGCCAAAAGATCGTGAAAAGGTAATTGCAAAGGCAAAGGCAATCGATGAAGAGAAAGTTAGAGAGGTAAAGAATGGAACAACGAAGCCCAGAGTGGTTCGAAGCAAGACGGCACAGGCTGACAGCCAGTGATTTCGGTTCTGCGGCCAATCTTAAAAATGCCTATAAGTCTCGACAGAAACTTTGGGAGATTAAGACAGGCCGTGAAGTCATTGAACCCAATGAATTCATGCAGTACGGAACCGACATGGAGCCTGTGGCGAAATTTGCCTATGAAAATTTATCAGGCAATTTCGTGGATGATGTTGGTTTTGTTGTGCATCCTGATCTTGATTTCTTGGGCAGTTCACCTGATGGCCTCATCGATACTGGCTCTGTGTTGGAGATCAAATGTCCTGTTAAGCAAGTTCATTCAGCCATCAGTGACCAATTTCTTGCCCAAGTTCACGGACACCTTGCATGTACTCAGCGAAAGACTGGATTCTTTTTTTCATGGCATCCAGAAGGACAACGACTCTGGGAAATAACTTGGAGTCAAGAATACTGGGATTGGCTTTTCCCCTTACTACAGGAATTTTGGAATTATGTACTCGATGACGAACGACCACCGAAGAAGTCCAAGCAAAAATTTGATGGAGAAATACAGATCAAAGAAATCGATTAGTTGCTTGACGTGTAGATATTACGCCGCTCTCAGGAGTGCATCAGAAAGGTCTGGGCATGCGGCGTATGGAAATTCTTTTCCTTCCAAGTTCTATATAGGAATTGAAAAACAAGGCTACTGTTTGGAACACGGTAATGACCTTCTCGTAACCCGCCCCTGTGGGGCTTTTGAATGGAAATAACAAATGCCAAAAGCACTGAAAGAAAATCGATTCACCCTTGCTCGATCCACTAATAAAAAAGAGGATTGGCAGAGTGACTACAACGGCAAAGTACATATTGTCTGTGACAACTGCGGCCACTCAACCCATGCCTATCTCAATGGGTATATCAATGAGGGTCAAAGCGGTAAGTACTTCTCGGGGCCGACCAAGCCGTTTACTCCTGATGAATTTCCGGAAGAAAAGGGAGAAGTAAAAAGTGCAGAGCCAGACGATGACATTCCATTCTAGTGAGGAGTCGAACCGACTTTTACTAAATGCGAATGATGCTCCAAAGTACTTGGGAATAAGCCGACATTTATTTAATAAATTTTTCCGCCCTAAACTTCCCGAAGTAAAACTTGGACGATGTATTTTTTTCAAACGTGTAGACCTTGACAACGCAATCAACCATAATGATGTTGCCGATGACTGGCCTCAGATAAGGAGACAATCATGCTCATTAAACGAGGCACAAAATGGCACATCAACACGACGATTAACGTTGGAAAGAAGAGCGCCAAAATTCGCGAAACAACGGGAACTAGCGATAAAAAGATTGCAGGGGAAATCCTAAATCGAAGAGTCGCTGAAGTTACTCAGGAACTTCTTTACGGTAAACAGGGAACGTGGACAATTGAAGACGGGTGCGCCAAGTATCTTGAACAAAGAGAAACACACCAGTTGAAAGATGCGATTTACCACACCGATTTGCTGATGGAGTACCTTGGCGACATTCCGATGCGGCTCATCCACATTGATCATCCCTTGGTGCAGGAGTTGATAAGCGATTGTGCAGATAAAGGCAATAAAGCCTCGACCATCAATCATCATCTGAAAGCACTTAGGAATATTTTGAACAATGCGGCGAGAAAGTGGCGGGATGAAGAGGGGAATCCGTGGATTTTGACGGCTCCGCTCATTCAATTGTTGAAGACTGATCCTACGAAGGGCCACGCACTCAAGATCGGGGAAGAAACAGAGTTGTTCCGAAGATTGTCCGAACGACTGTCTTTAGCCTGTCGTTTTGTCTTGAATACTGGCCTGAGAAACTCAGCGTTGGTTCAGTTGAGGTGGGAATGGGAAGTAGCGATCCCTGAGTTGGGGGTCACGGTGTTTGATGTTCCGGCGAGGTATATGGGAGAGCGTGTTAAAGGCACGAAAAACCATCAGGATCATAGGGTAGTTCTAAACAGTGTCGCATGCGAGATCATTGAGACAGTGAGGGGTAGGCATCCCGAGTTCGTCTTTTCTCACGCTAGAGGCGGTTTAGAGCGTCCCTACGGCATATCTGACGGCCTATATACCACCGCTTGGAGAAACGCAGTTGAGGGAGCGGGCTTGAGGCATTGTCGGGGTGCAGATCAGCATTTCCGAATCCATGACTTCAAGCACACCTTTGGGGCGAGACTTCGCGCAATGGATGTGACAAGAGAAGACCGAATGGACCTTCTTGGTCACAAGAATGAGTCGATCACGACTCATTACTCACCAGCGGAAGTTGAGAAACTTTTGGCGGCTTCTGAGAAAGTAGTTCAGTGGTACGAACGCAAACCAAAACTCCGCTTAACAGATGCGAACACAAATCGAACACAGAACGAGTTGGAGAAAACGGGAGCGGCTTGATGGCCGCTCATAACCGATTGAAGGTGAAGGGAAAATTGGTGGGCCGTGCAGGGATCGAACCTGCGACCCGCTGATTAAGAGTTAAATTGCTGTTTCTAACTTTCCTTTTACTTCAATCACTTGCAACAGGCCAGTCATCGGCTTAGTGCAATAAAGTGTAAGGAGATGTAATTGAATTTAACCACGAAAGACACAAACCGAACACAAGGCCATATTATAGGTATAGGAGATGGCGGGAACAAACTGGCGGGGTTCTTCTTCGCAGTTGACCCGTCAGCCCGTCATCTTCTTTGCATCAGGAGTAACGAATGATGCAGAACACCTCCCTTCAAGCATACCTCTCAATAGATCATCGATCTATGCGGGAAAGGGTGCTATCAAAAATCGAAGAATTGGGCGGCTCCACCTGTGATGAACTGGAAATTGCCCTCGACGGTAAGCACCAATCTGTTTCAGCCACGCTGACCGCCGCCAGAAAAGGAGGATTTATTGTTAACACTGGACAAACCCGACCCACTCGCTCTGGCCGTTCGGCCATCGTTTGGGATTTAAAATCTAACTACCGAGTACTTTGAATGAACCGAGAAGAAGAAATAGCGGAAGGGCGTCTAAACCACATCCCCTACAACGGGAAAAACTTTGAATACTTTGAGAGGGATAAACATATCTCCCTTGAAGTACTTTCTGGCAAGACTCTTCAATCTCAAGCGTTAAACTATGGGATAACAAGAGAGCGAGTAAGGCAAATTGTTAACCGATTTCTTAGAATGGTCGATGCGCCAAGATCAAATAGACCGCGAATCGAATCTTGGATGCTTCCTTCATTTGATATAAAAGCAATGAGGAAGGAGCCAAAGTTCTTGGAGGCTATCCGGTCTTTGACCCGGTAATTACTTCCCAATCGAGTTCAGCAGTGTGGTCTTGGTCTTTCACCTCGACCTCCTGCTTGATCTCCTTTGGCATCATGGCGAAAGCAACTCGGACATAGGTAGAGATATCTTTCTCTCGGCACTTCTCAATCGCTTCCGTGCCATGCTCCATCCAGTCAGCCAAAAACGCATCCACAAGAGCCTGAGACATCTTATCCCTCGACCCTACCGGCCTTCCTCGCCTATTTATTCTGGGGTCACCTTTTGTAAAAGGCTTTCCCACCCCTTTTCGTACTTTATATTCAGCCACTTTTTAATTCCTCTGGTAAGTGTTCAAAAATCTCTGCACGAAACTGGTGCAGTTCTGGGGAGGCATCTGAGAAAGCGCCCTGCTCAGAAAGTTTTCTAAAGCAGATGGCTAACTTTGAGCGCATTGTCTTAGCAGACATTAGATACTGTTGAAAACTGTTGGTCTGCATCATGGCAATAGGCGCTACTTTCATTTCTTCTCCCTTTTCCAAAACTGTAGTATTTTCAAAATATTCAGTGGTCATCAGGGTACTCCTTTGCAAGATATTCCCCCAACTCCATCTTTTCGTACCTTCTGCACAAGTACTTCACAGAAAGTTCCATCATGTCGTAGTCTCCATCGTTAACATCATGGAGAACTACAAGACCTCGCCATGTCTCCCGCGCTTGGGGGCCGAGGTACGATTCGTCATGCAAATAATACGAACCGCAAATTAAGGCTCTTTGTACCTGACCGTTTGGCAAAGACCTCGCACTGATTTCTTTACCTTGACGGTGGCCTTGGCACAGGCTTAACCCGACTCTGGCAAGCACGTTCTGTGCTGTGCCGCCGTAGGGTCTACCCGTATAGGGCTGATAAAAAGCATGCGTAAACCACACATTGCTGATATCAAACACTTCACGGTATGGGTGAGAAATCCACCCATCTAGATGGAGTTGGTTTAGGTCTAGAAAGTTTTCTAAAACCGGGTTGTCGTTAACGTACCTGTTTAAACGTTCTTCGTGGTTCCCGAAAATAAAGTGGAACTCTGGTAACTTCTTCAAACCTTTGAGGTTTTTCCAAAAAAGCCGCATGGCTTCGTTCCCAGCATTGATATCATTAATTATCCTCTTCCCTTCAACTTCTTTACGAGAAGAATAAGAACTCAACGATGGGAAATCCCAATGATCTCCTAGGTGAACAACATGGGTAGGCTTGTAATCTTTTACTGCTTTAGCCGCCCAACGGATGTGGTCGAGTGCGACTCCCGGCTTAACTTGCGTGTCCGGTATTATCAGAATCCGATTCATAAAATTCCCCGCATGAGACTCCCTTTAGTAAGGTTTTTATTGACATGATCATCCCCCTAGGTATGCGGTTAATTCCAGACCAACAACCTGTGTCTGGAAGGTGCGAGTTTGCAAGAACAACAAAGTCTGTCTTGGTTTTTGGTTTTTCGATTAGGTAACCCACGGTATGGATTACCCATGCGGGCTTCTTGGTGTATGTTTGCCACCCGCTTTCTTCATCAGCATCTATCCACGACACCATTACAAGATCGTGGACGCACTTCACGCTTTCTTTTTCCTTTCCAATGGGCCGGGCAATATCCAACCCAACACCATCGGAGCCACTACAATCAACAGTAGACCCCATCCAGCCATATGTATAAGTGCCTCGATTAGGTCAAAGAAGTTTGTAGGAGCGCATTGATTTGAACTACTTCCACCGCTGGCGATTTCAGTTACGAAATCAGTAATGAATCCACCACCAAGAGCGCCAATGATTGGAGCGGCCATGCCGCTAGAGGCTACGGTTCCAGCCGTTGCGCCAACTGCGGCTCCCGTAGCAACAACTGTAGATTTTTTTAAGGCCGTACAGCCTAGTAGGAATAAACTAGACCCCAAAATTGTCAGTAAACGCGGCGAAATACCTTTTGTCAGACTTCTCAACATCCTTGTTGCTCCCCTCTCCATATCTCCATGAGTTAATAAACGTTTTCCAATCGCCGCCTGACTGATCCCAAACAAGACGAAGCAGTTTTTTCCCCACTCTCTCGTAAAGGCGTTTGTCAGACTTAGTAGTTAAGTCTCCTTCACCGCCGTAGTCGTATTTCTTTTCGTATCCTTCCTGATCTGGTTCGTTTCCAAATTTCAGAAACTTCTTTCCCTGATCGATGAACCGACGAACGTACTCCTTCTCTTTTTTAGTCAGGGTTAACTGACTTTCGGCAGATTCCATAAGACCCGTAGTGATCTGTAACGGCCCGTAAGCAGATGAACCTCCTTTGGGAGCATGGCGAGTGCGAATAAAGGGTTTGATCCGAGCCAGAGGACTGAACTCAGCCTTGAAGATGGAGTCGTAGAGTCGGTTTTCTACCGAATTCTTTTCTTCCTCCATTCCTCGCGCTAATGCTTTTTGGATAGCGGCGACATCGTAATCATCATCAACGCTGGCTTCTGCCTTTGCGTCACTAATAATTGATACGCCCCGATCCCGTCCTCTGTCTTCTCTACGGCGAATATTGATCAGATCGCTAGTGATCCTATTCTTCGCTTTAATCCGCTCATCAACTGCTTCTCTTTTCTGATCTGGAGACAGGGTTTCATCCTGATGGATAGTCCCGATCTCATTGTTCAACTCCGACATCTTTCTTTGCATGCGGTTGTAAAGCCTGTAGTACTTCAGAACATCGCCCTGCTCAGAAACAAGTTCGCGCAACTCTGCATCCATTCCATTCTTCTTGTAATGGTTGTAGTTGGCTTTTAGTTCATTGATCTCCTCTAGTTGTTCATAGAAAAGGTCGCTACTTTTTGTATGTTTTAGAGGCCCAACCTTGATGAAACTTCCTATCGGGGCAATGCCGTAGTACTCATCCAACCTTTTCGTGGCTTCGTTTTCCTCACTAAAGAGAATGTCTGCCTGACCCACAATCGTCGCCCCAAGCCAACCAAAGTAACCTTTAACAAGATGATCAATCTGTACCGGAGACAAAGGTGTTCCACCGGGCCACACGGCATCTATGGCTCTAGACAATCCGGAAGCAAACGAGGACGTGTACTTATGCTCCATCAACGTCTTGGACTTGTTAGAAATTTGCCAACCCAGACTTTCGATTGGGCGATCCTTAAACTCGTCTTTGTTCGCCATTATTTCCCAAGCAGGACGTATCATCTGTGGTCGCCAGTCAAACGCCAACTGATCTTGAATAATTTGAACTACACGATCTCTGAATAACTCCGGATCAGCACTGTTATCAATAAATTGCTGTGTGAACCTTTGTGCAACAGAAGCCATCGCTCCAATTTCAAAAGGCTTCGGAAGCAGGAACCAGTTGTCCTCTCCCGGCAATTTGATAGGCCAGTAGGTATCTCTTACCCAGTCAGGAAGTTTCTTGTATTCCTCATCTTCATCCATTCCCAACTCAAGAAGAACACTGGCAAGA
>Ga0208919_1002040_pt1 | contig 10909 bp, 21 predicted proteins | sample 4_EtaG_FD_184076 | JGI IMG/M metagenome (GOLD analysis project Ga0208919, IMG submission 184076) | Marine viral communities from the Subarctic Pacific Ocean - 4_ETSP_OMZ_AT15127 metaG (SPAdes) (version 3) | ecosystem: Environmental > Aquatic > Marine > Oceanic | place: Pacific Ocean | collected... | reverse complement strand
TCAAGAGAGTCATCTCCTTCGTCAGTCGAAGCAGACTCCTCATAGTTAGCAACAGGCTCATCAAAAGAAGATGCTGCCGAACTGATATCAGATTCACCAATGACCTTCTCAAAGCGAGCCTTGAGTTCATCATAGGACTTGAACTGATCGGCGGCGACAAGTTCAGCCAGTGAATACTGAGTATTCCAAATTCGTTCAAGCTCCGCATCATCATCCTTCAGCGGGGATGAAGAATCAAATTCCGACTTGTCGTAGTTACGGAAACCCGCAACCTGACGCGCCCGAAGACGGAAGTTACAACCTTCCCAAAGATCAAAGGGATTCACCGGAGTTTCGTCTTCAAACTCAGGGGTCATCTTATCATTGATCATATCGAAGATCTTCTTGCCAAACTTGAACAAAAAGACCTTGCCTTCGTTCTCGGGATTAGCCGGATCACTCACGACAAAGATGTTTGCGTAATACTGGAGCTTGCGCTTCTGCTTACGAGCAACCTCCTTATCCGACTCAACGCCAGAGTTCCACAGCTTGGAGTTGTACTCCGAGACAGGATCTTTCTGACCAATCGTGGTCAGAGAGTTCTCGATGTACCAACCACCCGGTCCCTGAAAACCGTGTGACCAATTCCGAACCCACGGAACATCCTCGTTCTTGGATGCAGGAAGGAACCGAATGACCGCATGACCATTCTGCGCCTTGTCTACACTGAGCTTCCAAAAACGCTCATCCTGAGACGAGTTGGTGTTGGTGTTGGTGTTGAGCTTTTCAAGTTCACTTGAAAGACTTTGCAAGCTACTCTTGCTTGACTGCTTGAGTTGACTAAACGATGCTGACATAATAATACCTCGTATTTTTTGTGTATGTTTATTTGTATTTGTATTCGTATTTTAGTGTATAGTTGTTTTTTTTCTCAACGATTTGTATACGTCTAGCTCATCCTCCTCCTCATTTTCATTTTCATTTTCGTTAAATTGATGTCCTTCAGAAAATCTCTCTGTCATTAGAGCTTCCATGTACTGTCGCATTTGTAACATTCCGTTTTTATAATTTGAAACTAGATCCACAGAAGAAACTACAGAGTCTTTCAGTTTGGTATTTTCTTCTTCAAGACTGATTAAAAGTTCTTGTTGAAGTTCAGCCTCTTGCTCTAAGAGTGTAATCTTTTCTTTCAACACTTTATTTAGCTTAAAATATTTGGCAATTTTATTAATCACATGAATTCCTTTTGCAGCAACTTCTTGAACTTAATCTTGGTTTCTACGTTATAGTTCAGGAAGGGTGTGTATGATTTACACAAGTGATAAAAGTCATCCCATATAATGTCACCCTTATAGTTTTGGTTCCAGCTACCAAAACAACCCAAAACAAAATCAATTCCAATAATAGACTCTAGATGAATGTCTCCTTCTTGATAGGTATCAAAGAGTTTTGGATATTCAATAAAAGGCTGTTCGCAAAAGAACAAATCATTAAACTGTTCACATGTTTCATTAAGACTGATGATATCACACTGAAAATTATATGTCAATGACTGAATGCGTTTTTTCCAAGAAAAAAATACCTTATCGCATTCCGCATCTCGTACAAGTTCACCAATCCAAATATCACGATTATTAATTAAATTAGAAACATAGAAGTTAATTAAATCCTGTCCCTGATACTTTCGCGAAATCTTCTCAAAGAAAAATCTATCTTTTTTTGTCTTAAAAGTATTTAGGTTAGAACGAACCTTTCCTTGATACTTGAAGAAATCGTAAGATGAATTTGAGAAGTGTTGCTTCAATGCGATGAACTTATTGTATGCATCGAACGCTGTTGCTTCAGACATTAGATAGGTAACTTTGATCGTTTCGGCAGAAAGTTTAGATCGCGAGCTTCGGCTTCTACCTTGGCTTTGATGTTCTTGTTTAGAAGTCCTGCTGCTGTTTCGGGTTCCATATTTCTCTTAGTCGCCGCGAACACAATAGCATCCATGTAGGTCAGTTTTTCATTGTGAACGATATGCTCTACCTCCATAGAAAAGGTGTTCGCCAGTTCCTTTTTACTCATCATGTTTTTTCCTCACCTATAAAAAATGTGATCATCAATTTGTGCAACTCGCGTCATTTGTTTTGCCCAACTTGGGTTGACATAATCAGCATGGTAATGATGTATATCACCAGCAATGATTATGGGTCCAGTTTCCAAAACCTGCTTGGCTGCTCGGATCGAATCCTTCCAAGCCTTTCCTTGGTATGGCTCTACATCTTTATACTTCTCATACCACGAAAATTGTTTATACTGACGGACGACTTTGCAAATTGTATTAGGATATTTTTCAGATTCTACCCGATTCATCACAACATTACCCACAGCCAACTTGCCACCATACGATTGATTGCCCGCTTCAAAATAAATTGTGCGGGCGAGACAGCTAAACTCTCCGTTGGTACGCGAGACATACTTTTCAGGCGCATGAGAGGTTACAATATATCTCTTTTGAGGCTTCTTCGTCGATCCATAGTGTAAATGAATATTGATAGGATCTTTTTGTGGAACAAGGGAATTGGCGTACTCCTTACCAAGAAAAAAACCTAAACAAAAGAACGCTAAGAACAACAAAATTGAAAGTGATGTTTGTATAAAATTTTTCATTTTACAGCCCCACAAAAATATCCCAAAGGAAATCGAAAACAGCAACACCGACGAAAATCATTATAAGTGGGTCGTTATATACGGAAAGAAAAACTCCCCACCAGTCTGTGTCGGTCCAACTCCATCCATGCTTATACCACTTCATCTTTATACCTCTCGATTGTGTCTTTTAATGGCTGCACCCAATCTTTAACTGGAGAGGGAAACGCCTGCATTTTTGGCATGTCGCCAGCAACAGAAATCAAAATAAGACCGTGGTCAACTTTGACACCTGTCATCTCTTCATACATAACCGAATATCCAGCACACTGCATATAGTAATTTGAAATCCAATTTTCTCTCTTTGGTTTAGCAGAAGTCTTGAAGTCAATGATCGCAGGAATACCCATCCATTCACCAATCAAATCAACCCTTCCAGCAATACCTAATGAAACAGAATAAAGAGGAACCTCTACATGATAAACCTTCGTGAGATATTTTTCCAAACTCGGTTTCAGAACATTGAACATTTCAATTGATGTAGGCTGTTGACCAGTAATCAATTGCTCTTCATTGTTCACAAACCGCTCACACAAATCATGGACTTCGTTTCCTCGAAAACGAGCTTTCAAAGAAACCTTGTCAGCTTCTTCATTTCCAACCCGCTTTCTCCATTTCGCAATAGAGTCTTTTGAATTAATAGAAAGAACAGAAGTGATGCTAGGACACAAAACTCCGGGTTCCACTTCATAGAATCTGTCTCCATTTTCATAGGAAACAGATAGTGGTGAGTATTTCAAATCAATTGGGGGATCATGTACAAACATCACTTTACCTCACTCTGTGGTCTTGGTCTTATTCTTACCTCGACCCTTCTTCGCTCTCATATTATCATGGACTTGCTTCTTCACGATATAAGGACTGACCTTTTTCTCCATATTTTTGTTTCGTTCTGAAAGATCAGCATGAACCTGATATCTTGTATCGTTCAGCTTTGCTCTCTCATTGATTTTAGAAACAACTTCATGGTATGAATCGGGAGGTCTAGATACACCAACGGACATCGAGTCCACCAAAGCAGGAGCGCCAATCAGAAGAGTAATCTCTCCACCACACTCCAAGCAAGGTTGCCAGCAAGGAACGAAGCGATCATCAATCTTTGCCATCTCCTTAAACTCAACTCCACATTCTTTACATCCGTAATCATATAATGGCATTAGTACCCATCCTTATACCAACCCTTGCCTTTGAGGACAAAACTGGTGTTAGAGATTAATCTTCTGACTGGTGCGTTACAGCATTCATCGACCAAAATTGAATCTGGCGGTGGAATTGCTCCTGCACCATCATGGACAGGACAGCGTTCAAGAGGCTCTTCGTTAATTCCCTGCCAATATTCAAACACATGTCCTTCTTCACACTCATAGTCATACTTTGGCATTCTTCTTTGCCTTACGCTTCTTGCGCGTATTCTTCTTGGGCGCATCTTCAGAAGCAGGCTGAACACCAGCATCCTTTCGGCGCTTCAACCACCTCTGGATGCTTTCATTATAGTCCTTGGCAATCTCAATTGCCTCGTCAAGAGAAACGATACCCTTCTTCACCTTCTGGCGAAGACCCATGTTGTTATCAGACATTGAAAGTTTCCTCCTCAATTTCATTTACATTTACATCAACAAAGTGTTTAACAAAACCTTGATTGATTCCGAGTTCCGTGGTTGCCTCTTCATAAACATATTCCTTCAAACGGCTTCCAAAATAACCAGATTCAATCCCATCATTTGTAATGTTACAAAGAATAAGTCCAAGATCCTTAACTCTACCCATTATATAGTCTCCAATTCCCAATGAAAATCAAACTTGAGTTTACGACGCAGCTTTCTCAATGCATTATCATGTAGCTTCTTCGCTTTGAAGAAAGTTAGATTCATGCTGTTAGAAACTGAGATAAATGTGTTGTCATCATAGGACAAACACATCAAAATCTTTAACTCTTCAGGAGAGAGTTTTACAAGACAATCCATCAACTCTTTTCGTTCTTGTTTTTCAATCATATATTCTAATGGATTTTTTACGTTGTGTAGACCATTCGTAAATTCAATATTAGACCAATAGAAATCATCAATGCCTCTATGACGCATCACTCAACCTACGCCTTTCTTTTTCGTCTGAACATACTTCACAAGCATACTTAGCCTCTGAGTTCAAACGTTCATAATCGGAATCCACAGCAATTCTTCTGACAGAATTAGTCTCCTCGCCGCAGAAGTCGCAAATGAACACGTTGTCCAAATAGCGATCTATTAAATTTTTTGAGTTTGGTCTATGTTTTACTCGTCGAACTCTGCGGTCACGCATTGGACCCGCAGAATTACGAAATTGGGCGTCTACAGCATTCCAGTCTCTAGTCTTCTTCATTGCCTAACTCGTTTTGCAGTTTTGTAATTGATGGACTATACACCACGCCTTCATCACATTTAGTGCATTTTTCATAGGCTACTACATTGGATGCAGGCTTTACGGTAACTTGATTGTCTACGACCTCTGTAAGAAGAAGACCATTTTCAATCAAAGTTTCCATAGTGTAATTGATTCCGACTTCGTTTCCGGTTCTCCATGAATTAAGAGAAATAATTACCGACATGCCTACCATGAAGAGAATCATAAGCATGATTGTAAAGAAGTCAAGTGGTGTGTAGAAAAGAAACGAAATGAATCCTATTGACGCGATGTATGGAACCCAAACATCAAGAAAAAATGTATACCAGTTCGTCAAAGTTTTCGTCTCTACTTGGTCGCTCATAATTCTTTTTTGCCTCTTCAATCTGTTCAGGAGTAGAACCTCGTAGTATCAACTCCTCGTCCGAGAGTTCCCATGCAATCACAACCTTGTAATACGCTTTGGGAAACAGTTTAAGAATTTTCTGCCTTTCTAGTCTGGTCAAATAAGTCGAATCAAAAATGAATGAATCTTCTTCTTTGATACCACTTCTAATCTCTGAGGTTCTCCATAAATCATGGTCAATAATATTTATCGGAAGCATTGGGTCAACAGAGCTTTTTTTGTCAAATTTTGATCCGCGAATTTGAAGACCCTGAGTCTCAACAAAACGAGTTTTTCCACACTTTCTGGGTCCAACCAGAATGTTGACAGACGGACCATCAAGGGATTTTAACCACTCTTCAATCTGGTCATCTTCAGGCCATTCTCTTTCTGCTTGCAAATCATATGGTCTAAGGAGGGGGTTCATTTTAAATCTCAATGGTGAATGACCGGGAAGGTAACCTTCCCGGTCATGGGGTTTAACTTACTTTTACATTTATAATCATTCAATAATATAATAGATGAGTGGATCAGAGTATGCCGGTGGTCTTCACGCACTTGGCGCATTACACAGGACTTATTTACCCATCCCCTGCGGATCAAGTACCCGCCACCCACGAAGCATGGACATGGATTTTGTAAAGGTGATTAAAGTAGTTTTTTATTTTACTTAACCATAGTCCCGTAGTACCACAGGAACCTCCTCCATCAAAATATTACGTTTAAGGATGGTAGCCTCACGGCATTTCCCATATCTTAACCATCCTGTAGATCAGAGCCAAACTCGTCTTCTAATTCATATTCATCATATGAACCAGAAAGAACAGCATCCATCAAATTCTTCTCTAGGCTTCTACGATTCTTCTTCTGTTTTTTCTTAAATTCTCGTCGATATGCGTAGTCATCATCTTCATCCAGATACCTGTTTTGTGTTCGATCTCGGTTTGTCTTGCCCATGTTTACATTAGAACTCCGTAATATGCTCCATAAGATTTGAAAGTCGATTGCTTACAAAGTAGGGGAATAATTCCGACCTATTAACAACAGGAGCATCTTCGTATGACTTAGTGATATTCTTCTCTAAGTCTTCTGGAATGTAATCAAAATCAATCAATCGACGATTACGATCAAATCCAATATCACCATTTTTGTAATCAACCTTGCCCTTTTGCATCCACTCAGAGAGTCGCTTTTTTGTGATCGGAGATTGACGTTCTCCAGACACAAACACGGAATCCTTGCTCAAGCAATTTGGAATTCCATCTGATGTATCACCACGAACAATATGTTCAAACAAAAACTCTTGTGGATTATCAGTCCGAAGAAACTTCTTGAGGACAGGGGAATACTGTTTTACATTTTTGTACTTTTGGAGTTGCATAAAATCCTTGTCGCCTGACAAAATTAAAACATTCTCGTCCCGCGTCCAATGCTTTGCCAACACGGCAATCACATCATCTGCTTCTGCTCGATCAAGATGAACAACCTTATAAGGGAAATGATCATTGATCTCGGACTTAATTTTATTTAGCGTTTCAAAGATGTGGTTCCAATCGTAACCGGATGCAGCGCGAGTTTCCTTTCTGTTTCGCTTGTAAAAAGGGAAAACGTCACGACGCCAAGTGTTACGACCATCGCAGCAAATGACAAGCTCACCATATTCCTCCGTAAACTTCGCACGATGAAAGCGAAGCGAGTTCAGAATCATGTGTCGAAGCATATCTTCTTCAACATCATTACTATTGTTCATTTTTAAACTGACCATCAAATTAGAGATGGCAACCTGATTGAAGTCAACTAGAATTGGCATTACTCATTCCACCATTTGGGTTCATCTCGCTTTGACCACTTGGCAAAGTAAGCCTTATCACCCTTGTAATATTTTTGATAGGCAGTGATCGAGTCACCTTCTACCTTGTATTCATCCGGCATACACTGAGGAGGTTCAGTGAACTTGCCCGTTCCAATGTTTCGCGGGAGCCAACCAAGAGCATCACGCAGCTTTGAATCGGACATGTGAATCTTGCCGTAACGATGAGTGTACTCGTAACAAAGACCCACAAAATGATCATACAACCAAGAATAGTTGGCTGCTGCTGATCGTGTCCAAATCGTGCTTGGATGATTCAGATGCGCCTTCTTATAAAAGTTTTTGGGCACATCATCATCATCCAATTCTCGATGAGCTGTACAGAGCATCTGCGCGCTTTCGAGAATCATCTTGACCACATGCTTGTCGCAACTCATTTGAGCAGCAACGTATGGGTCAGGATCGAGATAAAAAATATTCATTAATCAACCAAATTCCTTATGCGACTTTCTAGGGTTTTCATACTTATGGCGATATCCGCCAAACTATTACCGATCCAAAATAGAAGCGGAACAAACATAATCACAATCCATTCAATCATTTCACAATCCTCACAATCACCATTTCCTTACCAATGCGTCCGGTGACTGCAACTTCTTTAGCTGCAATATTCACAAGGGACTTTTTCAACTTAACCTTGCCGCCGTTCACAATATCATCAAGAACCTTTTTGCAGTACGATTCCCGAATCTTCTTCTTGAATGACTGATCAGCATCAAACTCTTTGAGCGTGCTTCCCTTCACAGACATACCAATATCAGAAACATACTTGTGCATGAATCGCGTCTTGGTATCAAACACCCAGACCTGAGTTGCACCAATGATATCAGAAGGCTTAACACTCTCAATACCAAAGTCTTCGTCAGACTTCTTGAAGTTCAACGACTTCACAAGATCCTTCGGCGTCTTAACCTTGCGCTTTCGAGCCTTACGCTTTCCTCGACTCTGCTTCTGCCATTCGCGACAATCGTTGATGATGTTCGCAAGAAAAGCAATCAGCTTACGCTTACGGGGCTTGGTCAGAAAGGCATAACCTTCAACCAATTGCTCATCATCTCCACGAAGTGCTTCCTGCACTTCTTCGTAGATCGGCTGAAAGTGGTCAATGAAATATTTCATATAACCACCCTTAATTTCAGCCTGCTGAAGATAATCAAAAGTGCTGAACTTGCTCTTGCAGTTCGACTCAATAAAATCATCAAGCTCACCTTCGATGTGACCAATATGTTCACTCGCAGCATTGCGTGTTCGTTCTTGAATAGAAACAACAGGAGCAGAACTCTTTGCCTGCTTCTTTGCCTGCTTCTTCTCAAGAACCTCATTGCCATCGACAATCAACTTGGCAATATACTCGTCCAGCTTGATCTTGTATCGCTCAAGGACAGAGGGAAACTCAAGACCGTTCGACGCCATCTTTGCAACAAAACCATACGTTGTCTTGATACTCGATGCATCGAGCGCAGAGATCGCAGCAGCATCATTCTTTGACGAGACATGCTTTGCCAGAAAGTCCTGAGCATTATTATTAGAATAGTTGTAATTATACCAGTTGAGAGCATTGCCGAAACGGGAGTTCAGATCATCGTCCGAAAGATCGTACTGATCATCCCAGTCGGGCTCCGACCCCAGAAGCTCGTATGCCTTGGGAATCTTCGTTGCCTTTTTCGCCATTTTCGCCATTCCTTGTTGTTTGCGGTTTTCCAACGTAGACCTATATTATAGCACCCGGAGAATTGGTGTCAACCCCTATCTCAAAAAAAATCAATTTAAATATAACACGGCTTTTTGATTAATTTTGACATACCGAAGTTAAATATAATTTTAATCACCTTTTATAATGCGATAGCTATCTTCATCAAAATGTTCCGTGGAAAATTCAAAAAGCTCGCTATCCTCTAGCGCGATCATCTGATGCCGCAAACCCGGATATACATGAAACTTATCACCGGGATTTAATACCAATTCTACCGAAGCAGCGAGTACATCATGATCTGCGTATCTGAGCAAAATCTTACCAGACTGGAGATAGAAGGTTTCGTCTTTTAGCTTATGATGATGCCAAGAACACCGCTTTCCCTTCTCAAAAAAAAGTAACTTGCCGCAATATTCGGACTTATTGACTATCCATAGCTCATGACCCCAGCCCTTCGGAACATGTTTAATTGGACCCATTTAAACTCTCCTCAAAAAAATCAACAAAGGTTTTCATATGATTTTCCATTGTATATTTTTGAACTTGATCATACGCATAATCAACATCAGGCATTGCCTTACTGAGATTATCGTTGACCGACTTCGATGCCAGAATCTCTGAAGCAAGACCAACATCCCTCGATATAATCGGAGTCTTCGTCATTGCACATTCGGGAACTGCTTGGGGTCCACCCTCGATGCGAGAAGACACGACATAAAGATCAAGGCAGTTGTAGAGATCATTCATGGTTTTGAAATCACACATCTCAAAGTAATGATATTTTATTCCTGCCTGATCGAGTCTGTTCATCACATACTGCCTTCTCCATCCAGTTAGAACTACCTCAAGATTCTGTTCGATCTGTGAATACATCAACTCCATGTAATCACAAAACAGGTCTGGACCCTTTACTAACTTCGGAGAGACTAGATCATGCCCCTCGGTGTCACGTTGAAAAGAACCAACGAGAACTTTTTGTGTTGGAAGATTATATGTCTTCCTCAACTCATTGAAATCACCAATATGTTCTTTCCAGATGTTTTCATTCACCCAGAATGTGATTGGAGTAATGGGCTTATTGGTATAGTTAGATAAAACATCAGCGGTCTTTAAAGACACAGTATGATAATGATCCACTAAACGATCTTTCTCTTTAAAAGATTCAAAGTCAAACTTCTCAGGAGCAATGTGATGAATTGTGTTAACTACAAACTTTTCTCTGAGATACTGCTCTGGAATTTCTCTCCATGTGTATCCATCAAGCAACCAAATAATGTCTGCTTCATCCAATGAATTTCTAGTAATAGAAATATTATAACGATCAAACTCTGACTTGTATCTATCAATAATCCAATTTTCATTTGGAGATTTTGTGAAAATTTTCATTATCAGTCCTTCGTTAATAAAACTTGACCATAGTTGATTTCATCATCAGACATTTTTCTATCATCCACAAAAATTCTTCGATCCATGATAATTAATTCCTTTGAATCATCTTCTATGGAATCAATCAGTGTTGAACACTGAATATCGTCTGGAGATTCTTGATTGGTCGGGATGTAATCATCAAAAAGAAGAATTTTTTCATATCGTTCTTTGCAAAGTTCCCAATCCCGCTTGACTGCTTCGTAACGATGATCCCCATCAATATATACAAAATCAAAGGGGTCGTTATTGTCAGACAAATATTCTTGAGAATAGCCGGGAACAAAATTAATCAGGTCAAACCACTCTCTAGGAAAAGCCTGTTTTAAACGATCAATGTGTGCATTATCAAAGTTTGGATCAACAGTCACAATCTTCCCGCCACCATTTTCATGCATTGCCATCGCAGCACAAAGTGTTCCGTATCCACGACCAAAACCAATTTCGAGAAAAGATTTCACATTGTATTCATGAATCAGAGAAT
>Ga0208919_1002039_pt1 | contig 10910 bp, 22 predicted proteins | sample 4_EtaG_FD_184076 | JGI IMG/M metagenome (GOLD analysis project Ga0208919, IMG submission 184076) | Marine viral communities from the Subarctic Pacific Ocean - 4_ETSP_OMZ_AT15127 metaG (SPAdes) (version 3) | ecosystem: Environmental > Aquatic > Marine > Oceanic | place: Pacific Ocean | collected... | reverse complement strand
AGAGCAGTTTGGATACCCACCTGGAAGCTATTTATGGCATCAATTATCCGAGATGGTCATAAAGAGGGCTAGGAGTCAACCAGAAGAAGACTACTAGTCTACCCTAGCACTAACCCTCGGAACCATCACCAAGTGCCTTAGAACGCTTCCTAGAGCGTCAAATTCTTTCAAGGTCTAGCTCCAAAACCAATTTCAGAAAAAACGGGTCAATTAGATGTTCAAAACCATAAAATGCAGTTTTAGTGCCTCTCGACTTGAGTCGCTTATCTAAGATCAGCTCCTCATTTTGGTATTCGTTCAGTATGTCGGGCTCTCCCCACCCACATAACCAGAATGTATTGTAGTCTTTTCTGATAACGATGAACTCGGGCGTTTTAGAGTTTTTGAAAATTAGAGGAAACTTCCCGTGTTCGACTGTTTTGATTCCACACTCGATTCCGAGTCCAGACAAATCCGGCTTATGGTAAGCTGCGGAATCTCCTACAGACCAATCAATAAATGATTCACCCAAGTATTTTTCCACAGCACATTCACCGAGGTAGCCGGTGGTCCACCTTTTATGCTCTCTGTTGCCATCAATAGAATGATGTTCTTCAGTTCGTTTTCGAGCTACTACATTCTCAACCCATCCAGATAGCCTTCTGATAAAGTCATCATCAAGTTTGACTACAACAAATCGGTGTGCAAGAGAATCTACGCACTCCTCATAATTGTAGAGCTCGTTCAGAAATTGTTTATACTGCTCACTCATCACTATCGACTACAATCTCGTCTGGGTCAGAGCTGTCAGATTCCACCTTCTTGAGTGCATTTAGGAAGTCATTACCGATGCTGACCACATTCACTGTAGCGTCCGGCTTGCCGTACTCCTCTCGGTTGTACCTTTCGGACATCCATCTACGTTGCTCTGCTTTTAGCCGGGCAGCCTGGACTGACCCATCGTCTGCATCATCCACTATGGACAGTGCTTCCTCGACTAGACTAGACCCTATGATCTTTTTGTTCTCTTGCCACCTCTGCCATCGCTCGCCCGTTCTATCACTGTGTAGCCACTTGTAGAATACGCCCACGCTAATATGCCCTATGTCGGGCTCAATGTTTTTGAGTAATCGCTCTACGCTTCGCACCTCTAAATACTTCTCAAAAATTATGGGCTCGCCTAGTCCAGTTAGGACTTTATAGGCGGCCTTGATAATTGGTCTTCGGGACATTCCATTTTCCTTTGTCTATGGGCCATGATGCGATAATCTCATCAAGGCGATTATTTAACTGCTCTCTCGATAGCCTTATTCCATTCTTATCGAACCTCAAGGGATCGTTGCTCGGTAATCCCTTAGAATGTTCTAACCCTTTTAACGTATAGGATATGCTTCTTTCAAGGTATCCTGCAACTGTATCCGACACACCTTTCCTTAAATTGATTGTGTCAAGAATCCGCAACAGCATCTCTACTTGGGCCACCTATACTCCTCGTCTGGGTCTGCTTCACGCACTGACAATGTTCGGTAATCCCATTCAATCGGTATCTCTACAGTAGGGCCGTGCCGGTTCTTAGCCGTCACTAGAAACGTCCGAGCTGTATTCATATCCCTTTCATATCTGCTGTGATCTAGTAAGAGACATAAATCGGAACTGGCTTCCAAAATCATTCCTCCAAAAAGCCCTTGGCTTCGAGGTGTAGAATCGTAGTTGCCCGATGTGGTTCTGTTGAATTGACTCAAGCAAACTATCGTGCATTGGTTATCCACACCCCATGCTCTCAGCTCGGTTACAATGCGTTGAGTAGCCCGATATATGGCATCCTCATCGCCCGTATTTACGAGTTGCAAGTAGTCAAGTATGAAATACCTACAGCCGTCATCATAGCATGACTTACAGTAGTCCACGACTGACTGCCAAGTGCTTAGAAGTTTCTCTGGAACCCACAGTGGGGGCGAGCCCTCTATCGCTCTCTTGGCATCAGTCCAAACCAGTTCAGAGAATGACCCTCGCTCTAATTTAGATATTTTGGAGTTTGTATGCAGGGCATAGAGCCTAGTCGCTAACTGCTGTGCAGACATCTCTAGGCTGATATAGCCGACACTGGTTCCATGATTCAGTGCTGCACTAGCCATGTTCAACGCCAGTGCGGATTTCCCGAATCCTGGGTTGCCAGCCATTGTGATAAACCACCCTTGGGCAAAGCCCCCACCGCCCCCGTCATCCCTGCAAATACGATTCAGTGTCGGTAGTCCAGTTGGAACACTGACAATTTCCTCTTGCTGTTTAGTCTCGTATTTTTTTAGGAAATCAGGGGCGAGTATATCTTGCTTCACCCTATCCTCGGTGTTGCCCACGATGGAAGCTCTAGTGTCTGAATTGTTTTTCCATAGGCTTCCCAGGTATCAGTAGCTATGCACTCTGCATATAGCTCTTTTAGCCTAGCAACCTCGTAAGCACCCATCTCTACCGAGCCGTTGTCCAATTCGTAAACTGCCACTGCGTAAGGTGGGGTTTTTTCACACGCAATGATGATGAATTTGTCTCTAGGGTTATCTGGATTGGTGTTATTCCAACAGCTTAGATAATGGGCCGCTTGTCTGTGATACCCAAAGTTGAACACTGTTTTGCTGAAGGTTTCCAAGTCTGCACCAGTCCCAGTTGTTTTAAAGTCCACTAAGCAATCATTGTACATAGAGCTTGCACCTGGCACTGCATCAATCCTAGCCTTGCACGATACCTTCGTGATCGGATCGGTGTAGAATACCGACTCTTCAACGTGGCCATCAGACTGTGCCGACTTGAGTAGCGTGGCAGCACTTGGATTCAGCAGTACACTTTCCACCATAGCTTCAATCTGGTCATAGGTTTCATGCTTGATGATTTGATCTGGAGAATACTGCTCGAGGAGCTTTTGATGCTCTGCTTTCACAGCCTTCGTCCTTCGGTCCCCTTCTACGCCTCTGGCGTATTGTGTCCACTCTCCAGGCTCTAGCAATGCTGTATGCACTTGCGTTCCTAGAATCATGGCAGGGGTTGGCTCCTGCCCATTATCCAAGTAATACTTTAGATGTGCAGGGCTTTTCAACAGCTTGGTCATCATGCTGTTACTTAGTTCTGGTCTGGCGTGATATGTCTCGTTATTCATACTTCGACGCTCCATTGGTTTCGACTCACTCCATGAGTCTTGGTTTTAATTTCCATTTGTTGAACTCTCCTACCGATATATTCTACTACCTGTGGCACTATGGCGTTTCCGAGTCCTTTAAGTCTGTCCACCCTGTTGGGAACCCCATCAGCCACTCGACCCACGTTGGGTTCAGTTTTCCACCATTCGGAGCCGACTCCAACACCACACCCCTGAGATACCCCCTTTTCACATCGTGGCCGTCCTTCATGTTCGCCTGGTGTCGGTCGCTTGCGTTGGGCGTGGGCCACTTCTTTACCTGATTCGATAAACTCTTTTGGTTGGAGTAGTCCATGTTTTTGTAATCGGATGACAGAGGTGTCGGCCACATCTTCACTGCTCGATTCAAAGTCACATGAGTATGCTTCCCTGTCTTTGGATTGTAAGCACGTTCCCCCATTTTTGCTGGCTTTCCGTCCTTTGTCACCAACGTCCCCAGGAACTCCCCTTCCCCTGCTTGTTGTGCTGTTGGCGTGGGCAATAATGAAGATCCTTTTTCTGAGATGGGGAGCACCCACTGAGGCAGCGGAAACAATGCCCCATTCCGCATCGTACCCGAACTCGGAAAGGTCTCCGAGAACATCGCCCATTCCTCGAACAAGCAACCCTGGTACGTTCTCCACGAGGACGTATTTGGGTCGTAACTCGCATATGATCCGTCCGAATTCCGGCCATAGCCATCTGTCATCGTCTTGTCCCTTTCGTTTGCCAGCAACGCTCACTGGTTGACATGGAAATCCACCGCATATTATATCCACCTTTTCTAAGTTATGTTTTCCAACCTCGTGTATGTCTCCGTGGCATGGAATGTCAGGCCAGTGCTTGGCCAACACCTTCTGGCAATAGCTATCCCACTCCACTTGCCACAATATTTCATGCCCTGCTCTCTCCAATCCTAAATCGAACCCACCTATCCCACTGAACAGACTGCCCACTGTCATACTTCGACACTCCATTGGTTGCGACTCACAGAATGAGTCTGTGGTTGATGTTTCTTCTCTGAGCCTTTCAAGCTCCAACGCTCTCTGCGTTCTTCGTTTCTAAACAGTGATTCTGGCATCTGCCATGCTCTTTCCTTCATGTGGTGTTCGGATCCCTTCACTGCTTTTAGAATCCCCCGGAACTCTTCTTCATAGTTAGTAGGGTCTAGTTGCTCCGTAAAGAGCAATCCCAGAATTTGCTTCCTTTTAGCTGTCAAGGATGGTTGTTTGCCCGTGCCACCCAACTCCTCTAAAAAGATTTTCCATAGTTCTTTTACTTCTTTTACTTCTTTTATATTGTGCTGTTGCTGTTTCTTTGCTGTTCCAAGCCTAGCCTTATAACTGTCAAAAGCCTGGTATTTAGCGAAGTTATTGATGTGTATAAGTGTTCCAAGCTCGGTCTTCGTGTAAGTAATTCTACCAGATTTTTCTAGTAGTGATAACATCCTGGCAATCCTACTGGTTGACCACCGCACGACTCTGTTATTGCTCACATACTCATTTTCGTCTGCAATCTTGCGATAGCTCTTGAGGACTTCCCCGTGCCTTATCTTCACACTACCGAGTTCGTAAACCTTATCTGCATTGTAGTTGGCCTTTAGGAGAATATAGAGCCAGAATTTGAGCAGTGACGGGTCATCGCTCCAAATGCTTTTGTCTTGTATGCTACGAGACAATAAAATGAATCCCGTCATTGGTTGCTCGCCTTAATGATACCCATCTCAACGAACCAATCAAAAGCATCTCGGACATCACGCCAGACCAGATAGTGGACCGGGGGATCACAAGCTGCACACTCCTCAGAGAATGCAACTTGAGAATCCCTCAGTTTACCCTTTGGGGTCTTGACTTCCACAAAAAAGAATATCCCTCGCCCAAAGATCAGCAGATCCGGAATACCTGGTGTCTGCCTGGTTCCACCACGCTCTCGCCTATAGCCTTGCTCGGTGCTATAGACAGCAAAGCCTATACCCTTACAGAAGTCCCTTATCTCTTTCGAGATTTGAGATTCTTTCATCGCTTCGGGTATTGCTGATGCAATGACTTCAGCATGAAGACTAAATCCTCACACGCCTCATTTATTTTGCTGATAGCCTTCGTTCGGGCTCCAACTGATCCATTCTGAAGCAATGCTTCGGGGATTCGTTTCAGTCGGTTTTCCGAACTTCTGAGCTCGTCCATTGCTTGCCCCACTTCACGCTCTAGCTCTGGGAATATCTCTTGAGCTATTAAGGTGAGTGTATGCTCAGAAGGGGAGTCCATCTTTCGGCTCCTCTGCCTTCGGTGTTGCGTTAGAATTGTTCGGCTTCCAGTCATCGACTTGCAGATAGAGCTTACCGCCCTTACTTCTCTTAATGTCGCAGTTGACCCAATCGCCTTCTTGGGTTTCAAGCCAAGGTATGAGCTCAGATTTTTTCATGGAAATTCGGCCACGAACAAAATCCGGTGCTTTTTGGTGAGGGTCTTTTACAGAAATTCCCTCGGGGAAAGTAACTTCAGCCATAATGTGTCTCCTATAAGAGAGTTTTAATAAATGAAGACGCTTTTTGCATCCTCTCGGTTGGCCTCTTAGAATCTTCTAAGAGTGCCTTTGCTGACGCTAAGACATCAGCATCAATCTCAGAGGTGTTGTCACCTTCTGCTTGCTTCAGAACGGCCTCTAACTCTGACCTTGCTTCCTCATACAACTCTTGGGGGTTGGTAGGCGTTAGGTCCACCACCTCGCTTTTGCCCGTGATCCAGAGCTGTAGACCTAACCCGTGAAGCCCTGCTGCTTTTACAAATGCTCTCTGGTAAGCATCTTGCACGTTACGAGAATCACAAACGACAGATGCAAACTTGTGATTCATAACCGCAAGTTTAGCTGTTTGCTCAACATCTCGGATAGCAACTGTGACGGCTACCAGTCCCGTTCCATCCGGCAGAATCTCTAGATCGTGATCGGTTCGGGTGTAATGTCCGCAGTATTTACTCTGTAGAATGTGGTGTACTACTGCCCACGGGATATAGAGTGGGTTGAACCCCCCAGAACTACCCTTGCGTTGTGCGTACTCGGTAACATCAATTTGCGTGAGCTCGTTCCAGATTTCTTTAGCCCAATTCTTGCTTGGCATCGGTGTCCTCTCTTTTTTTAAGTTGGCGTTGTTTCTCGGCTTCTTTCCTATCTTCGTCTAGCATATCAAAAATGGCGTTGAGACCTTTAATTTGATACGCAGAATTAGTCTCGATATTCCTTAGTTGCTTACGAGTTATCGTCATTGGCGTGTCCTCTCAGTTTACGTTTAAGGGATTCTACTATGGTCTGGCACTTCTCCAACTGATCTTCAAGCGTCTTTACTCTCTGGTCAAGAATCTTTGAGAGCTGTGATAAGTCTCGGATTAGTTTCTTTCGATCTCCAGAATCGGGTCTTGGATGACTTTTCATTATTCCATATCCCCCTCTAAAAAGTCCGATGCACGTTCATAATCACCCTCTTGCTCCTCTAATCCGATTTCACAGTGGCTGACATCTCCTGGGCTACCTATCCAAGAAATTTTACAGTATTTCACTCCACCTGTTGTGGTAACATAAAAAGCTAAGTCCTCATCATGGTCAAAATTTGATAATGCTTCTGCAAGTGTACCAACTCTATATTCAGCTCCCTGGCCGCCTGGCCTATCATTGGACCACCCCATCAATTCATTGACTGCTTGTACGACTTCCCCAAACTCTTCTTTGTCCATAATCAACAGTTCGTCTGGATTGACCGATAGCACTACAGACGTTTCATTGCCTGATGTTTTTTCTACTCGGATTCGATCTGGACCGACTTCGTACACTTTGTTAATCGCCATTATTTTCTCCTGGTTTGGCGTGGATGTCCACCTCGCTATCGAGGTAGTTGTTAATTCGTTTCATGGATTCGTCCCTAGCAATCCACCATTTCATTAGTCGCTTGTCATCTCTCTTGGCCGTTATTTGGCCTAGCTTGAAACTTGCTGCTCCATAGGCTCGGATAGCTTTTTTGAGCATTTCTTTGCCAGTGTCATTCATTCGTGGCCTCGTATCTTTGTATTTGCTCGCCAATCCACTTCGCTACGGGTACTGTTACTGCATTGCCCATAAATCTGTACCTGTGAGTGTCAGCCACACCTTCAGTGAAGTTGTCTGGAAAACCCTGGAGTCTTTCGGTTTCGATTGGAGTCAATCGTCTCGGTGGGTTGCAAACATAGAATCCCAATTCAGCTCCCTGGCCCCCAGGCCGACTAGTACCTGCCCCAGAGGCGTTTAAGGTTGAGCAGACATCTTGGTGAACGTAATTTTGGTTTTGTTGGAAGATGCGTGGCACAACTAGGTCAGTCGATTCATTGTGCCTAGCCCGTATTGTGCTACTAGCCTTCATGTCATCTTCCAACTTGTACTTCGCAAAACCAGTGCATCTAGCCAGGACCAGGTCCGTGTCAGCTTGCTTGGCTTGGCTTGCTCTCAAGGGTGCGGATAACTCGTCTTCTTTGTACGATGAGAAGCCTAATCCTCTGAATAATTTTTTGCTACCTCGGTCAGAGATGCTTCCAGTGTCGGTGGTAGTTCTTTCCCCCGTTTCCTCGCCCTGCGTAGAATCCCTGTGCAAGCCTTCGGACTCAAATAATATTTGGGATCCACTTCCGAACTGTCCTGTAGTATATCTGCCAACGATAAAGACTCGCCTTCTACGTTGAGGGGTGCTTCGGAAATATTGGCTGTCAAGAATCCTGTACTCAACCTGATACCCGCAGATCTCCAACGATTTGATGACAGTTTCCATGTCCCTTTTTTTGTTACTGAAAATAAGGTTGGGGACATTTTCGAGAACAATGTACGGGATATTTTTAGCCTCTTTAATAATTCGTAGAATTTCAAAGAACAATCTACTTTTGTCCCCGTGCAAGCCTTCACGATTGCCAGCAATGCTGATGTTCTGGCATGGGAATCCTGCTGTGATGATCTGTGTTCCGAGCTCCTGGAGAATATTTCCTTTTGCATTTTTCACATCCGTTTCTAAATGAATATTGGGCCAATGCTTTCTTAGAATCTCTTGAGCCTTTGGGTCATTCTCACATTGGTAGACAACTTCATGCCCGGCCTGTTCAAAACCGAGATCAAAACCCCCGACTCCTGTGAACAAACTGGCAACTTTCATTTCGAGCCCCTGTAACGCCAAGACCCCTGGAGCCATTCTATAATGATATTCGGAATGGGCATCGTTCCATTTACATAGCGGTGAACAGTGCTTGGGTCTCTAATCAGGCGTTCCTTCGAGAATCGAGTGATTCCCAGTTGGCTCTCTTCAATCCTTCTTTTCAGCTCGGCCCTGGCATATTCCTGGCCGTCAGTGTCTGGCATCATTTACCCCCTTTTATACAGCATGACGATTTAGCCATGCTAGCTTATTAGCCGTATCCCCAAAGACTATTTCGCCTTCAGAATTTAGCCATTGTGACGAATCTCGTATTGATGTGAATGGGAAGTCAATCATTTCAACTTTGTGTCTCAAGTCTGCAAATTTTTTTTTCTGCAGCTCCACAGTTTTTTCCACCTCTTCAAGACTTGGGAGCCATTCTATAACTTCTTGGTTGCTCCAATCGTTGTATGTTAGCTTGAAAAAAGTTTCCATAATTTACCCCCTAGAATCACTTCCTAGAATCACTTCCTAGAATCACTTCCTAGAATCACTTCCTAGAATCACTTCTTAGAATTATAGCCTCTTGGCGTGGCCACTCTGGAAACTAGTCGAGAAGTGTGTCGGTAGCAAGTGGGGATTGAAAGAGCCTTAAGACCTCTTCCCAACTGGTCCTATAGTGTCGGGGGTCCGGGACGAGGTTCCCCGCAGATTGTAAATTCGGTCAATTTACACCCTTATCCTACCCCTCGGAAGATTCCCCAAGTCCCTTAGAAGGGATCCCTGGAGGCCGTTTTTCCAGCTTTTCATATAAAAAGAGGGGATTGAGCCGATATGGCCCAACCCCCCCAAAGGTGGATACATCTAATTTTTTTTAATTATTTATTCTATGTCACAAGGTGGACCCCATTTCAACCATTCTTTTGCCCCAGAAGGATGTCTTGAATGTGACTCTAAAGTTTTGACCCTGATCTTAACTCGGCCACCATCAGCTCGGTTTTCCATTTCTGGTAACCACTGCATTAAATTCAGTTTTTTGGTAATTTCACAATCTAAGTTTTTTAATAAATTGTCGGCCGTGACTTCTTCTTCTGTATCTACTTCTTGAGTTATTATCAACGACATAGCAATTCTCAATTTCATATTATTTCCCCTTTAGTTAACCATTCAAATATTCGTTAATCATTTCTTGCTTTTTGGATGTTGTCGCTTGTTTCTGGCACTTCCTACAGACTGGAAAAATGACTGGCTTGCCACCCGACTTGTAAAGTTCTATTGCAGTATAGGTGTCTTTTCCACAGGTGTAACACTTGAAGAGCCCCTCTTTATATTCCTGGAATAATAGGTTGCTTGCCTTCATAGTATTTCCTTTGACCCCTTTAAAATTATGTCATCCCCGTGAAGTTGCCGAGATCCGAGGACTGGAGTTCGATTTTCCCAAAACTTGTCAATCTTTCCATTGGTGGATATTGGAACAAATTTCCCGTAGATGATATAGCAACCGCCCGCATTGTTATCTTCTACCACTTCAGCTATCTCACCTATGTAAATAGCCTTCATATCAGTTACATCAGACGAATCCGGATGACTCTCTACCTTATCCCCAACATCATAATGTATTGCCATTTTACACTTCCTTTGCCATCAGTAGATGGCCGTTGCTCTCGTTAACAATTACTCCATTGCATCTATCATATTCGTAAGAGTCTTTATAAGCCTCTTCAATCACTTCCCTTACCTCTTCATTTTCTAGGTATTTAGTGTAGACCCCGACAACCTTCCATTCTCTAATCCACTTGTCACCTAATTCTTGCTTGTCGGTTTTTTCCAAAAATTCCAAAGCCTCTTTCGAGAACTCACTATTCTCTTTTGCATTATTAATAGCGTTCTCGGTTACCTCGAATCTGGACCCGTTGGGTTCAAAATAGGAATCCATATAAGAATCCTCTGACTCTTCATAATAAGCATCCAGAATATCCTCAATAACGAAAAGACCTTTGGGGTTGTGTTCCAGTTCACATTTTAGAATGTATACAGCATTTCCCATTTCAAAATGATGAGTAAGAATAGATATCCAGTGGTCTTCAGAATGGTCAGCTAGAAATAGCGATGACTTCCGATGGCGTTGCTCTAACTGCAATTGGAAAAGGGTAAAGGGTTTGTAAAGTTCCAAACTGTTTTCCAGTTGCTCTTCATTTAAGATTCTTAACATTTGATCTTATTCCTATCTGGCGTGAAAGTGATTTAACTACCTCAAAATTTACTACGTTTTTATGGTACTTGCAACTGCAATATATATATAAGGAAGTAAAAAAACCTCGAAATAGACCCTACCCCTACTATTCAAGAGATCTCTAAAGTCCCTTAGAAGGGATCCCTGGAGGCCGTTTTTCCCGGAATTTTTTAGAATCCCCCTTAGAATCCTTTTTAGGATCTTTCTTAGAATCTTTCTTAGAATCTTTTTTATAGAGTTCTCGGAACTCAAAAAAATAACCGAGCCGTTTCCCTGGAATTTTGAAAATTTGGCAATCTGCGGCAGAGTCGCAGCAGAACCTAAAATCAAAATTTTTTGGAGCAAAACCGAGCCCCGATAACGCCAAAAAAGAGGGGCCGGGAAAATCAGTA
>Ga0208919_1002036_pt1 | contig 10914 bp, 12 predicted proteins | sample 4_EtaG_FD_184076 | JGI IMG/M metagenome (GOLD analysis project Ga0208919, IMG submission 184076) | Marine viral communities from the Subarctic Pacific Ocean - 4_ETSP_OMZ_AT15127 metaG (SPAdes) (version 3) | ecosystem: Environmental > Aquatic > Marine > Oceanic | place: Pacific Ocean | collected... | reverse complement strand
CACCCCTTTTTAAATATCACTTAATGTACTTTTAGAAAAAACATGAGTCGGCTTTCTTCTGACTCGACCATAATCTTTTTCCTTCGCTGCCCTGGGATCATCCTCGAATAATTGTTCGGACTCATCTAGCTGGTTTGATTTTTCGTTGATTAATTTTTTTGTAAACGCAATTAGCTCGTTATATCTTTTGCTGGTCTTGCTGTATTTGCCCTTCTTAGACATTATCCGTTGCTGTGGTTGCCTCGTATTCTCCACGAGACATCACGCCATCTGTTGTACCAAGCCATTTACGACCACCTGATGCTGAAAAAGAATACTTCCCGATTCGTGATTCCTGGATAAGTTCACGAACAATTCCATCAATGCTTCTTTGTGTAAGATTATTCAACACCCTTGGTGCATCAGCATCTGAAGCCATACGTTGTTGTATTGCATCTGCTCCCGATTGTTGTGTCAAGGCTCTTCCCTCCCTCTCACACGCTGCTATCCAAGAGAACAAGGCATCTTTTTTAATCTCTCTGTTTGTACCAGAGTGCAGTCTTTTAATCTCTTCAGTCTTGTCCTCTAATAATCCAGAGTAACTATTTCTGACGAAATGTCTAATATTTCTGTTAGCAGGTCCATTAGATTTTACAACTGCACCATCAAAACACCTGTTTCTCTCGTATTCAGTCCCAATATCCATGCAACGTCTACGCCCAGTAGCTTCATCAACTTGCCACAACGCAAACGCACAACGCACACCATCAACCAGTGCTGACGTTCCTCTAATAAGCAACCTTGCTTGCTCTGGAGTATTGACCACTGTATCGTCTTTAATCTTTGTCATATGGTGACACATGACAACTGACGCACCAGTTTCTGTACCAATCTGTGCCAGTAAGCCAGTTAAGGCGGCTCCTGCCGCTGGATCAGAATTCACATCAGCATGAACAAAAGAAGCCAAAGGATCAAAGATAATGAGCTTCAGGTTATTCATTTGCAGTAATTGTTCGTAAAGTTTATCAAATTCTTCACTGGTGCTATACCCATCTCTGGTATCCTGAAGTATTGGAAACACACCACCTACGTTAGGAAGTGACACGACTCGTAGCTCATGCTGGTACGAAAACCTCAAATTGTTCGGATCCAAACGCTCAATCCTCCTGTGCATTTCTGCCTCATCATCTTCTGCTGTGAAGATTACCACGTTGCCAAACTCTCCGATGGAACTACCGAAACTCTCGGCTAACGGCTGACCTGAAGCTACTTTCATAGCTAAGTCCAGTGTCATCATTCCTTTACCAGCATCTCCCGCTGCAGAGAATATTATTGGCACGCCCAGTGGAAATGTACCATCGACTAGGAACTTTTGTTCGGGTGCATTACCTTCAAATCTGCTGACCAGTAAACTATCATCCAGTAAATTTATGTTACGTCTGGTATGTTTGACTGTTGTATTTAAAAAATGTTGCACATCAAAGCTTTCTGATATGGCATCAACAGCATCCCAACCCTCTGGCTTACCTCTTGGTGGCGTTAATGTGGTTACCGATCTTGCACCAGCATTGAGTGCCAGTTCTTGTACCAGTTCAGCTACCTTACGCCCAGCATTGTCATTATCACCCCATATAATAAGTTCTTTGTCCTGTAATGGTGAAAAGTCAAACCTACTGGCTGACTTACGAGAAAGCATACCCGCTCCTCCCATTGTACACGTTGCAGTATATCCGATTTCATTTAGTGCATCAGCACACTTCTCTCCCTCAACCCATATGACCTTTTCTGAAGCAACCACATTCGGCAGATTATACAAAGGTCTTACATCAGGTATTTTTGGATAAGACGCATCTGTGAACTGCCTAAACTCTTTTTTAGGCTTGCCATGACTATCCATGACTGGATTGCCATTTTCGTCTTTAATGTTGTATCTACGAACACGACATAATAGTTCGCCATCAACTGACAGATATAAGTGCTCATGATCAAATGGCGTATTTATGTCATATGTTTTTTTAAATGTTACGCTTAATTCTTTTGGAATATCTGGCTCCGAAGGTGACGATTCGTCCAGATAGTTTCCGAACAATTCTTTGATTTCAGGCAATCTCATGTTTCTACCTTCCATCAAAATCTTTACAATTCCACCTACACCTTCGGCTCCATTGAAGTCCGATCCCTTCATAAAATAAGGTGATCTTGGATTGATGTCTATTTTCAAAGATTTACCAGGTTCACCATGCAATGACCCGATGGTAAACACATCTCCTCTGATTTCTCCTTGTGGATAAGTATCCCGAAGAGCGTTAATTTGTACACTGGCTGGGACTTTCTGACTAATCAAGTCGACTAATTCATTGGCTGACATATCCCTATTCTTATTGCCAAATTTTATAATGTTCATTATACTGACCTCACTTCATTGGCTGAAGTATATGAGGGCGATGCTACCTTCGTCCTCATATTTAATTACTCCAACAACTGTCTTGAAACTCACAAAACTTACAAGAAAAGTAATCACGAGACTGTGCTATTCGTGGTAATACTTCATTTGCCTTTGTAGCTTCAAGTATTGATACTGCCTTGTCACTGATCTCTTGTGCTAAAGCTTTATTAAAATTTACAAACTCATAATAGATCTCACTTGTATTCTTATTCAATACAGTAAATAGACATGGATTTTCTGTTAGCTCCATGTAAGCCTGATACAATGCGACTTGAGCTGCGTACACAGGGTTTGCCAGTGCAACACCCTTTGACTGGAACTCCTTAAACTTCTTGTCATTAGCTGACTTACATTCCCACAACATAGGATACTTAGCATTTAAAGGTCCTCCACAAATAACACCATCGATATGACCTTTGACCTCACCTTCAGCTATACTAAATCCAAATTGTTCGCCATTCTTATCCTGAACTCGCAAATCAAACCCAGCTTGTCTAAGCCAACCCGATACACTAAGTTCTATTTCATGTCCGAACTGAAATATTCGCAGTGTCCTTGCATCAAAATCCCGTTGATCGTCAATGGGCTTTCCCATATACCGATACTGTATTTTTCTAGAACAGGAATCGCCCAAGCTAGAAGCACCAAGATAAGTTCTTTGCTTAACTTCTTTGTTCTTTTTAACGATAGCTTCGTCAATAATATTTGATATATCTCGGTCTAACATACTAGAACGGGATCTCATCATCTGGGATGTCTGTGTTTGGATTAAGGTCGAGAATGCCATTGCTTTTACTTTCATTGACTGATTGAATAGCGTCAATTATGGCAATTGCATCGTCCTGTGTCAAATGATGTAATTGTTTATCCCAGCCTATTTTAGCAAATTGTTCGGACAGTGCTTTTAGTGTATTGTGTCTGTCCCCGATACCATGTTCTTCCATTTCTTGTCTCCTTCTTCCATTACTATAAAATCAAAATAGTGACAAACTCCTAAAAATTCAGCCACTATCATGCCACCTAACAACTCATCATCTGTGTCTTTAATAGCTTCTTCAATGTATGTGTCTATATGATCTAACACATGGTCTTTGTTATCTCCTAAAAATATAGGTATAACAATCTTGCCCTCACGAGTGTAATGCACATTACTTTTAGACTTCATGTTGAGTTGATAATCCACGTTAATTCTTGCCACTTTTTCCCTCTGCCCATAGTGCTGCGTATCCTATTACATCTATCGGATTGTCCATGTTCTTTGGATTTTGAGAGTCTCGTACAAGTTTCTGCACTATGCAAAGTTTATATATATCATCATAAGTAAGTTCTGATTTAATTTTATGTCTCCACAAAACATTCATAATCTTAGCTATTGATTCATGTGTATCTTTAGCATCTCCATGTGTTCTTGCCCTTGCTCCGTTGATTAATTGTTCTGCTTTTTGTAAAGCTTCACTACGCTGCATTGTTATCTCCTTCGTAATAATCTAAAACTTTGCCATCTATTTCTTGTTTATTCCACAAATAATTTAACCAGCAAGCTGCTTTGTATTTACTAAAACTTAAATCTAATGGGCTAACAATTTTGTTCTCTCTAGCCAAAGCTTCTCTTTGTCTTTCTGTCATAGCTTGATTCAACCATCTCTTACCTTTTTTAGCTCCATCACTATCTTCTATCTCTCTCAAAAAATCATCAGCAGCCGCTAAAGCTTGTTCTTTAGTGCCTACACTAACAATTCTAAGTTTGCCTTTTGTACGCTTAACTAACGCTACAGAAACATCATCTAAATGTGCAACTAAACCAAATCCATTAAATCCACTTGCTGACATACATTTGCCATTATTGAACAAGTCAATCCATCTAAATGGAGATCTATCGATAAGATCAATCTCTGTCATGTTAAATGTTTCAAGCAACTCTTTTGCCTGCATTTCAATCTCGTGACCACACATAGGACAGACACGAACACTTAATGGTATAAGACACTTGCAGTTAGGACATACTTTTTCAGGAGCTGAACCTTGTTGCATTTTATCTTTACCATCTAAATCAACACCCTCATCAAGCGATCCATGTGTCAACACACTTGTGCCAAAGTCTAACACGATACAATCTTTTTTAATTATTCCAGGATGTTCCTCTGGATCTATTGTTCGTAGTCCACGACCAATCATCTGGACCATTGTTGATTTGTATGAACATGGTCTTGTAAGCACAATACAACTGACAGGTGGTGCATCAAAACCCTCCGTCAAAACTGCAACATTAACAACCACCTGGACATCTCCATGCTCTAAATCATGAAGTATTTGTTTTCTTTGTTCCGATGGCGTTTCACCTGTTACAATCTCTGCTCTAACTTGTGATCTTCTAAACTCATCACATAAATCTTGTGCATGAACGACTGTGCTACAAAATATGACAGTCTTCCTATCTCCAGCTTTGTCTTGCCATTCTTCTACAATCTTCTCGTTGATGGCACGTTTGTTCATGATCTGCTCGACCTCACTCATGTCGAAATCTGAAACTGTTTTACGAACATTTTGTAAATCCTCTTGCACACCTACATCAACAACAAATGTTTTTGGTGGGACAAGAAAACCTTCTCGTATTAAGTTGCCTATCTCAATCTGATGTGAGCAGTTATTGAATACACCTTTTAAACCTTTTCTGTCACCACGATTAGGCGTAGCCGTAAAGCCAACAATCTCTACAGACTCGTTAGCTTGTTTAACTCTTTTAATAATTCTCATGTATGTATCAGCTATAGCATGATGGCTTTCATCTATGACCATCATGTCTACTTTCGACATATTATCTAAATTGTTCGGTCTGGATAAGGTCTGCACCATGCTAAATACTGCACTACCATCCCAGTTCTTTTGTGAAGCATCAACTACACTTGTTGATATTTTTGGATTAACACGACTAAACTTACTTGCATTCTGTCCCACAAGTTCATCTCTGTGTTGTAATACTAAAACTTTTTTGCCTTTGGAATATCGTTTGCCAATTAATGCAGATAACATAATAGTTTTGCCTGCACCCGTTGGTGCAACAACAATAGTATTTTTATGCTTATCTAAAGCATCTGAAGCATCTTGTACTGCTATCTCTTGATATGGTCTTAAAATCATATATTCCTCACTGGCTTAATGGTGGGTAGTTTTAGGGCACTCGTACTACCCAAACGAGTTGCAAGTAGACTAAGGTCAGTTAGCCCTTGCTATGCCTATCATCACTACTTTGCCCAATTAGGTACAGTACCACCTGATGGTGGAGTCTGTGGTTGTGATGACGTATTCGTTGCTGGTGCAGAACCATTAGGAATATATCCATCCATGCCTTGTGTCATAATAACTTTGACCTTATTTTTATCAGCATATTGAGGATCATTAGACTTCTCAATGCCGATCTTGACACATACACTCATGCCATTAATTGAAGCTACACCACCTTGAGAAGCATCTAATTGCCTTACGGCTTGTGCCTCTGGTGAAGCATCATTGGCAGATATATTTTTATGGCTTTCTAACACTGCTTTCAACCATTGCAATCCAATCTTTTTGGACTTGGATACACCATTATCATCTTTAGCATCCCCATCAAAAAAATGGTTGTGCCAAAATTTTCTTTTGTCAAATTGACCACCGATGATGGTATATTCAACTTCAAGCCACTTAGCTGACGTGCTTTGTGAAGCCCTAAAGATTGGTGCATTACTTAACTCTGGTATTGTAACTGAGTTAGGTTGAATTTTAATTATTGCTCTTGCAATAGTTCCATCTGGGATTAACTCAAAATCACTTGGTGACATATCCCCTACATTATTTAAATCAATCACGATTATTCTCCTTCCTTAATTGGTTGTGATTTAACTTTGTTCAAATCGGTTACATGATTGCCGTTAAGCTTGGCTATTAATTTACCTAAATGTGGCTCCTCAATAACCTCAAGTTTACCAGATCTGTCTTTGGCTGGGTATCCCCACTCATTAAGAGTTTGACATACAAAAGCTCTATATGGTTGCACACCATCGGTACCACCCATTACTGTCATTGTGATAACCTCATCAACAATACCAGGTAGTTCTCGTGCAGTTTTAGAACCTTCTATTTGTAACTCATAATTAGTTCGACCATAATCATCTAACTTAGAGTCAAGTATGCCAACTAATATAACATTCTTATCTCTAATATGTTGTAGATGTGTAAGCCAAGCCATCATCTCTCTTCCGTGCATACCATAAGCAGCACGAGTATCGACTTTACCCGATCTTTCAGCAATGTTATCGGGATGAGACATACAATATTGAAAACATAAACGTCCTGCAACTGTAATACTATCAACAAAAATTGTGTCGTATTTACTCATTCGCACAAGTTTATCTCCAAACTCTTGCATAACTCTCTCATGATGTAATTTATCATAAGGCTCCCTTGTAAGGGATGGATTCACACCACCGATGTAGCAGACAAAATCACGACATTCTTGCCATGTCTTTGGTCTAATTACATCAATTGGAAAATCCTTAATAGCAGTATCTCCTGCCTCAAGATCAATGAATAAAGTCTTATCGGGATCAAGAGTACGGGCAAGAGTTGTCTTGCCCACACCACTTTGACCACAGATGACCATCTTATGACCTCGCTTTTCTGCCATACGTTGTTCGGCAGTTATTATTTCTAAAGCCAATTAAGCCTCCTCTGTTTGTACAAGATCAACATTGATTGTGCCTTGCTCGACAGTTCTGGCTGGCTGAAGCTTTGCAACAATAGCTGGAGGAGCATTAGTGTATTTCCTCTCGTCAACAGAGTATGTGACTTTTGCATAGTGTCTTGCATCTTCAGCATCCATGCTATCGAAAGCATCACGCAATGCTTGCTGATCCCATGTTACTTTTTTATTAATGGCGACCTTAACTTTCTGATCTTGCTCACTAAATATAGTGGTCGTACCAAAGTCTTTACCATCTCGTTGCAATTCGTCACGAGCTTCAGAAAAAAACCTTGCTTGCAATAGAGTGTTAAGCTCCTCCATCTCTTTTTTTTGACGATCAATGTCACGCTTCAAGGCAACCTTTGCCTGTAAAAGCTCTTGATCATTCATGTCATAGAAATTCTGTGCCATACTAACCTCGCTTTCTTATAAATTTCTACTTGCAAGGTTAAATATAGACATCATTACATATATGTCAATACCTAAACTATCATTTTTTTTTGTATGATAGGTGTATATCTATATTATGTATAGCTTTCATCATCTTTTTTTTAAGTTTAAATTCTGGTGTGAGCACACCTTTCGCATCTTCAACAATTAATTTTGATAATCCATCTTCGCCCTGTTGTAGGTATCTAAAATCAGCAACATAATCACATATTTTAATATCATTAATGGACAAAGTATAACGAACCTGTCGTTCTAATTCTGTAACAACGCCAGCTTTTTCCATAGCTTTCAGTTGTCCCCATCTTTCAGACTCCCACTTTGAGTCAAATTTTAACCCAAACGCTAATGTTTTTTTTGCAAAATATTTGTTGGGTCTTCTTGTTTTATTGGGTATAATTGGGTATTTATAAGTCATGGAGGTAGTATAATGACAGACACAACAAAATTCAAGTCAGTTGGTTTAGATATAGAAAGTTATGAAAAGCTGATGAAAATTATTAAACATCAAAGAAGAAACATTAGACAACAATTAGGTTTAATGATTGATCAAGAATTTAAAAAAGAAGAATATAACGAATACAGAACTAAAGTAACAAGTTTAGGATTAGGTGCTATCAACAGTCTTCATACGAGAGATTAAACGATTAGCACGATTGGTTACTTGTTTATGCCAGCGGCTGTCCTCCATCTGGACAGCACACTCTTGCCAATTTCTTTCAGCTACAGCTTTGCATAGCTTTCTGAATTTGGAGAGCCTTGTTCTGCCTAGATTAAACATCATATTTGCCAAAATTTTTTGTACTTCTTCAGGTAAATCGTTAAAGTTTCCGTATAATTGTTCGCACTCAGACAGCGTAACTTTGATGTCCTGGTCGAATAATTCGTTAATTCTTTCGTCATCAACCACTGTGCCTACTGGCAGTCCATGTTCTGGATCTGACTCTTTTATAAGATGCCCTATGCCCACAGTAGGTAGGTGCAAATGATCAAGGTATACGGAATTGACCCGTCCCTCGTCATTCTGTATCTCTTGTCTAAGCTCATCTATATTCATGGAGTTCCTCTTGTTCTTTGTGCTATGGCTATGTCAGATGGGTTTAAGCCTAATGAAAAAGCATTAGCTGGATTAGTTATATCAACACCAGCGAGTTGTGTTCCTCCTGCGGGTGGATTTATAGTTGGTGCAGAAGCTACGTTTCTTGCTTGATTTATGCTTTGTCTTGTTTGATCTAAAATAGGTGTTGCCTGATCTCTTAACTGAGACAATGTTTGTGTTACTCCTGTGTTTTCTAATACAGCCGTTGCTTGCTTTTCTGCCTCTCTCAACCCTTCTTGTGAGAACTGACCAGGTAACTGTGATAATGATTGCCTAATGATAAATCCTAGTTTTGTAGCTCTTTCTCTAGGTGTTAAATCTTTTGAAAGTCCTTTGTATTGCTCAACAATATCATCATAGTAACCTTTCGATAACATTTTACGTCCTAGTATTGAGAACTTAATAAGCTTACCAACATTCTGAAATGGTGATGCCGCTATGTTAGCTGCAACAAGATCACCACCTTCTGCCGATTTAGCATTAAATTTAAGTATGGTAGCAAATTGTTCCATGCTTTTACCCATCTCTTCTCCAAATACAACTTGAAGTTTACCACCATCAGCTTGTTTTAATATTCTATCTGCAAAAGCATTAAGGGTTTTTCCGTCAGTCATCACTGATTCACCAAAATCATCAATCATTCTATTAATGTAAAAACTTTTAATTTTATTATAGCCATTGGTATCATTTGCTTTGTAGTAATCAACAATTGGCTTTAAATCTTTTGCTTGAGTTGACGGCTTAATAACAAGCTCTGCTGTTTCTATGGGACCTATTTCTTTAAAATCTCCAGCTAATACTTTTTTCTGTATATCATTAGCTTGTTGTGCATCTAATTGTCTTTGTGTTTTTTGCAACTCTTTCATATTGTCAAGAAAACTTGCATTAGGATTTAAATTTTCAAGTTGAGTAAGAGCATCTTCGCCACTTATACCCTTAAAACGAACAGCATCAAACTCATTTGCTAATTTCACTATTTCATCTTTTTGTGCACCAAACAATTCATCTGCTGTATTTCCTAAATCATCAATAGCTTTTTTAAACGCTGTGCCATTAAAGTCTTTAGATACGGAGTTAAGATTTGATCTCTCAACTGCATCTTTTAAAAATTGATTTATAGATCTTTGTCTAAAAGTTTGTGCTACAGCCTCTCCAGCTTCTCCACCTTGTTTTGCATAACTTCTGATGTAATCCATAAAAGCTCTAAACTGTTTACCAGAATTAGGTCTAATTATTTCATTGTAAATTTTAACATTATTAGGGCTTATGGCTCCATCAACGCCTTCTCTTCTAGCAGAAGCTTCAAACTTTTTAAATGTTGTCACATCAAATAATTTTTCTTGTGCTGTCTTAGCGTCAAAAAAAGCACCTCTAGCCTGACCAAATTGTTCGGCTGCATCTTTTAATGCTTGTGTTCTCTCTCCAGTTAACTCTCTTGTAGTTGTCTCAAACAACTGCCTATTTAATTCAGCCTCTTGTTCAAATCGACCAGGTATTATATTTCCATCAGCATCTCTTACTCTAACTCTTTTGAATCCAGTGGTAATACCACCCTTACCAAGATTTGTAAAAATTTGATCAACACTGTCTAACAGTCCATCTCCTACAACATTGGTCAATTCATTACGAATAGTTCCAGATGTTGCACCATCCATCCTAATATTACTTAAAGCTTGTCTTATATCATACAATTGTTCGAAGCTTAGACTACCAGTTAAATCATCTATTTGGTCAGGGACATTAGGCTTTCCTGTAACAGCTCTAACCATTCTCGCAACTGCATCACCATCAGGATCACGACCAGCTTTAATACGTCTGCCGTATTTTCTTAACAACCTATTTAATTTTTCTTTTAAAACACCAACAGGAATAACAGCTTTCGATCCAATACCCTCATCCATTAGAATTTTGTCCACCGCTTTAAATTGTGATTTTATAAAATCTTCTGTATCTTTTGATGTGTTAGTAAGGATTGTAAATAAATCATCATCGACATTTTTAATATTTACAGTAGCGTTTGTAAATTGATCCACAGTATCGTTTAAGTGACCAACAACATCATTCATAGCTTTGTTATGTTGGTTTAAAAGTTTTTTATTTCCTTGCTTTATTCCTTCTACAAGTAAATCTCCTATTTCGCCTACAGTAACATCCTCACCAACACCTATTTGTTTTTTGTAAGCATCTACAACTTGTCTAATTCTCTCATTATTATTTTTTAGA
>Ga0208919_1002035_pt1 | contig 10917 bp, 8 predicted proteins | sample 4_EtaG_FD_184076 | JGI IMG/M metagenome (GOLD analysis project Ga0208919, IMG submission 184076) | Marine viral communities from the Subarctic Pacific Ocean - 4_ETSP_OMZ_AT15127 metaG (SPAdes) (version 3) | ecosystem: Environmental > Aquatic > Marine > Oceanic | place: Pacific Ocean | collected... | reverse complement strand
ATTGTAGCACCTAAACCTCCTAGTATTGCATATAATAGCTTATCTACTTTAGAATGTAGTCTATCTATGTCTTGGTGCATATGTTTGAGGTGATTATTTTTTATTTGACCTACTTCTCTTCGCAACCCTGTTATATATCCATACAATGATATGATATGTTCATTAGTTGTTTTAGGTTGCTTAGCCATAATTAATATTTATATGCACTATCAAAACCATGAGATATTGCCATATCTCTTAGTGCACCTATTCTCCTATTATTTTGCATAGCATTTGTTTTTTTTAATAATCTATCTAGTATAGTTGTATTCATAAGATCTGCTCTATTTGTTAATCTTTCAAATATTTGATTATATGTTAAACCATAATCTGTAAGTTTCTTTTGTATATATAATGGTACATATCCATCTGTCATTAGGTGTTTAGCACCAGCTGTTAGATAACCACTTATGTCATCTCTTAAATTTTTCTTTAGTCTAGTTGTTACATAAACTAATTTAAGAGCTTCTTTTTCTGCTAATGACACTGATGAAAATGTTCTTGCAAACCATTCATCATATCCTCTAACAACAGTTCCTCTACCTCTTTTAAATGGATCACCTTGTAAATTAGTATATTTAGAAGTATTATGTACTTCTTTAAATTCTTTTCCTGGTGCCCAGTATTTCCAATATTCTAATGGTAATCCTTCATAATATTGCTCTATAAAACCCTGCATAGATGTAGGAGCAGTAGCTAATAAAAATTTAACATTATTTTCTTTTCTTTCTATTGGACTATCACTAGCTATTGCTGTTACTAGTGCATTAAAACCTGTAGGAATAATACCTCTACCTCTACCTGATGCAAAACCATTTAATGGATTTAGTCCTAAATAATCTAATGCAGGTGCACTTATTAAATCACCAACATTAACTCCTGGTGCTGCAAGTGTAGCTGTTAAATCTACATTTAATGTAGATGAAGGGACACCATATTTAAATGTGTTAGGTAAAGTACTAGTTAAAATTGTTTCTGTTAATGATGGTAATGGTTTACCTGTAAATTTTTGCATTGTAGGTGAAAGTATTCTTAAAATTCTTTCTGCTGACTCATAACCTATTACACCAAATACACCAGCTGCAAATACCATCTGTGTCATAAATGCTAATAAACCTGCTGAACCTTTTCCTTGTGCAGCTTGTGTAGCATATTCAGCTAGTTGTGCTAAGTAGTTATGTTGAAATGTTTTAAATAATCCAAATGGTTTTCCAAGTGGACCTAAACCTCTATTACCATATATACCTGGTTGCTCTAAATAATTATATTCAACCATATATTTATTTGCATTATATGCTGCATTTTCCATTGAGTACTCTTTACTTTTACCAGCACTTCTATAGAAATTATAAAACATTAATGATGCATTTAATCTACTAACTTGTTCTGCTTTACCCGCAAAATCTTGTAATGTAAGTATTCTTAATAATTTACTAAAATCAAATACTTGTCTTCCTAATGGATCTTTAAATGGTAATTTTTCTTTTGGTAATAATCCTTTAATATTTGCAGATGCTTCGTTTAAAAATTTTTGATCAACAACACCTTCTCTGTACATATATTCAATTACAGATTTCATTTCTTTATTTGGAAAAAATAAATCTCTAAAAGATTTTATTTGTGCCATTGCAACTTTACCTTTATCAAATCCTGAATATTGTAAATTAACTAATTTAGGAAATATCATATGGTATGGTTGAAATACTTGTGATAATAAAAATCTCATATTACCAAATAATAATTTTGCATTAAGAGTTACCTGGTTAGCACCACCAAGTATTCTTGTAAGCCCAGCATTACCAATGTAATCAGAACCTAACTGTGATAATTTTTCTACTAATGGTGCAGGTCTTAATTCACCAAATGCATTTCCTCTTAATTCTTCTGCAAATCTAGCAGCTACTGGATAATCTTTTCTTAAAGTTGTTTTTTTTATTCCACCTTTTCCATCTGATATTGATATAGGTTTATTCCAAATATCACCAAACTTTTTAGTAAAATCTATTCTCATTGCAGATGTAATACCACCTTTAGTATAGTCTGTTGCTGCTTTAGTAAAATCTGCTATTCTTTTTAAATCTACATTTCGATCACCAATTTTACTTCCTAAAAATTTTGTACCCAATGCAGCTCTTGCATTTGATTCACTGCCAAGATATCCATCAACACCTTTACGTTGTAAAGAAAATCTTCTAAACCCTACACTCTTTCTCATTTTATCTACAGCTGTTTGGTACTGTATAAATGATTCACTATCTAAATTATATTTTGTAAATAATCTATCAAAAGATGTAAGCTCTTCTGAACCTAATTGTGATCTATCTCTTTTAACTACCTTAACAACATATTCTGATGATAGTTTTTCTTTGTTATTAAATTTATCATTAGCTTTAAATATTGGTGCATCCCATTCTTCAGCAAGTTTTTTAGCTCTTTCTTCTATAGAAAATTTATTATTTGCACCTGGTGCTTCTACAGGTTGATAAACTTTTTTCTTATTATTCCATTTCATAAGAAAAGCTGCAAAGTCACCTTCAAATATTCTTGGAAAATAATTAGGTATTTTTTCTATAATGGTATAACCATCACCTTTATTTTCTATTGCAGATTTATTATGTCTATCAACTACTCTTTCAAATAAACCTTCTAAATTTCTATATATTTTTATTTGATCAGCATCTAATTTATATTTATTAGCAAGCTCTTTATTAGTAACTTGATATTTAAAGTATGCTTCCTTTGCAGGTAAAAATGGATCAAAGCCCATAATATTTGCAATCTCTGCATCAATAGCTTCTTTATTATCTTTTGTTCTAGTGGATCTTAATTCATCTATTCTCTTAATATCTGCTTCTGTTAATTCTTTTTTACTAAATTTAGATTCACCAGTTTTTTGATCTATTCTTGTAGTATAACTTTCTTTATTTTTTCTAGCTTCTGCTAGTTTATCACTATAAACTCTTTCAGCAGCGTCTAATATTCCTACTGCCTTTTTAGGATTTTTTGCTGATATTATTTCCCATCCAGTTAAAGCACCACCTTCAGTTCTAACTTTTCTCATACCAGCTAATCTAATGTATTCTGTAGGGGAGTTAAGTTTTAACAAATAATCTTTATCTCCCTTTTTTTTACCTGGTCCAATAACTTTATCCATACTAAACATTGGATCATAAAGCATTTGTTCTACCATAACATCTCTCTTTGTCATAGCAGTATATATACTATCATTAGTATATTTAACTCCAGGCTGATCTATAAATTTAGGTGGAGCTACAGACCCTTTACCGAATGTTCCATATGTTTCTGCAGGATTATTTAATTTAATTAAATCTGGTGTAAATGATTCTTTCATATCAACATACTTTTTAGAACCATCTGTTTTATACATATCTTGTTTAAATATGTCTGTAGGTCTAGTATCTTTACCAAATATAGCCTGATTATAATTTTGATTAGTCCAAACTATTTTACCAAAAGCCATATTCTCTGTAGTTAAATCATTAACATATTTTTCATGTTTAGCAATTTGCTCACCTGACATTACTTTATCTACTAAATTTTCAGGTATAGGTTTTGGCTCCTCACCTTTTAATATTGCTTCTTCATTTGCTTTTTGAAATTTACTAGCAGCTTCTGATTCTCTAATTAAAGTTCTGTGTTGTTGTATTACTTGATCATTCTGTGCCATCTTTTCAGCAGCTAAATTTCTTACTGGTTCTTCTTTAGCTTTTGCTGAAAGATTTTCAAATTTAACTAAATCTTTTTCTAATTTATCAATATAACTTCTTTGCTGAATCATTCCTTTTTCTGTAGGTGCAGGAAAATCTCTAAAGTTTTGTTCAGCGTTTCTTATTTCAATTTTTAATTCATTAACTTTATTTTGTGCAGTTGTTGGTTTTTCCATTTTACCCATTAACATCTTAGTCTGCATTTCAACATCAGTTAATTGTCTTCTAACAGGTTTACCTTCTGCTATAGGACCAAACACACCAAGCACACCCCACACTGCAGCTGCTGCTAATCTTTCATCATTATCTGCTTGCCATCCTGAAGTTAAATAACCAAAAGATCCAAGCCCAGCTACTCGTGGTAGTATATTTAATTTGTTTGCTATATTTAAAATTTTACCTGTACCATAGCCATATGCACCAGCTTTTATAACATCAAATGTTTTTGCATCATCAATCTCTCTGGTCATATCTGCTGTAGCTATACCTGCAGGTAATCCACCACCTGCTTGTAAAAATCTACCAGCACCTCTTAAGCCACTTGCAATTTTACCAGCACCTTGTATAGCTTGCATGCTTTTACCTGCCATTGTAACACCTCTTACAAATGGGTGATAAGATAATATTGTGGGTAAGGCTTGACCTAAACCATACCAAAAGTTATCCATAAATCCTTCAGGTTTTGTAAAGTCTTTATATTCAGGACCTATATCATGTGCAATATCTTTTAGGTATTGTTCTGCATAATCAAATATGCTATCATCTGTAGGTTGAAATCCTAAAGTTTTTTTACCCCAATCATAGAATCTATCCATGCCACCAGGTATTGCTGCAAATAATTCAAGTGCATGTGATCCACCTGTTTTAATACCTTCAAAAAAATAATTAGGATTATCTCTAAATTTTTCTGTTCTCTTAGATAAATCAGGATCTAAATCATATGGGTCAGAATTAAGCAAATCCATGTTAAAAAAGTTTTTTTCACTAACTAACTTTTCACCATGTACATTTGTATCTATCCCAGCAGATAAATATTTCTTTACTGATGGATGAAGTGTTGCAAATTCATCCTCATTTAAAGTTTGTAAATCCATTATTTTTTATCTTTTGTATCTTTTTTCTTTTTAAGTTTTGAAGGATCAATAAACGTACTTACTTTTGGAATAGCAAACTCAAAGTCTCTAGGGTCTATCATTCCATAGCCACCTAGTGTTGCTAGATCATCTTGATCTGGTGGACTTAGTCTATTATATATTACTCTAAATTTATTAAATAGTACATCTCCTTCTTTACCTTCAGCAAACATTTCTCTTTTTGGTGCTATCATCATTCCGTTGTCATCAAAGAACCTTCTAAGTGGTTCTACAAATTGCATAATTTCAGGAGCTAATGCTTTTTTATTAATTTCATAATTAGCAAATAAATTATCTAATGGTAATTCACCACCACCAGGTAATATAACTGCACCTCTTCTATTAATTTGTGGAACGTATCCTTGAGGTGCTTTAGGTGCAACAAACTCTGTTGTTTTACCATCTGCATCTGCAGTAGGAAATATTTGTGATCTATCTCTACCCGTTAACCCTTGAGTTGCACTTGCACTAAATGTATTAATTAATTTATGTTGTGATAATAATAAATTATTATTTTGTTGTATTCTAGTTGATCTATCTTTTTCATCACCTTGAGCAATAGCATTTATATTGTTAGCAATTTGATTTGCAATATTTATACCTGTTTGATCTATAACAGATGCCATAGCTTTATAACTAATTGGTGATTGATAATTTAATGCATCTAATGGATTAATATTATTTTCATATAATTTTTGATCAATAAATTTACTTCGTTCTGATGCATCATTAGGAAACTTAGCTTTAGAATTTGCTACAATAATATTTACTTTCATAAAGTTTAAGTTAGCATTACCTTCAGCTGTTCCTGGAAATGTATTTAGTATTCCATAACCTTTTGCTGTAATACCTGCAATTTTTAATTGTGCATCTCCCATTTGATCTGCTGCTGGCATTTCACTTCCTGCTTCTATTTTTCTTAAATTCATAAGAAGTTTATCAGCTCTAGGCATTTTACTTATTGCTGATAATTTATCTGCATGCATATCTTTTTCTCTTTCAAACTTATCTTCTGAAGATACATATGGACTACTAATATCCATACTAAAATCTTCTCCTGGAGTTCTTGCTACATAATTAGCAAAACCTATTTTAACTTCATTAAAATCAGGATTTTCAAATATACTTCTTTGTTCTTTAAATGCTTTACCTACATACATATCAACTAATTGTGATTCAGAAAAATTACCCATAGGTTTAATATTAAATGCCTCTAAATTATTTGATACTATATTTTTAACTTGATCAAAATTTTTATAAGCTAATTCTGTAGTTTTAAATGCTTCATTTTCTTTTGCTAAAGATTGATCAGCTATTACTGCGTTTGCTTTAGCATCTCTTTCAGCTACTTCTCCTATACCTTGAAATACACCAAGTGTTACATCACCAGCAGTACTTGTTGCAAAGTCTTTAAATATTCCCATGTTATTCTCCTTTTGCCATTAAACCTAATTTAGGTGCAGGCTGTTCCATTTCTATCATTGGCATTTCTTTTGTTTCTTTTGCTTTAATCATATCTCTTTTTCTTTCTGCCATATCATTAAAGAAATCTGTTCCTTCAGCATCACCCATGTTTACTTTTGCTGGTATCTCTGCTAATGCAGATTCTCCAGCTATCATCATTGCAACAATAGGCTCTAATAATTTAGCAGTATCAACTGTCCATCGACCTTCTAAAAATCCAGAGAATGTAATTATCTTTACTAATGCTTCTATTGGTATACCCATTCTTAATAATGTAAACATTCTTTCCATATTTTCAGGTTCCATCATACTTTCATAAACATAATCAGTTGCTTCTTCTATTGAAGCTGTTTTTGGTGCATGTTCCCAAGGATAATTACCTGGAGTATCTGTTAAAGATTGTCCTGGTATAGGTGCATCAAATCTATTTACACTAGGCTCTTCATAACTAGTTGTAGGTTCTGCTTCCTGCTCTCTAAATTTTTGTATTAGTTGTTCTAATTCCATTATGCTTTACCTGTCTTAGCAATTGTTTTATATCTTGCTTTTTGATTATATAAGTATCTTACTGTATTTTGTAATTGTGCATATTTATAAAAACTAGCTTCAGGTATATCTCCAAAACTAGATTGTCCTGCTCCTGATCTTGATGCTCCTCTTACTTTGTATTGTCCTAAATTAACATTTGGGTCTGCTAAGCCTGTTATTTCTCCAGCTTGAAAATCACTTGATGCAGATCTTATTGCACTTCCTACAGATACTACAGCTGAACCTACGGTTTTAACTGTTTCCATATTAGGACTTTTAAAAAAATCTACAACACCTCGACCAACATTCATTGCTGATTTGCCTATATCTTTAAAAAAATCTAAATCTAACGCCATTTATCCTCCTATGATGTTACTAGTGCAATTCCAAATTTACCAAGTAATTGGTATAATGCGGATGTTTTATTTTCATCAGCTAAATCTAATTCTGTAGATCTTTCTAATGCAGCTATAGCAGTATTATGTGCTCTATTTTCTGCATTTTCTGATGAGCTATTTACCCAAGCTGCTTCATCTCTCCATGATTGCCATAAAGATGATAATGCATAATTAGATAAATTTAAAAGATTCTGTGCATTTAATTGGTTTGTTGCATTTGTTATTGTTGTGTTTGCAGTATTAATAGTTCTTCTCCATTCAACATTTGATTGATCAATAACTCTTTGATTCTCCACATTAAATCTTTGTCTTTGATCTTCTAGTTGTGAATTAAACTGATTTAATACTTGTGCTCTATCGGCATTTGCTTTTTCAACTGCCATTTTATTTTGAGCATTAATTCCTGAAATCTTATTTGATTCTGCTGTAGAGAATTGACTCATAGCATCTGACCTAGCAGCATTCTGTTCGCTTATTTGTGTATTCAAACTAGAATAAAACTGATCAACTTGATTCTGACTTGTTGCATTAAATTGTAATGCAGCATTTTGTGCAGCTTGATCTGATAATAAAAAGCTCTGTCTTACATTTAAATTTTGTAAACTTGCCTGTTGTTTATTTGACAAGTTAGCCATATCCATTTGAAAATAATTATTAGCATTTGTAATTGCAGCTTGCTGTCTGTTACTAAGATTTTGAAAAATCATTTGTTTATAAGTTTCAGCATCTGCTTGTGCTATTGGTACAGAAGCAGTTAATAATCCATCTGCTAATGCTTCAGCCATCATAGAACTTGCACCTAATCCTCTTGCTTGCATAGCTGCTTTTGTAGCATTTGCAACACCTCTTAAATATGCAGGTAATGCATTACCACTAGCTAATGATGTTTCAATATCTGATGTAATATTTGCTAATTGTCCTCTAACTGTAGCATCAGAAGTTACAGTTCCTGTTTGAGCAGTCATAGGAGCTGTTACAGTTCCTGTTTCTGCAGTCATAGTTGGAGTTGCTCCAGCTACTGTTTGTGCAGTCATACTTGCAGGAGTTGCTGCAGTTTGTCCAGCTACGGTTGTTGCCGTTGGTGCAGTTGCTGCTGTAACTGTAGGTATAACTCCAGCTGTCGGTGATGCAGCTGCTACTGTTCCCGATACTCCAGAAGTACCCATAACTTCACCAGTTTGCACAGCTTGCGTAATTGGTGTTACAGTTGTTCCTGTTGGAGCACTTGGCGTAGTAAGTAATGTATCTAATAGAGATATTACTTTACGACTTTTATCTTGCTCCGTAGTAGTAGGCTGTAAAGCCCCTTCTGGTAGTGTTGTTGTATTTGGTGCGTCTGTTGTTGCCATTATCTACCTTGTCCTATGTTTTTTTTCATTGTTCTCTTTTTATGTTTGTTTGGTCGCTTTGCATGTCTTCCAGGTCTTTTTTTCTGTGTTTTTTTAATGTAATTACTTACACCAAAGAGAGGCTTTCTCTTAGCCATTTAACTATGGCTTAGTTGGAAATGTAGCACCTGTGCATTTTGCAACAGTGTCTTTTCCATCTGGCAGGTCTCTTAAATTTTGTCTGTATGTTGTCATGTCAGAGGACATAGTAACATCAGATAAAGCATAAAAGTCTGTTTCTGCTAAGAGTCTATTTCTTTTAGCTCTTAGATCAGCCTGTGCTCTTGCTAAAGCACCATCAGCCCAAGCTGCTTCTTCAGCATCTCTAGCTGTTTCTTCTGCTGCTGTAAATTGGATTCTTTCTCCATTCACTAACTTATATCTTGGCATTGTTGTTTCTCCTATTTATTATTGTTATCATAATTATTTATAGAACTCCATACATATCTACTGTACCTGAATCTATGTTTCCTGTGCTCATTTTAAACTGTACTGCATCAACAGCACTTGTTGTGTTTGCATAACCAGCTGTATGAGTATGATTTGCGTATGTTTGAGAGTGTGTACAACTTGTATTGGATAAAAAATGTTTTACAAATGTTGTGCTGCTTGGATCAAATAAATGTAAATATCCAGAAAGATTATTATCATTATCCGTACCCGATCCTAGATCAAGTGATTGAAAGCCAGTTCCTTGAGCTAAATCTTTATCAGTATCATAGGATAAACTGGTTTCACTATCATTCTCAGGATGCTGTGTCATAAAAAAAGTTGTAGTCTTTGCAACATTATAATTTGATCCGCTATCTATACTAACATTAAAAGTAAAAGCAGCAGCAGCAGATGGATGAATATTATTAAAAACAAATATATATTCTTTATATGTGCTAGTAAGACCTGATGTTATGCTTAAACTTGATGAAGAACTAGCAGTTGATCTTGATATAAAAACTAAATTACCAAGTCCTGTTATGCTACCTACTGCTGTTGCATCTTTAACTGCTCTGTTATTCAATTTAACTATACTCATTATGATTTACTCAATCCATACATTTTGATTACACCACTATCAATATTTCCACTAGACATCTTGAATTGAATAGCATCTATAGCCGAAGTAGTATTAAAATATCCTGCAACATATTGATTTCTTGATCTTACTGATGATGCTCTTGCAGAATTAGAACTAACTATAAAATGCTTTACATAAGTTGTAGAGCTAGGATTAAATAAATATAACTCACCACTTCCTGATTGGTCATTATCATTACCAATTAAACTTGCTAGTTCTTGAAAAGCAGTAGATTGTGCTAAATCTTTATCTGCTTCATAAGCCATTGACGCTATATCATCCGCTTCTGAATGTGTTGCATAAAAATAAGTAGAAGTTTTTGTTACATTATAATTAGAACCAGTATCAGTTGATCCATTAAAAACAAAATCAACATTTTGTGTAGCTGGATGAACACCAATAAACTTAAATAAATAAATAGGATATGTATTATCTAAAACCACATCAGATGTTCCATGAACAAAGCTAATGTTTGCAGAACTAGAAGCTGTTTGACTTTTAATTAAAGTCATAGCACCACTTGATAAACCTGCTGTTGCAGTAACAGAACTTATAGAATTATTATTGTATTTAACTAACGCCATATAATTTTATAACCCCACTATCTATATTTCCACTAGACATTTGAAAATTCAATGCAGTTATAGCAGCTGTTGTATTAAAATATCCTGCTATATAACTATCTAAAGCAGCACTAGAATGCCTATGACCACCAACACGTGCCATAAAATGCGTTACGTAGGTTGTAGATGACGGATTAAATAAATATAATTCGCCTGATAATGATCCATCATTATCGTTTCCTACACCATTAAAAAGCCTTTGATAACCTGTTCCCTGTGCAAGATCATCACCAGTTTGATAACCTAATTGAGCAGTACTATCACCTTCATTATGTTCTGCTGTAAAATTAGTGGTTGTTTTAGTTATATTATAAGAATGTGATGAAGTATCATCAGAACCATTAAATTGAAAAAAAACATCATCTGTTGCTGGGTGTATGTTTATAAACTTAAAAATATATTCGTTATATGTACTATCTATTCCTGAAGTAATAGCTAGGTTAGCACTAGAACTAGCTGTTGTTGTAGATAATAAAGTTAAAGCACCACCACTAACACTAGCTGGTAAAGCTGTGATTGCTGATAAGGAATTGTTGTTAGCAAA
>Ga0208919_1002033_pt1 | contig 10923 bp, 25 predicted proteins | sample 4_EtaG_FD_184076 | JGI IMG/M metagenome (GOLD analysis project Ga0208919, IMG submission 184076) | Marine viral communities from the Subarctic Pacific Ocean - 4_ETSP_OMZ_AT15127 metaG (SPAdes) (version 3) | ecosystem: Environmental > Aquatic > Marine > Oceanic | place: Pacific Ocean | collected... | reverse complement strand
CCTGCAAGCCCTCGTCGATGACATGAGGGCACGAGGCAAGACGGAAGCCGAAGTACAGGCAGTCGTCAGTGCACTCGCTTGAGTCGGCACGCTGACACGGCACACCACCACCTACGCTGAGGCGTAGGAGTTCCGCCCCTCACTTGGGCTTCGGCCTTGTGAGGGCCACCACCCCACGAGCAGGGGGTCCGTTATCACGAAACGGACCTCCGCCGTGAATGGGAAACCCCCAAGGAGAGATATGCATGAAAAAGCGCACAAGACCCCTGAGCCAGCACCTGCCAAGCACAACCAACGGAGTACTACGCAAGGCCGACGCCCTGCGAGTACGCAAGGTGGCCCCGACCACCCCAACCCCGTTTGCCAAGCAACAACCGACCCTGAACACCCAGTGGACCTTCCGTGTGAACAAGGACATCGTAGTGGACAACTGCAAGATGCCTTCCAACATGGACGCATGGGCAATGATTCTCGCATCGGTACCAGACGAACCCGTGACAGAGGTGAGCGAGTGACCATCCCTTGCATCATCCTTGACGACAACGGACGCATGACCCACTCGTTCCAGAGCGAAGAAGCGATGGCCGAGTGGCTTGCACACGAGGCTATGCCTACCGTCGTTCACTTGACTGCACGCTCCGGCTGGAAGAGCGAAGGCGTGGACTACACGATGAAGACCTTCATGATTGAGGTGGTTGGATGAGGGGCAACGGCATCATGAGCATCGCTCAAATCGTCACCCGCTCAGCATTGCAAGCGGAACTACGACGCCACCGCATGATGGCTTCCGTCATCACCCACCAACTCGCAACCATGCCAGACGACATCCCACAGGAGGAAGGAGAATGAACCCGCTTGAACGACACGAACTGTTCAGCCTCGTCGACCACATGCAAATCATTGTGGCCAGACTTGACACCATGCTTGAACGAATGGAAGAAACCCTTTGTGGTTGCACCAAGTTCTACATGTGTGGACCTTGTCGGTCCCCGACCAATCGTGGGCTGGCGGGCCTTGAGTTCCTCGACCCAGAGCGCACACCGGAACAAGAAGCGGAAGTCATTGCGAAGCACCCGTGGACAAAGGTCCTCTTCCGATTCCTCGCTGGCGGTGACCCTTACCCCGAGGACCAAGAAATCTTGGACGAAGAGGAGTGACACTCATGAAAGACACCAGTAGGGGTGAGTACCTGCCACCGCACGGGGTGAATACCGTGCACCAACATGGATGTGTTGTCAGAATGAGGGTTTGCAACCGAACGCTGGCACAACCAAGTACGATTGGCCATCGTCAAGTGTTGCCGCAGTATCAGGAACCGGGCACATCCGCCTTTCTCACAGGAGGGTCCGACGAACACCCAACAACCGTCTTAGGGGTAGGACGGCAGAGGTAAGCAGGTTTAAGGTAAATTCAGCCCTGCGAGTCGGACCCTCCATTCTCAGGTGTACAAATTGTACACCTATCCTGTTCCCTACTCCGGTACTGCCGGAGCGCCAGCCACAACCAGACCACCCCACCCACTCGTCGTTGTTGTGGCTCATTCCCCTAAGTCTGATGTACGCATACTATAGGGCGTCGAATCAGCAATTCCCATGACAGCCTTGCAGTCATGCTTTTCTCACCTCTTGCGGTGTATGCATTGCAACAGTATGTGTTTCTGGACACAGACCTTTGCGGTGTTAGACCTTCTTAGATATATATGTATTAAATCTCTATGTATGTAAGGGGAATACTGCACAACTCTCCCAGACCTATACTGTTGCATTGCATACACTGCAACAGTTGCAAACAGTGGCACTGAGAGCCTGCCCTAAATGGCTCTTTAAAAGCACAGGAGGAACCGACATGAAACCAAGACGAAACCACAAGCACCGAAACCACACACCGCACCGACGGATGAGCCCCGAGGCCTTCCGAAGTTCGGGAGCCAAATGCCTTGACCGAGGTGAGCACCGATGGAAAGTACTCAAGGTGAGCGGCTGGACACACATCGAAGCAGACTTTGTCTGCGCAGACTGCAACACCAAGACGACGCTACGGGACAAGGTGAAAGCATGAGTGAGTCACTACCAACCATGCAATTCTCAAGGATGGATTCGACACCTGTTGGAGCCAACCCTTTCCACCATGACACATACAGCATGGGTACGCAGATTGGGGAGTTCATCACAATCATGCACACCAACTATGCCAAGGACCGTTTCTACATTCACGACAAGAGAACAGGGGAACGAATCGTGGTGCACCTGACTGAGTTAGGTGAATACCAATGCCGGAACCCACACACATTCGTCACCGTGCCTCCGATTGGAGAGCCGGTGACCCATGAAGGAGATGAATGACATGACAACGATGATTTACATACGCAGAACAAGCAACCACTACGGTGAAGTAAGAGGCACCAAGCGTCTGGTCTTCAACGATGCGAAAGCGATGGGTCGGCAAATCGAGTGGGTGCTGAACGAAGTGCGTCTGGACAGAGGCACCCCCGAAGAGTGGAACGACAGTGGTGAAGAATACGATGTCGAGCCTACTTATGCTGAGGGTTGCCAACTCAATGAACTGATGACCCGTCACATGAAGCCACTGGTTGAGGCTTATCCATATCGTGGTAAGGACGCCAAGACGGAAGGGCCATTGGGTTATGTCCGAGGAACCAGACCTTCGATGCCCTACGCTCCCACTGCGGAAGGCGGTGGGTTCCAAGAGGTATCATGGTTCAGCACCGAGTTCGGTGGCACGCAACAGAAGGAGGCGCAACAAATGTACGAAAGAAACCTTGCCAAGTACGACGAGGCCATCGAGTACATGAAAAGCAACCGACCTGACCGTGCGCTGGTATGGAAGTACACTGACTGTGGTCCCGATGGTGCTGGTCATCAACACACGATTCACATCATTCCCTACCTTTGTGCTGACACATACATGAACGCTGACAAATTCAACGGAGTCAACCAAACGATGGGTGAGATTCTGGCACAGGAAGCGGAGGAGGAGCACAAACAGTGGCTTGCCTACACCAAGACTGATGCCTACAAGGAAGAGGTCGAGGCCAATGCACAGGCAGAGGCTGACCTTCGGACAGCAATGGGCGAGGGTGGGTACACTTCCTACTCTCGTGATGACAACGGAAGAATAACAATGTGGAGATGAATAACATGTGCGACCAATGCCCAAAGAAAGAGATATACAAGCGAGCCCTGATATGGGTGAACATCGAAGAGAAGTTCCAGCAGTACGCCGCTTACTGCAAAGAGTGCTGGACCTACGAACTTGACGAGGTGTTCGCATGACCATGGCAGTAAGATACTTCCGTGTGACATTCCATTACCAAGACTTCACCGTCACAACCTGTGTCAACAACCTCACGACCGTAGGAGGTGTACCCACCGACATGCATTCTATTGGTGAGAACACAGATGTGACAACAGCCCATAACTTCGCCGTCATTGCTTATGTAGCAAGCGCCAATTTGACTGACACCCTACCCTTCGTTGGTCAAAGGGCTGACAGGGGTTATGAACTGGTTCATCAAGCAAAGAACATCACCATTGATGAAATCAAAAGCGATGGCGAGGGCTGGTTCACTGCGGAGGTGGTCGCTTGAGTAGATGGGATGGATGCGATACATGCGTAGCGTGGTACAACCCTGTACCATGGGAAGAGGACATAGGACAGAACAACGAACCCATCGCATTCAGCAAGAGCCACTGTGACATGAACGAATCAGAACAGTGCCACCTTTCAGGTGAGCGGCACATCATACATGTCGAGGACAAGAATCGCGAGGGTTTCAATGTGCTTATTCACATGGAGGTATGCTCAGACTGCTACCTCAAACATCATGGTCTATACGAAGAGGAAGTGATTGAATGAACGAAGAACAGAAGAAAGCATGGCAGACATACATGGAGTGGCGGTACAGCACTACTGCTCCACAAACAAACGAACCAAACACAAACAAGGAGGAACAACAATGAACATAGAAGAAATGGAAAAGACACGCAAGATGAAATGGCGAGAGCCGAAACCGCATGAAGCACTGATGCTCAGTGCAATCGTCATCGGTAAAAGACACAGCAACAAAAGCCAGAAGCAACAGTGGGATGAATACCCGTTGCATGAATTGGAGGAGATGCTGGTGACAGCAGAGTCACTCGTTGGCTATACAATCACGAAGAAGCGTGGCCTTTATTACAACCATGAACAGCCAAGCATCTATCGTATTGCCGTGAAGAAGGGCATTGCATACGATGACCACGACTATCGCCAGCCATATCGTGGTGTCGCCGCAACCTACAAGGACAACCAGTTCACAATCACACAAAAGTATGGTTGGAAATCATACACCAACTACATCACCGAACTCAAGGAGTACATCGACAACCGCAAATCGCTGGGAGAAAAAGGTGTCAACAAGGCACGACTGTCCAGACTTGAGGGGCTCATGAGCCACTCACTTAACGAATGGATTAAGCGCCGACGCCTCACCAGAGAGAAGGTCAACATCCACCACATCACCAAGACGATTTACAAGGAAATCACCAACCGTTCTCTTGGCAACAGTTCCAGCACGGCTGGGCCTTGGTCCTTTGACCTCGATGAGTACACAAGGTATCTCAAGCGTACACAGGAACCAAAAGGTCGTGGTGGCTACACCGAGGAGGTCACACACTTGGAACCCACCGTGCTGTTTGCTGGTGCTGGCTACCGTGCACACTTGCTTGAGCAATGCTGGAGTGCGTGCATCAGCAGACTCAACTGGGAGGACAGAGACAACGCCGAACGAAACCGTGCTGAGTTGCATGACTTCATCCTTTCACAAGTGCCCAAGTTCCAACCGCACCACGACTTGCTTGTACAAGCATCGGTACTCTGGTGCCAAGCATGGAAGGGTCTGATTGGATTCATGGACGACCACTCTTGGGGTGAAGAAGAATGAGCGAAGACGAAATGATTGAAGAAGCAATGCTACGAGCACTACTGAATCCTGTGTACCATATCCTTGACTTTGATGTGGACTACTACCTCATGGAAGTAAGGGAAGAGGAGTCGCAACGAGCGTTAATGGGGGAAAGTGAATGACACAAGAACAATCGACAAAACCAGAAGCAAGAACATACCCGTACGAACACCTGATGCTGGACGCATACGAAGAATGCGTATGCATCTTCAAGAACCCTGACCACCATCCGAGTGAACACTACTTAGGTCAGGGTCACTACCGCAACTGGAAAATGGAAGGGTACGGATATGAAGCATTCGCAAAGATGATTCTGTTCGGACAAATCGAAGTCGTCGATGTGCCACAGCAAATCTGGGTACATGAGATAGACAAGATGCAGACTTGGCAGAAGATTCAACGACTGGTGAACAACTTCCAACAGAAGGGATTCACTGTTGACAAGTGTCCTCACTGTGGCTCAGAGAATGTTGAGCACGATGGAGATGGCTGGGCTGATGGTTGCGAAGCAGACTGGGCGTCGTGGCAATCGTGGTCAGTTCAGTGCTTGGACTGTGATGATTTCAATCACAGTGGTCAGTATGTGACCTCATCCGGTGGGCGTTGGTGATTCAAATGATTGACATGAGACACGGACAATTCCAATGGGTCCTTCGGACCTTTGACGAAGACGGCTGTATCACCGTCGTGCTACACGAAATAGATGCAACAACAAACGGAAGTGAACAACATGATTGATGTAAAAGAACTGACAAACAGCGATGGCAAATTGAAAGACGGGTATCATCTGAGCCCAGACTTCACGACAGAAGAATACGAAGAGGAGCCTTGGGATTTGTACAACACAGAAGATTGTCTGAAAGAATTGAGAAGGCTACAACGAACGAAAGGGCGCAAGCATATCAACATCTTGCTGGGATTCGGTGACCACATGCGTGATTGGGTCGAGGTAAGTTGGAAATTGTTGTACGACATGGTTCGTGACCGCCAGCAACGCTATGCTAACTGCGAGTACAATCAACTGTGGTACCTCAAGAATTCATACCGTACTCACATCAGCGTGTGGCCCACCTATCTTCGTGACAGCAACAAGACAGTGGACAACCGATGGGGCGAGCAAGAGGAGGAATGAACATGCTACGAGTAGGAATAACAGAAGAAGCAAGACAAGAAGCAGGCATAAGAAAGAACGACCGTGAGATGTTGAACTCATTACCGATGGGCATCGTTGCGATGGCCGCAGGGATTGGACACATCTCAGTTGACCCAGCAGAGAAACGCTGGGGTCAGACCATCACAGTTGACATGGCTGTTGACAGGTTCACCATTGTGCTCCGCTTGCACGGTGACATGTTCACCACAGAGGAAGCCAACCAACGGATGCAAGCCATGCTCACATCAAAGGAGTTCGTGACCAAGATGGCTGAGGCTAAGTGGACATGCAATGTCAGCAACGAATCAGACGAAGAGTTCCGCTTCAGGATGCAGAAGCGTTTTTGGAACGACATGGTATCTGACCACAAGTTGAGCACGCTCAGGTCAGACTACACCTCATACGAGGAGGAGCAGAGCCGTACTCAATCAGTGCGCCATTTGATTTGGGCCGTCCTTGAAGGAATTGAGGGTGATGCGTTTGCGTCTTCGGACATCATTGACACATGGGCGAACTACTTTGGGTACAGGGAACCACTGTACAATGGCCTGTACTTACACTGGAACGAGGACGCCTACGAGTTCTCACTGAAAGACATACCACAAGAGGAGGAATGAAACATGAACATACCAACGAAAATAAAAACATGGCAAGAGATGACGCCAGAGGAACAAGCAGAAGACCACAAGAAACCGTACAACCACTGGACTGTGCGGCGGATGCTGGAAGCGAATGAACGAACGACCACTGACAGACAGGGATGGGGCATGACTGTTGCTGACCTTGTTCAGCAGTTGGTTTCCTACCCACCGCACACCGAAGTCCTCATCCGTGACGGCATCGGCTGGAGTGGAGTAAGCAACTACGAGATTGAGATTAAAGAAGCACTCATCCTCAGCAACGGAGAGGACGACTATGCTGCCCAGCGTGAGGACCTCCTTGCTGGCAAAGTCAGAGGCAAGCGAGTGGTTGCTTTGGTCAAGTGCAACTACGAAGCAGAAACCGTAGACCCATACGACGCAGAAGAATACCAAGAGGAGGAATGAACATGAACGAACAAGTACAAGAAACACTACGAAGCATGAACGAAGAACAACGGGATGGTCTGATTGGCTGGCTCAAGAAAGGTGACGGGCACAGCGTGGCTGGTATCGAGAGGTACACTGACCTCGGACTACCGAAGGAATGGCTGGACACAATGGTCACACGCAAGTGGTCTTCGTTCGTACAGATACCAAAGGGTATCACGAAGGTAGCAGAAGACGCCATCACTCAGCAACCAATCGGTTGGCACGCTAAGCACGAGCGATGGGTCATGCTACTCACTCCTCTGAATCAGGAGGCTGGCTACCTTGACAACAACTACCGCACATTTACCACAGACCGAACACGAAGCGTCTGGTGTGAATTGAATGACTACGAAGTCTGGGATGGTGACGAGTACGACATTGAAGGCAACGAAGAACTCATCAAGGCCATCAAGTTCCAGCACAACATTCACCCTGACGCTGACTATTGGAGTCATCGCATGATGACAGAAGAGGAGGCGTCTAACTGTGGCTACCATGATGGGCCTGCTTTGGAAATGGTATTCAGGTTAGCATACCTTGCTCCTGATGTCAAGAAGCGATACAAAATAGACACCCCTGTCGAGTACATTGAAACAGAAATCGAACGACCTTCTCGCTACCTCATCAAGTACGATGGGACCAAGCGAGTGGAGCACATCAGCATTGGTAAGTATGCCAATTTCAACAGCCTATCACGAAAGCCCATGCTCACATACGACGAAGCAGTCAAGCAGGTTGAGAAAAAGATGGAGGAAGTTCCCAGCCTTGCATGGATTGGTGGCAGTGATGTGGAGTGGAAAGTCGACGGCGAGTTCCGCCCAGTGGATGACATTGCCATTGACTTGGTCAAGGAGAGTGCAGATGAGATTGAAGGCTATGCTAAGGGCGTCAGTCGCATGAAAACAAAGTGCCCAGCACTTGATACATTCGTACAGTACAACGAAGACTACACTCGCTATGGTATTGACACAGATGCCGCACCTGCTGGCTGGGTGATTGAAGACCTTCACCCATTGAACTACACAAGTGTCCTTTGGAATCACAACTACATGATGCCGTGGGTCGATGGCATTGGCAACAGCACAGTCATCAAAGCACTGGGCGATGCCATTGGTGCAGACATGTCTGGCAACAGCATGATTGGTCGTGGCTTCTCGGCACAGTACAACGCTAACTGCGTTATGAAACAACTCGATGCATCCGAGTGGTGCACCGTACAAACAGGAGATGAAGAAGAATGAACACGACACAAGAAACAAAGACGCAACAAGAACGAGTGGCACTTGGTTGCCTCGGATGCTACAACGAAGGAGTGCTTGCATTCAAGTGGCTGACCGGCGACCAACTCAAGACCATGCTGGAATTGGAAGAGGATGAATCCATCCCTATCGCTCAGCATGTGTGCAAGTCAGACGACCCGACGCACGAGGAGTGGCACATCCAAGACTACGACGGTGACATCAGCCGCCTCAGACTGAGCGAGAACCCTGACCTTAACAAGTTGGTTCAGCACTTGGAGCATCTTGAGTTCCACCCTGAGTACATCCCTGCTTGGTTCCTTGTGGATGACTCGTGTGGTATGGCTGACCCTGAACCTAAAGATGTGATTGAGGTCATGGAAAGCATGGAGATGATTGACCGATTCAACTTGGGTGACTGGGCACACCAGTTGTGCGAGGACCTCGGCTACCTTGACAACAAGCCCATCAATCAATACAGCGATTGGCATCCTAACATGTACATTGATTGGGAGCGAGTAGCGCCGGACATGCTCATGGACTACACCTACATCGAGTACGGTGAATACTACTACGCAAGGAGGGACTGACATGGCTTACTATGTGGGCGACCCTTGCTACATCATTGATGATGATGACTGGAGTGAGTTCTGTCAACTGACCTTCGACAAGGAAAACCAACGACCCAATGAGAATCACATTGACTCCGTCATCCAATGGCGTGGTCAAGAGTTGACCATTTGGTCGAACGGTGGCGATGGCTACTGGTCGTGGAAGGACAGTGGAATCAGGGCTGACAACGGAGCGACTGGCTTTGGTGTCGACGCAGGGATTTACTGTGTGATTGACCTTGACTTCATACATGTTTCACAGCATGCTCTTGCAGAAAAGAACGGGATGGTCTTTGAAGATGAGCCAGAGTTCTGGACCGAACGGGGCATCATCTATCTGGATGGGAAACCCGATGACTTCGATGGAGAAGAGTGGTAATATGAACGATAGGAACTTTACTTACGAACGAACTTGGCAAGAGATATTCGACATGCTTGACAAGGCTGAACGACTACAAAACAAACACCACATGGCTATGCAAGACTGTCCAAAGGACAAGCGTGTGTTTCACATGAGGAACTACAAGGCGCTGGAGGGCGTCGTGAAATCCCTCCGATGGTGTCTGGGTGATACCACAATACCACACCCACTTGAATGAACGAGGATGAAAAATATGATACGAAAAACAATGAAGAAATGGATTGCTAACGCAGTACGAGAATACATGAGCGAAGATACAGACATGGCCGAGGCCATCGCAATGGAACTGAGTACAACGCATGGCTTTGACGAGTTGCTTGCACAACAATTTGAGATGAATGATATTGTCGACAACATTGATGCGGAAGACATTGCAGTGTGCTTTGATGTGACTGACATTGCCAACAACATGGACATCAGTGCGCACGAGATTGCACAAGAGTTGGACACGGATGACATCGAAACAGAAATCAAACGCAACTTGGACTACTATGGCATAGCGAGCAACATCAACATGGGAGAAGTTGCAAGAGAAATCGATGTGGATGATTTGGTCAACAACATTGACTATTCTGACATCAGCGATGCAATTGACATGGATGAACTCAGTGTAAAAGTCTATGACATGCTGGAAACGAGTGTGATTGCTGACTACTTTGATGTGAGTGACATCGTTGACGCCATCATGGTAAGGGAACTCGATGCCATCAAGTCCGAACTGATGGCCAAGGTCGACGCACTCGTCAACGCAATCGAACTGGCAATGGTTATCCACACGGAGGAATGAGAATGATTGACACAGACAACTACGAAGGACACCTATACGAAGACCGTGATTGTGATGACGACAATCTGTTGGATGTTATCTACTTCTCTCTCAATCTTCTCATGGACACAGAAGGTCCAGAGAGGGAAGCAACAGCCGCATTGTTGAGTGACGCACCACTACTGCTCGCAGAAGTCAAGCGGCTGGTGCTTGTCGCTGATGAATTGTACTTGCACATTGTCGGTGAACCACACATGACTCTTGACGAGTTGGTGGCAAAGATGTGGTGGAGGGATGAAGAAGAATGATTGACACAGACAAATACGAAGGACACACACCCGCACCGTGGGGAAGAGATTGTGATTCAGTCTTTGAATATGACGGAGAAACTATTGCGAGACTCACAGTGGTCAACGAAGGCAACGAACAACTCATAACAGACGCACCACTTCTCTTAGCAGAAGTCAAGCGATTGCGTGAAGAGAATGACTTACTCCGCAGTATGCAAAGTGATGGTATAGAGGCATCAGCGCATGACAAGTTGCTCTTGGAAATCAACCGATTGCGTGAGGATAACGAGAAATTGCACGATGCAATCAACCGTTCTTTTCATGCAAAAATTAGTGGTTCGGCACTTGAGATTTACAACGGATGGTGGGAAGGTGAAGAAGAATGATTGACACAGACAAATACGAAGGACA
>Ga0208919_1002032_pt1 | contig 10923 bp, 11 predicted proteins | sample 4_EtaG_FD_184076 | JGI IMG/M metagenome (GOLD analysis project Ga0208919, IMG submission 184076) | Marine viral communities from the Subarctic Pacific Ocean - 4_ETSP_OMZ_AT15127 metaG (SPAdes) (version 3) | ecosystem: Environmental > Aquatic > Marine > Oceanic | place: Pacific Ocean | collected... | reverse complement strand
TTTTAATATTAAAGATATTACCACTCTCTTAAAGGATAATAAGCTATATATAAAAAATTTTATAACTCCAAATATTAATCGATACCCCGATGTCTTAACTAAATTAGATGAGTTTAATAGTCTTTCGATAGAAGATAAGTTAACTATGGGTCAGATTCTAAATTTTGATGATGATCAGATAGAGATGGTTATCTGTAAAAATAAAAAAGATAGTTTAATCTATAACAAAATAAACTTTGATGACTGGGGTCTGCACGCTAAAGGTTCGGAAATAGATATTGATGACCAGTTGGAAGTGGTATCTTTTATAAACCCTAATATAAAATTTAAAAAATTAAGTGTTGCTTTTAAAATTAAAGATAGAGAAAAATTTCTGTCATATATAACTGGCCAGATACCTGGCAAGAAGTTCTTTAAAGACTATAATAAGAAACAAGTTAAAGTTATAAAACAGTTTATACTAAAGCTGTTCCAACACGGCTATGTAGATTTTAAAATTAAATGATAGTAGATAGATTCGCTCACTGTTTAACAGCTATAGAATACCCCAGGGAAAAAACAACTTGGAATATTGCAGGTATTCTAAAAGAGAGGAATGCCTTTTATAAATTTGATGTTAGAGAAACGTTTAACCTTCCTGATGGAACATCTGCTCAAACAGGGAAAACAAATACTCAAGCTGATAAAATGGTATTCGAGAATGAAGATAGATGGACCATTATCGATATACAAGAACTACATAAACATATTAAAAAAACTAAACTACGGAAGTTCCGTTTAAAGGATCTCGTAGCTGAACTTGACTGGACTATATGCATAAACAAAACTCAAATAGATTAGATATATTTAAGTATCAAATATATCAAACCATATTAAATGTTGACGTAGATAAAATAAAGAAATTTTGTTTTTCTCTAAAGAAGAAAGATAAAGGAAGAAGGCTTAGTAATTTAACTGGTTGGCAGTCACAAGATCTTGATCTGTCTGATCTTCCCGTCTGTATAAAAAAACTCAAAGAGGTAATTGAATCCCATGCCAATGAATACGGTAAGGATATGCATATCAACAAGCCTTTAACATTAAGCAATATGTGGGTAAACATAAATGAATATAAAGATTCTAATGATCCACATATACATCCACACAGTGTTTTTTCTGGGTCTTTTTATATAGATGTCTCAGAAGATTCTGGAGGACTTAAATTTTGGAATCCAGCACATGAATTAATGGGGTATGCTTTCAATAACAATATATTAAAATATGAACAAAGAAACTGTTCAACATGGACTGTCCTACCAATGCATTCGATGTTGGTATTGTTTCCAGGATATATAAAGCATTCAGTAGAACCAAATATGAATAAAAAACTAAAGAGGATATCTATTTCCTTTAACTTGGTCACTTAATATAGATTCCTAAGTAGTTGATTATCAGTAAGATCTAGTATATTTGTACTAGAAACGGAATTTTCTATGTTACAAAAAGTAAGCTTTTTACCAGGATTTAATAAACAAGTAACACCTACCGGGGCAGAAGGCCAGTGGACAGGCGGTGATTACGTTCGTTTTAGATATGGTACCCCTGAAAAACTAGGGGGCTGGGACCAATTAGGTGGCGATAAATTGACTGGTGCAGCCAGGGCTGTTCACCATTTTGATGATAACGCAGGGGTTAAGTACGCTGCGATCGGTACTAACAGAATTTTATATGTCTATTCAGGGGGTCAGTATTATGACATTCACCCTATCAACAATACGATTACGGGCTGTGATTTTTCTACTATTATTAATAATACTGCAGTTACAATAAATTTTCCTACTCCACATGGAATGTCAGAAGATGACATTGTTTTATTAGATACGGTTACTATGGCTTCTGCAGGTTTCACTGCTTCAGATTTTGAAGATAAAAAATTTATGGCAACGTCTATTCCTACAGCAAACAGTATTACAATTACAATGGGTTCTCAGGCAAACGCAACTACAAACAATGTAGGAAGCTGTAGAGTTCAAACTTATTATTCAGTTGGACCAGCCCAGGAACTAGGAGGATTCGGTTATGGTACAGGTCAATGGTCTGGAACTGCTTCCGGCCCAGCTACTACTACCTTAGCTGCTAACATTGCTGATGTCAGTACAACTAATATTACTCTTGCCAGTTCGGCAGCCTTTCCTACTTCAGGAGAAATTAGAGTAGGAACAGAAGATATAAGTTTTACTGCTAATGATGTAGCGACAGGAGTTCTTAGTGGAGGAGCAAGAGGGGTCAATGGAACAACTCCACAATCTGCTACGTCTTCACCATCTACTCACAGTTCTGGTGATACTGTAACAAATATTTCAGACTATGTTGCTTGGGGTGAATCTTCTACAGAGGAAGTAACTCTTGAACCAGGTATGTGGATACTAGACAATTATGGAACCACACTGCTTGCTCTTATTTATAATAGTAAATGTTTTTCATGGGATCCAACTATTGCCAATCCAACTGGGACTCGAGCCACAGTGGTTGCAGGAGCGCCAACAGCTTCAAGACATATGTTAGTATCTCCTGTGGATAGACACTTAGTTTTCTTTGGAACTGAAACAACAATTGGAACTGCTTCTACTCAAGATGATATGTTTATACGATTCTCAGATCAAGAAAGCACAAGTGATTATACTCCTACTGCAACAAATACAGCAGGAACTCAGCGATTAGCCAATGGTTCTAAAATCATGGGAGCTATCCGAGGTCGAGATGCTATTTATGTTTGGACAGATTCAGCTATCTTCTTGATGCGTTTCGTAGGCCAACCCTTTACCTTTTCTTTTGAACAAGTGGGAACGAACTGTGGTTTGCTTGGAAAGAATGCCTGCATGGAAGTTGATGGTACCGCTTTCTGGATGTCAGAAAATGGATTCTTTAGTTATTCTGGTCAACTTCAATCAATGCCGTGTTTAGTAGAAGACTATGTTTTTGATGATTTAAATAGTACCTCTAGAAACTTAATTAATGCGGGCCTCAATAATTTGTTTGGAGAAGTGAACTGGTTTTATTGCAGCGCAGGTTCGCAGGTAGTAGATCGAGTGGTCACTTATAACTATTTAGAATCAGTAATGCTTAAAAAACCTATATGGTATACAGGTTCTTTATCTAGAACAGCGTGGGCTGATTCTTCTATCTATGCTAAACCCCATGCTTGTTATTATGACAATGCTGATGATGTTTCATTTGATGTGGTAGGTAATACAGATGGAATTAGTATATACTATCAACATGAAACAGGAACCGATCAAGTGGATGCCGGAGGAACAGTAACTCCTATCCTGGCTACCATTACTTCTGGTGATTTTGATATTACCCAGAAGAGAGCGGCACAAGGACAACTTTTAGGAGCTCCTGATATGAGAGGAGACGGTGAATACATAATGAAAATACGTAGATTTATTCCTGATTTTATTAATCAAACAGGAGACACTAGAATTACTTTAATGCTTAGAAATTACCCTAATGATACCTCTGCGGGCTCTTCATTAGGTCCCTTTACAATCACCAGTTCGACTGATAAAGTCGATACAAGAGCAAGGGCACGAGCTATTGCATTAAAGGTAGAAAACACCGCAGTTTCCCAAGACTGGAAACTCGGAACATTTAGGCTGGACATACAACCAGACGGGAGAAGATAATGGCTACAGATAAAAAAATTAGTTATGAAATGCAGGGAAAAGTTAGAAACTATCTTGGCAAACAAAAAATGGTTAAGGCCCCTTTACATTGGCAGTCAGGCCCGGGCCATCCTAAAACAGAATTAGCTTATATTACAAAAAAAGAAAAAGATTTAATTCTTAAAAAAGATTTACATGGCTCTTTAAAAAATGGACCTAATGTAGGTCCCTCAGGTATCATGAGTTTAAATGATGCTGGTACGGGTAGAAGTGGTACAGAAATGAGTGCTGCTGAAACAGGAGGTACAGGTCATGGCATGTCTGCCAGTGAGGCAGCAGGTCATAGAAGTGCAGCTATAGCTGCAGGAGCACAGAGAACCGCCAAAGATGATATTGCAGATTACAATAGATCTCAATGGAATGAACGATTTAAATCTTATAAAGATCGAAAATCACGTGAGCCCAAATCAAACTGGGGAAATTTTGGTCGAGGAATCGTCAGTGTAGTTGGAGGAATACCTGGTAGAATAGGTTCTTTCTTATCTAGTATTTCAGGAAGATTAAGAGGAATAAATCCAGTCACAGGTGAGCCAAATACTCAGGAAGAATATGAAGCAATGATGGCTGATAAATCAATTCAAGGAAGAATAGATAGTATGACGGACAGAATGTTAGCTGGCAAAACATTCTCTCGAACAAATTTAGATTCACTTTTAGGACAACAACAAACTTACGGAGCCACTGCAGGTGAGAACTTTGGAACAAGTTTAGGTAATATCGATAATGCAAGAGGCAGTAATTTCAGAGGAGCATTAGGAGCGGACAAGTTTGCAAATACTGTAGGTCCTATGTCAGTTAATACTAATACTATAGATTATAGGAATGCCTTAGGAGATAACTGGGCAACGGGCACAGGTATAGATAATGTTACCAGTACAGATGAGATGAATCAATGGTATGGAGGAGCTAAAGATGGTGGAAGAATTGGTTATGCAGGAGCAGGACCTGTTCTTGGTGAACAAGAAGATGAAAACGTATTTGAATTTATGCAAGATCAAGGAATTCCTCACGGTGAGATGGCAGAAGGACCGAGTCCTTTTGATATAAGAGTACAAGAATTAATAGACACCGGTATGTCGTGGCAGGAAGCTTGGAAAATAGCTTCACAAGAATTCGGTCAAGTAGTAGAAGGAGAAAGTGACCAAGGAATAGCGAGTATAATATAATGGCAAAAATTACCCAGGCGTTAACACGTGCTAGTAAAGACTACGATCAAAAAAACTCACAAGCCTTAATCAGAGACTTAGACGCTGTCATCAATAAACTTAATACTTCTTTTCAAGAAGAAGTAAAACAGGAGATAGAGGCTAAAAGTTTCTTTTTAGATTAATGGCAGTTATTAATGAATACAAATTTTATGGAGTAGACATAGCAACGACGGATGAAACAACAATGTTTGATCCGGCTGGTACTCTTCCTTTAATCAGTGAAACATATATTATTAAGTCTTTACGTGTCACTAATAACACAGGTAATACACCAAGTATTACTATAAAAAATAACACTTTTAATATTGTTAATCTTCAACAATTAGATGCTAATTCGAGTACAGAAATATTAACATTACCTTTAGTAGTGGAAGGAAGTAAACTATTAAAGGTCACTATGAACTCAAGTGATTCTACTACCATTGGAATCACATATTTAAACATCAAAAAGGAGGTTACAACATAATGGAACTTAAACCAGCTAAAGTCACTACGACTATAAGTAATAAGAAAACAGGAGAGATTTATAAGACTGAAGAGGAGTGGAAATCTAAGGGAATTGATGAAAAAGACATCCGAAGAGACGTCCATGTACTCATGCCAAAGCTTGATTTATTTGGTAAAACAAAGTAGGTTGAAAATTTAGGGCGAAATTATGACAAAACCACACAGACAACGATACGGATTAGGAAGCATTATCAAGAAAGCTGCTCGAGGAGTTAAGAAAGTAGTCAAAAGTCCTCTAGGAAAAGCGGCTTTACTAGGAGCCGGCGCTTACTTTGCACCCATGATGTGGGGGCAAGGTGCAGGTTTCGGAGGCTGGGGAAAAGGCATTGGAGCTTTACGTAATAGAGCATTAGGATCTGCGGCAACCAGTGGATTTTTAAAATCCGGAGCAGCTGGAGGAGCTAGTTTAGCAAACAAAGGTTTTCTTTCTAATGCGTTAGGCTGGATGGGAGCCAATCCAGGAAAAACAGCAATGTTAGGTTTAGGTGCAGCAGGTACCATTCTACCTTTCCTCGGTGTAGGAAAAGAAGATGAAGAAGAAGAAGGAGAATCATGGTCTGTAACGCCTTCAAGTATTGCGGACATAAGAATGATGGCAAGGAGACAAGATCCAAGTTTAGCTTTTTTACCTCCTGAAGCTTCTGTTCAATCAGGATATTATTTAAAAGACGGAGGTATCGCAGGATTAGCTAATGGTGGAAATCCAGCAGAAGCTCAAGCAGAACAAATGTTAAAAATGGAATATCAAAAGTATCGTAATCAAGGTGGCACGATGTCTTATCAACAATTTAAAATGGCAGTCTTACAACAGGCTCAAGGTCAAGGCCCCATGGCTCAGGGACAACCTCAAGCTCAAGGTTTTGCAAATGGAGAATTAGTAACCGATGAATCCATGGTAGAAGAAACACCCACAGGCATGATGGAAGAAAATGTTGAAGAGGTTCAAGAGGAACCTACAAGAGAAGAATTAGAAGCTATTGCTCTGGAAGTTTTTCAATTACGATTAGAAGAATTAGATGAAGAGCAATTACAAATGGTTTATCAACTAGCAATGGAACAACAACCTCGAGAAGAAATGATGGAAGAAGAAGCTGTTCAGTTTGCAGCTAACGGTGGACTTATGGGAACTCATGTTCCTGGATATACAACACCCGCAGGACATAACAAATGGGGATATAGAACAGGCGGAGTAAGAGTTGGAAGAGCCGAAGGTGGAATCATGGATCTAGGTGGTATGGAAAAAGATTATAGAAATGAGGGAGGCTTTGTAGCACTCGGTGGAAAAGAAAGAGCTGACGATGTACCTGCAAGACTTTCTAAAAATGAATTTGTATTTACAGCTGATGCTGTAAGAGGCGCAGGCGGTGGAGACATTGATGCTGGCGCAGAGGTCATGGAAAATGTAATGAAAAATTTAGAACAGGGCGGACAGATCTCAGAAGAATCTCAAGGCGCTCAAGGAATGTATAATAACATGCAACAACTACAATCAAGGATGGCATAATGGCAAACGGATTACCAGATTATTTACAAGACACAGCAAAAGATTACGCCAAACAGGCGACAGCAACCTATTCCGCACCGATAGATACAAGTAAATTTACAGGTTCACAATTTGTTGCAGGAGAAGATCCCTTACAAACATCTGCTATTAATTTAGCACAACAAGGTGTTGGATCTTATCAACCTTATTTAACCGCAGCTCAAGCTAATCTTGGAGCAGCAGGAACAGCTGCAGGAGGACTAGGAGCATTGACCGGTCCAACAGCTTACCAACCTTTTATGTCACCGTATCAACAAGATGTAATTGATGCATCATTAACAGAATTTGACAGACAATCAGACAGGCAGCAGCAACAACTTAGAGACGCAGCAGTAGGCGTACCGGGTGCCTTTGGTGGTGGACGTGAAGGAGTTCAACAAGCTGAATATCAAACAGGTAGCGATAGAAATAGAGCTATGCTTCAAGCAGGATTATTACAACAAGGTTATGGCAACGCACAAGCTGCAGCTCAACAAGCTTTCGCTAACCAACAAGCAATTGCTCAAGGTCAGTTAGGATTAGGCACAGCCCAGATGGGACTATCTAATTTTCAAAGAGCAGGACTTGGCGCAGACATCGGAGCACTAGGACAAATGGGTGCTATGAGACAAGGACAAACACAAGCCCAACTGACAGCGGATCAACAAGCAGCACGAACAGCAGCCTATGAACCATATGGAAGATTAGCTCAGTATGGTCAAGGTATTACAGGATTAACTGGTGGAGTAGCCGCAGCACAGTATCAAGAACCTCAACAACAAAGTCCTTGGTCGTCAGCATTAAGTACAGCTTTAGGAGTGGGAGGTTTGTATCAAAAAATGTTCCACCCACAACCAATATTCGGGAGTTAGTAATGGCTCATCAATTAGTTAAAAAACACCCAAGAGATAAAAGAAAACGAAAAGGGTACAAAGGAAAAGGAAGTGGATGGAAGAGCACAGCCAAAGGTGTAGGTGCTGGCGCACTGACTTGGGGAGGATGGGATCTTCTTAATAGTATTCTCAATTCTTTACCCGCTGGTAAAGACGGGGGACGTGTTACTAAAAGAGGAATTGGAAAAGCTAAACGTGGATTCGGAAGAGTCATGGGGAAAAATTAATGAGAACTTTAAAAAGACCAATGTTCAATATGGGTGGCCCTATTAAAGAGGGTATTATGCATGGAATTAGAGAGCCGTATGCAGGAGGACAACTCGTGCGACCGGGACCAGGGAGACCAGGGTATGCAGGAGAAGAAACTTTTTGGAGTAAACTTGCAGCTCAATATAATCCTAAAAATTTTGCATCTCCTAAAAAATTTATACAAAGAATCAATCCTTTTAAAAAATGGAAAACAGCAACCAAGGTAGCTCCTCTAGTAACAAAAGGAGTTAAAGATTTACGAGGTATCTTTGTAAGAAAACCACCGAGCTCGGGCATCACAAGCAGTGGTGCAGGACAAGGTTTTGTGAAAAATTTAAAAGATTTTAGTCTTCCTTATGGATCAAAGCTGAAAGGTTGGGCTACACGAGCTAAAGACTTAGCGATTAAATATCCTAAAACAACTATTGCTGGAGGTGTGGGTTTAACTTCTGATCCAGCTCGAGAAGCTTATAAAAATATAAAACCAATAGGCAAATGGATGGCCGAAGCAGCTCTTCCAGGATGGGCGGAAAGAAAAATTCTACCATGGAAAAGCGCTGACGTTGAGGACGCGGTAATTACAGCTGGTAGTATGCCTCCAGGTGGTGGAGAAACTGCCTTGGGCAGTAAAGAAGCGTATGTACCTGTACCAAAACTTGATGATGGCTCAGATAAAACAGGTAACGCTGCAGAGTTTGCTAAGGCTCAACGTGACGCAAGAGTTAAAAAATATTTAGACCTAATGGGCTACGACCGATCTAAAAAAATGTCTATTGCTGATGCCTTAATCGATGCAAGTAAAATTGTAAGTGATAGAGGAACATTAAATAGAAAAAATATTACGGCAGAATTAATTAACCCAATTATTCAAGCAACAAGTAAACGACTTGATAAACCACAACAAATTAGAGAAGCAGTAGGTCTGATGATGACTAAAGCTGATCTTGAAAAAGAAATGTATGACGCTAAACCTGGAACCGTATTAAAAAATGTACAGGATATGGTGAAGAGTGGAATGACTGAGGAAGAAGCATGGGCTATAGCTACTAAAGGATCCAAAGGAGTGGTGTCTGATCTTCAAGCCGCTATCTCTACTGGAAAAATGAGTATGGCAGACTGGCCAGCTTTTGTAAGAGCTACTGGAGCGGAACACGGGGAAGATGTAACAGTAATAACTGCCGAAGAAATAAAAGAAAACCCTGAGAAATACGCAAAATTTAAAGATAAAGACATCATGGAAATTGTAGCAGGAAGCCCTGATGGAATCTATATTATAGGTAGTGAGACCGTAAGAATTAAAGGCGGCAAAGCGACGCAAATTAGATAGGAGGGTATATGGGAATTCTTCAAGATGCTCAATCTCAGCCCTTGAATAATGCTGCAACTGACAGCAGTAAAGTAGGAACGTTTGAATCAGTCCTAGCTGGAATAGGCTCGGGTCTTATTGGTATTCCTAAAGGTTTATTTTCTTTGGGCGCAACGCTCATGGATCTGGGTGTCAACTCAGGCAAAGCGGCTGAAGTAGAAAAATGGTTTGATGATCTCACTGACTGGGATGAGAAAGCAGAAGCAACAACAGCTGGAAAACTTACAGAAATTTTAGTTAACATAGGTGTCCCTGGTGGATTAGCTTTTAGACACGGAACAAAGATGGCTAACGCAGCTATGCAAGCTTCGAAGTCAGGAAAATATCTTGAATTAGACAACCCTATCTTAAAGAAAGGATTAAAAGATACCTACAAACTTACCTCAAAAGGTAAAGGTAAACAGTTTATGACTGGAGCTTTACTTGGAGGTGCAGCTGAAGGGGTGTTCGTTGGAGATGTAAAAGATGTAGGAAGTCTTGGAGATCTTTTAGGAGGTCCAACAGAAATTGATAGAGGTGAGGGTGAAGACGCTTTCAGAGATTTATTAAACAGAGTTAAGTTCGGAACTGAAGGAGCTTTATTTACAGGCTTGATCGGAGGAACCGGAGCAACAATTAAAAAATTAAGAAACAGGAACAACGAATTAGATATTGCTAACAATGCAATGGATAGATGGATCGATAAGGTAGGAGGATGGTTCAGATCTAGAAGCGGCTGGACGCCTGAAGCCTTTGCTGAATTTAGATTATCTAAAGGACTAGCAGGAGGAGACTCAAGAGTTGCTAAAAGTATTTCAAGAGACATTGATCAATCCATTGATGCAATTTTTCCACGAATGAAAACGATGATGGACAACTCACCAACAAGTAAAGCAAGAAAAGAATTTATGGCTGATGTTAATGACGCTCTTCTATCAGGAACAAGTACACTGGATGATGCAGGTAAAGTAACCTGGAGTAAAATGGATGGAGATAAGCTTGCTAAAGTAGTTGCGAAGATGGATGAGCTTGGAGCTAAGCCCGATGACATTGATAAATTAAGAGCAGGTCTTTCTATTATTAGAAAAAAATGGGGAGATCTCTTTAGCGAACTAGGAAAATCTCTAACAAAAGAAGAGGTTACAGAATTTAAATCTCTCTTTAGTAATAAATTTAAAAATTATTTAGGATCCACTTATGAATTTACATACAACAAATCTTTAATCCCTTGGTTTAGATATAAACCGACTCGTGAATTAATTGATAGAGCTAAACAAGTTTTTATAGAGAGTGGCGAACAAGCAGGAAGAGTAGTGACGCCAATGGAAGCAGAAGTCATGGTAAAAAATGTCCTTAACTCTGCAGGAATGCCTAAAGGATTTAGATTAGATAAACCCTCTGATGCTTTGTTTAATATTCCAGAATTCTTTCTTAATAAAACTTCACTAGATAGTGCAGTCACTCAAAGAGGGTCTCAAAGAATTTCAATCGG
>Ga0208919_1002030_pt1 | contig 10936 bp, 19 predicted proteins | sample 4_EtaG_FD_184076 | JGI IMG/M metagenome (GOLD analysis project Ga0208919, IMG submission 184076) | Marine viral communities from the Subarctic Pacific Ocean - 4_ETSP_OMZ_AT15127 metaG (SPAdes) (version 3) | ecosystem: Environmental > Aquatic > Marine > Oceanic | place: Pacific Ocean | collected... | reverse complement strand
CACTCTATTAAAAGCCCCTGTGCCCTTCTGACGGCAGGGTCCACATATCCCCCACTGCTTAAAAAAACTAATGGTGTGGCGTGTCAGAAAGGCCAGGGGAGAGGGGTCAGCCTTCAAAATCCTCTACCAGTTCTTCGATAGAATCTTCTGGCTCGGTCTTTGGTTCTTCCTTGACGGCCTTTGGAGCGCTTTCTTCAACAGCCTTACCAGCCATAACTGAGATGAACTGCTTCATGAGGTCTTTGAGCTCGTCATCGTTCGACTCGTCTTTCTTTGCTGATAGGGCGTCGATGAGTTCTTTGTTCGAGTCAGCCATGTTGATGTTGACATCGATTGCAGGAACGCCGTTTTGGTATCGAAGGTCTTGAGAGTTGTTCGCATCAATCCACTTGCAAGCAATGACAATAGACTCGTTACCATTGGCGTCTGGCCGAATGTCGATTTCATACTCTCCCAGCTTCCACTCACCATTCGGCTGAGAGTTGTTGATGTGCTTGACCATAGAAGTGAGAACAGCCTCGCACATCCTTGTCCAGGTCTCGCTATCAATCTTGTTGGTTAGACCCTCAAGCGGCCAATGCGCCTTCTTCAGGCGATGGCGATAGTCCTTCCACTGCTTTTGAGTCTTCTTGTCCAGAACATTATTATCCATCACACCGCGCAGCTGAGACATAAACTCAGTCGTTTGAATGATCTTTGGGTTTTCAACCGTTCCGGCAGTCTCAGACAAACGAGGCTTGTGTGGGTTCTTGCTGGCACTGGCTTGGTCAATGAGGGACATCGGTTCTCCTAATCAGTAAAGTCTGCTTCTGGCTCTGGAAGATCGTTCTTCTTGGCTTTCTCCACCAAGTTCTTAACCTTTGACTTCCGTTGCCTCTTGGGTTTCTCGTCCGGTTGGACATCAATAATGTTCTGGTTGATTGTACCACTATCCTTAACTGGTTCTCCATGCCCATTGTTGGCAGTGTCAACCCATTCGTCATCACCAAAGTCCGACTTAATATCATGTTCAAGTACGGCAGAGGCTTCGGGAGTCAGCGTCAAATACTTGCAGATGCGACGAATGACGGTCTTTCTCCACATCTCAGCAGCGTGTTGAACCCATGGTCCACTGTCGCCACTTCTGGATGATTTTCGGATCTGGTTGATTTGACGCTTTGACATCACTTCAACCTGTCTCCGTCCGTCCGTGTAGTAGCACACGGCATAGGCCAGTTTCAGGTCACCTGGGTCATCATGATTGACTCGATGCTTCAAGACATCACCACTCTCAAGATCAAAGTAATGCTCAAACTCATCGTTCTCATGAACCACGCGGGAAACAAAATGAGCAACTTCTTCAGAGCGTTTCGCAAGGTCCATCAAGCCGGTGTATTGAATGATCAGTTCGGCATCGTATGTCTTCTTCTTTGAGTTCCACATGGGAATGAGAGACGCGCGATGCAGAACTCCACCAGCAACCAGATTCAGTTCGCAAGCTTTAGCTAATGCCAAGTAGATTGAACTTGGTGAGCACTGTACAAGACGCTCATTCTTTGATGCCTCGAACATTGCGACTCGAATGATGCGGTCAACGTCCGTCCCACTCGGGGCAATTTCTAAAAGGCTATCGCGCTTTGTCCCAAGGAACTGATTGAGAGAAGCAAGCTTGTCCCGTGTACTAATCGCTGTTGTCATTTCGTGGCTCCATGATTCGAAGCATGCGGTTTCCAGGCTTCTCGTTAACGTATTCTTCGTATAGTTTCGGGTGGTCAGCGCTGAACTTCTTTTTATCGAATGTCTTTCTTGGAGCTGTGGGCTTCCACGTTGCGACAGCAGCTATTCCCAATGACTCACCAATGCAGTGCCGAAGCCGGTTCTCGAGTTCGTTCTTTCGCTCTGCAACCTCTTTATGCTCCTGGCGGACTTTCAAGAGCTTCTCGTACAAGTCGCGCTCTGCAACAGTGGCAGGACGCAGCACATCATCTTTGACCCTTGGATGCAGTTTACCAAGCGTCTCTCTACACATATTTGTGCCATCAGGTGGCGGGGGCACTTCTCCCACTACGTGCTTTTCCCACCATTCGTCAGCCACATCAAGAATCTGCTGCCCCAGTTCCTCGTCTCGCATGAGACGGTACACCCTGAAGTCATCGAGATTGAAGAGGGTCGCAATGTCCCAATATGGCGCGTCGAAGATCTCCATGTAGACCCGCATCTGCAACTCTACATCTAGTGGTACGTCGGTGGTCCCACTCTTGCCCCATCCGTTTCTGCGGCGACGAGTCTTTGCATCCATTCCGAATGTGATGCCATTATGCTCTACCAGACCATCTGGAGTCCCAAAGATGCGTGGCCGTGTCGGATGCCAAGTCAATCCCTTCTCCCAAAGGCGACATCCCTCCCCAAGATGGAGTTCGTACAACTCACAAACGTACTTCTCCATGACTCGGCCACGCATCAGGATCTGATTGTCAGAAGACTCCGATGCATAAATGCCCGTTTTCTCGGACCAAAGCTTAAATATGCTTCCCTCGAAACAACCAACCTTTTCAGCTGCATCAGCGCCAGCCATCATAATGCAGGCAATGTCGGTGCCACCCAGACCTTTCTTGCGTTCAGCAAGCCAGGCCTCTCTTTCAGCTTGGTTCATGGTTGTTTTCTCCTTTGGCCAAGGTACTACCTTACCCTATGTGTGTCAAGGAGCCACACCCCGTTGTGGACAAAACATGTCCTATACGCTACTTTTGATTGATAAGGTGTGTCTAATGGTTGTCGAAACCTACCGAAAAAGTTTGCCCGGAAAGAGTACTCGAGTCGCATTTACGAAGTGGCTCAATGAACAACTGGGTGAGTTCGATTTAAGTTTAAGCATTGGATACCTTCGTGACCTCGAGAATGGGCGAAAGACACCATCGTTGCCACTGGCGATTGGTATCGAAAAAGCAACCGGTGGTGTAGTCTCTGTAAGAGAGTGGCCTGGTTTGAATTCCAGTCTGCGTTCTTAGATTTGGAGTGGACAATGAGTCTCAAAGATAAAGTCGATGCAATGCGAATCGTCACTAGTGTCAAGAACTGCCGTCATGGCTATCAACTGACTGACGTAGTTCCCGTACTTTTCAGGTACATCGATCAGCTGGAAGCCGAACTTGCGGCACCAAAGCCAGCAGAGCCGGCCAAGAAGGCACCCGCCAAGAAGGCGCCTGCTAAGAAGGCACCCGCCAAGAAGAAGACTGCTAAGAAGTAGTCAGCCTTCGATTGGGTTCTTAAGGCTCGTCATCAACATTTGAGCAGCACCAATGGAGTCCTGCGTCTCCAAGTGCTTTTGAATGGTCTCAATGACGGAGATCTGCGTCATTGTTTGAGCAACGACCTCGCCGTCCAAGTCCAGCACTTCCATGTGCTTGCCTCCAACACGAACACTCCAACCATCTGGCATGGTCCAAATCCTTTGGATCTCCTTCAAATCCGACATCAGAGTTCCTGTGGTTCAATGATGTTGGTGTACCCACAACCTTTTATCATGATGGGCACGTTGTCCATCCAGTGCTGTATTGAGCGATTGGTCATGTCCTTCCCACGATCATAGCACTGAGTAGCCAGAGCTCTGTTGCCGGTGGCGGTGCATACCCAGAAGAAATCCACGGCCTTGTGAAGTTCATGGCGGACATCTTCCGTCATTGACATCGCAGCATACGGGCTGATCATCAGCCAAGCATAGATTCTATCAAGCGTCTCATCGTCGACTTCACCGCCATCCTGGTAGAACTGGTAGCAAATCTCATGAACCACGTTGGTCAGTTCTTCGTGGCATGTGAACGTTTGAGTGCTGAATGAGCCTGGCTTTTCGAACAGCATGTAGTCAATGCCGTATGCAATGAATGAAACGTAGTGACCATCTTCAACGAACGTCTTGACCTTGTTGGCAATGGAATGCGTGAGGAATCGGTCACCGCCATGAACTGATCGAATGCGCGTTGCCTTTAACTTCCCAAAGATCGAATCCTTATCGTCCTCTGTGAGGTACATGTCGATGGTTTCCATCACATCTCTTGAGTCACACGTAAGCACTTCAGTCGGCATCAGGTCTCTCCATTTTCAGCATGTTCAACAAGTTCTGGTTTCACTATGGGAATGATGTTGTCTTCCCTGCACTTCTCCCACAAGTAAACTCTTTGGCCCGCAACTCTTCGACGAACCTTGTCGTACCCCAGCTGACGCATGATATCTGCCACCCGCATTTCATTGGTGCGAGTCATCTGGTATTTCTCAAGGCTAAGCCCTTTCGACATGATTTCACTGGTTGAAACATTCATGCCAAAACCGATGAGCCATTTCTCGATGACTTCATGCCAGGGGTCGTACTGACGGAAATCGGATGACTGTTTTTCAAGAGCCTGCTCTGCCTCGTTTTCAAGATACCATTTCTCGCCGTTCTTGAATGCAACAACTGCTTCTGCCCAAACCTGCGCCCGGTTGTTCACCGTCCATTCGGTATCAATCTCTCCGACTTGAACAGGCCAGTAGCGTCGAGACCCTGTCATATCGGTGATGAATTCACCCTTGTTGGTGGTTCCGCAAAACACCGTGTGGCGCTTCAGTGTAGTTGTCATGCGAGCATATGGAAGCCTGAAGGTGTCGTCCTGAGCTGACAAGAATGCTTTGGTCGCAGAGTTGTGAGCGCGTCTAATCGAGTCAAGTTCCGCTACTTCGTAGATCCATGCCTTGTGAATCTGCATGTAGGCATTTGATGAACCAATGTCCATTGGCGTATCGCAGAAGTACTCGTCTGACGCAAGCAGCCTGAACGTCGTGCTTTTCCTTGCTCCCTGTGGTCCAACTAAGATGAGTACGCAGTCGGCCTTAATGCCTGGTCTTAGTGCGCGCGCAATGCATTGGATGAGCCACCGACGACCCATTTCCCTATTCAGCTTCGTGTCTTCGGCCCCTACAGCACGGATTAGCCACTCGTCGACTCTGGGCGTACCATCCCAAGAAATCTCCGTAAGCCACTCCGTCAACGGGTTTCGTCCATTGTCCTCTGCTACCAAGCCAACTGACTCGATGATGCAGTCAGTACTGAAGTGTACGTTGTAGTGACGGTGCATCCACTGCTTGATTCTTGTGGAATCAGTGTCCTTAAAGTCTCCATCATCAAACGTGATGACGTTTCTAAAAGTGTTCAGCCAGATGCGTGTCTTCCAACGACGGTCGTACTTGAAGATTGTGATGAGATTTGGAACCGACGAGACGATCTTGTCACAGCCGTCTCTCGTTGTGGTGATCTCCAATCGAGAGAGTACACCGCCTTCTGGTCCATTCTGCTTTCCTTTCTCGTGTGATTCCTTCGCCGCTTTCAGTAGTTCAGAAAGTGTAGGGGCATCCGGCTCACCCGAGAGTACTTGATCAAGGTCTGGCACCGTCGCCTCCATTGAGTGGAAGACGGTAGCAGTTCCGTGAGTTCAGCTGCATCTGAATCGTATTTGCGTACTCATCTCCCTTTTGGTCGGGATCCGTGCCAACGTAAATGTCGATATCATCAGGGATGTTGAGTTTCCCCACGCTGCTGAAAGAGCCAGAAGTCCCGCCGAGAACGGCCAAACGCATCGAGTCCTTCTCTGCTTCTGCAACAACCTTCAAGAAATCAGTGATGCCTTCCACAAAAAGAACTCCATCGAGTTCTTCTGCTTCGCCCTTCATCATCTTCACTGCATGGCGGTTGGGCATAAACAGGCCGCCAGCCTGGAAGCCGCTTGGCCAGAGAGTTTTAGGTGCTCCGTTTGTCTGCACTACAGCGCGAGCATGAAGGCTACAAAATGTCCCATTGGCATCGAAGGCAGGCACAATCAGACGCCATGTCATGCTTCTCCCTCCCGGCCACCACCGGGGCCAATCGTAGTCACGTCTACTTGGAGTAACGCGAGCCACACCAGTTCGGGCTAGGGCCTCAAGATTTAGGTTCCTGCTCTTTAGAAACTCAAGTACAGCGTCATCCTTTGGGACCTCATGAAGCCTGAATGACTTCTTCCAGAGCGCATGGACCTCTTTGATGGGAGGTCGTTGGCTCTTCTTCTTGGCTGGATGCTTGTCGTTCTTTGGCTTCATAGGCTCAAGGCTTTTCATTTCTTCAAACCATTCTCGCACTTGATCTCGAGCGTGATCGTTCGCTTCCTTGAAGCTGCGACAACTATACGCATACGAGACCAGATCTATACCTGAGCCACCGTGTCCACACTTGTGACACTTCCAGCCAAGATCATCTCGCCTTAGGCCAATCGGTCCACGCTTATCGGTGCTTCCGCGCTGCTCAGCACCGCACTGGAAACACGGCCCAAAAGAACCGCTCCGACCTTGAGTAAGTCCTAACTTCTTCGCTATCTCTGAAACTGCAATCGACTCTACTTGATGTATCCACACTGTTGCTTCTCCGTGGTGTCGTGGCGACTTTAGGCTGCTTTGATTTGGTACCTCACCTGTTGGTCATGCGTAACCAGCACTGACATCGAGATGCCTGCTTCAGCTTGAGCTCGTGCTGCGTACCGAACCAAGGTGTCCAATGTCGTGGGAGGACGTTTACCGTTGAGCACTCCCCAGAGGTGAGTGTGACCACATCCCATGATTCTGGCACACTCGCGATAGCTTCCACCGATCTCATCTACCAAAGCTTTCAAAGCCTTAGTGGTATCGATAACAAGCGGCGCAGTCTCTTTACTCATAGTGTCTCCCTTTTGGTGTTCTCACCGTAGGACACAGCACTGGTGCTGTCAAGAAGATGAAGACACCACATCTTGTGCTCAGGCTTTTGCGGGCACAGTTAGCCTTATTTTGATATGATACCAAGGATGCATCACTCCATTTAATGGGAGACTCGACATGGCTTTGAAGGTTTCAGGGTATAGTTCGACTTCGCTCACTTACAAAACCGTTGAGCAAGGCACTGTTACCCAAACTGCAGACGTAGATGTACTTGGTACTTCTGGCACGCTTTACTCTCTTGATTTGGACAACCAGCACTCCTCAACTGTGTACATCAAGTTCTTTCTTTCCACTGGAGAGTACACAGCAGGAACCAGTGAGCCTGATCTTATGTTCAGAATTGCTGCAAGCACGAGTAGGAAGCTGGATATCCCAGGTGGCCTTCCGTTTAGTCAGCTGACTTTTTGGGCCAACGATGGTCCAAACACCTCCGATACCGATGCTCCTGGTGGAACCGTCGTTGTCATTGCTGTTTGCTCGTAGGAGGGCATAATGGGTGTAAGCACAAGTACCGTATCCAGTCCTCTTTATACAACTGTTGTCGTTGATACAGAGGCGAACACCACCCTTGAGACCTTCAACGATGCGAACACCACGCTCTACATGGTTGAAGGCGTAAACCCAAACGAGAAAGCCGTTTGGGTACGCATCAACTGGGCAGCATCTGGTGGTGCAACTTCAACGCAAAATGACACCCTTCTATACCTTCCTGCCAACAACACCACGCATTACATCTTTGGTGCGGGGTTCCCCATCCTTGCCGGAATGCGTGTCTGGTGCTCAACGGAGAAGGGACTCGGCGGTGGGCAAGTTACGCTGAATAGCCCGACCTCCAAGGTCACTCTCCGAATGGCGTTTAAAGACACCTGATTCCTGAAAGATCATTTCGTCTGGCCACAGTTCACTGTTGGACCTATTGGGCCCAACGCCGACTCTGATGAATCCTCGTTGCTCGAGGTTCTCCACTGCATTGAAGATTGCACGGTAGCGCTTGCCACGGTCCTTACCGTCCGTGTTGAGGTCTTTGGCAATAGTGTTGATTGTCTCTCTGCCAGGCTCTGACATGATGTAAGACAGTACGACTCCCCTTAGAGAGTTTCCTCGGATTCCCATGTTGCTTCTCCTATAGGTCTTGGTAGGCCAGTGGTGTGGTTTTCTCACAACTCTTGAGCTCGCAGTACCTGAGTACCTCGACATCAAAGTAGTAGATACGCAGTGGCCCAAGCCACGTTGGTCTGTAGGTTTGGATTTCTGTACCTACATCGAGGCCAATACATGGAACAGTAGCCTTGCAGTAGAAGACTCCGTTGGAGGCTTGGACCCAGTACTCCATGTCATCTACAAGTTCTTCTTGAATCTTGTAGGTGTAAATCTTGCCGTCATGATCCCCAGCTGTAGCTAGGGATATCAGTAGTAGTAAAATCATGTTGTCTCTCTTTGGGGTGGTGTGGCCCTACTTCTTTCCTCCAGAAGGGCTGCCCGCACTAGGCGTCGGGGCGATTGCATCGTTGAGCATGTCGAGAACCTTCATCAGTCCTTCAGGCGGGCCGTCGTCGCGAGCAACGACCTTTACGTCGTACTTCGCGCTGTTGTCGCTCTTGCGGCTATTCTCGCTGTGAGTGGCCACAGAGCCGTGAATAGTGACATCGCAGGAGAAGAGTCCAGCGTTGTACTTGGCGTGCGCTGTAAGGTCAGCCTTGGCGTCGGAAGTCTGCTTGCTGGACGTGGATGACTTCACTTCCATCGTGAACCGAACCTCAGCCTCCTTCACTGAAAGAGCTGGGGTGTTGATGATTGCAAGCAGGGGAACCTGGAGGTCCACCTTCTCCATCTTGGTTGTGCCATCAGCATCTTGGCTTGGACGGTTGAAGCTGAAGTCCACAGTGCGGGCAGCCATGTTGCCGCCGCCAGAATCGTTTAGGCCAACGTCCTTGATGAAGTCGCTAGACGCCTTAGCAAGAAGAGTCTGAGCGCTACAGGCAGCCTTAAGAGGACCACCAATCAGCTGGTCCATAGGAAGCCCGCCGAACTGCGACGACATGTTTACAAGGGAGTCGGCCATGATGTTCTCCTACGGAAGCAACTTAATTAGTTGGTCATCGATTCTTGCATAACCTTCTGGTGGCTCTGCGCCCTTGAAGATGAGCTTCAGCTTAGCAGTATTGCTCTTCTTTTTAAACCAAGACTCAGTGGCCCGTGGCCGCACCATGAGCTTGCCTGAAGATTTGTCTGATTTAAGCCCAGATATCTCAACTGCCATTTCCACTTCGAGTGTATCCAGACATAAACTTTGACCAGTTGTGAAAGTCTGGAGTGGTACAGGAATCTGTTTCTTGACCATCTTCCCGTTTTCCCACATGGGGATCTCCATGGTCACCATCTTGGGTACATAGATTTCGTTGCCATCATCGTCTTCGGACTTGGTCCAAAACTCTTGTTGCATCACCGAGTCGAGTTCGTGGCGCTCTGCAATGTCAGTCGCAGCAAGTACAGCTGACTGAATCGAGTGAACGATGTCGTCTAAGGAGTGCTCAGCCATTCTTCAATCCGTAGTTATCTTTTGCCCAGCCATCACCCTGAAGAGAAAAGCTCGTCACAGAAATCTGCTTTTTCATTTCGTACTTGCACTGCTGACACACAGGCGGTGGGTCACCGTGCTTCTGCAGTACCTCACGGCGGTCACCACAACTCTCACACATGTATTCATATAGGGGCACTCTCTTCTCCTAGTCGAACAAGACCTGCTCAACTTTGTCAGTGATTGCTTGCTTGGCCTTGTGCATGCCGTACATCGCAGCTGGACGGGACCATAGGCGCGAGAGCAGCTTCCACTCCCGTGAGTAGTCAATCCAGTTGTTCTCGGGCTGGTAGAGTTGGGCGTGCGGGATGCACCCAATCTCCCAGACTTTCTCCAACCTCTCGGTGGCTTTCTCGATTGTGTCGTTACCAAATCCAATCAAGGTGTACGACCGTAGTTTCTTCCTGGGAAAGTCCTTGAGAATCTCTCTGGCTTTAGCGAGCTCACGAACAGCCAGCGATGTGTCTGCGGCAAGAAACAACTGCCCCAGTCGAATGGTCTTCAGTTGTTCTGCAAACCATGGGTTCACCAGCCTAGCGTCAATGCCTCCAGCAAACTGAATGGGGTGCGGTTGCGTTCTAAGCATTTCGAACACACCAGCCTGATGCTCTTGGCTTGCCTGCAGGAAGTTGTTGTCCTGCACAATCCAACCTGGCGGGTAGTCATCAAACTCAGACAACAAGCCCTCAGTTTGAGGGACACGACACCACGGGCACTTCCGGTTGCACCCACGAGTAGTGAAGGTCACCCCAGGCTTGATGTACTTGCCTGGGATGAACTTCCCTTCTGGACTATCCAGTGCTGGACCACCAATCTTGACCACTGGATACAACGCTCCCCACGCCCGCTGCAGTCGCTCAGCCTCTTTGATGTCCCATGTAAAGGTCACTGAGATGTGGACCTCTGAGACATCCTCAACACGGGGACGGAACAGCGGCGGATCTCCGATGAACGCAAGACGGTCCTTAGGTGTATGCGATGTACGGCGTGGGAACACCCGGATGATTCTTTCCTCAGTCATGCTGCCTCCATGTCGCAGATTCTTTGCGTCGTTGGTCCGTCTTTCGCTCAAGTTCAAGCAACCGCTGAACACGACGCTCGACGGTCTGACCTTTCTCCTCTGCGTTTTTCATCAACCACTCCATCAGTCCCTCCTCAATAGAAACTACCAGCTGAGTCATCTTAGGCTTACGGCGTGCCACGCTTCCTCCAAAGGCTGGGGCGGGTGGATTCGAACCACCAACCTTCCGGGTAACAACCGGATGCGCTGCCAATTGCGCTACACCCCATTTTGGTTCTTAGAACGGAATGCTCTCGTCAGGAGCGTAGTTCGACTGTGACTGAGTACGTGGTGCTGACTGACGCTCAGCGCCGTTGTCAGGCCGGGTCATGAACTCCACACGGTCAGCAACAATCTCAGTGCTGTACCGCTTGTTGCCCTCTTTGTCTTCCCACTGACGAGTGCGAATCTTGCCCTCGACTGCAACCTTGGAACCCTTGTCCAGGTACTGCTCGCAGTTCTCAGCCTGCTTTCCGAACACCACGATGGTGTGCCACTCGGTGTGGTCTCGCCACTGGTCGCCATCCTTGACGCGCTCGTTGGTGGCAACCCGAAGGTTGGTG